>Ga0233412_10000921_pt1 | contig 16157 bp, 24 predicted proteins | sample Na_anoxic_4_MG_FD_180667 | JGI IMG/M metagenome (GOLD analysis project Ga0233412, IMG submission 180667) | Seawater microbial communities from Saanich Inlet, British Columbia, Canada - Na_anoxic_4_MG | ecosystem: Environmental > Aquatic > Marine > Inlet | place: Canada: British Columbia...
TTTTAAGGAGGTAACGACAATGGCCAAAGAAAAGTTTAAGAGGACAAAGCCCCATGTAAATGTCGGCACCATCGGTCATATAGATCATGGTAAGACGACGTTAACAGCGGCAATGACTCTCTGTTTATCTAAAAAGGGTATGGCTGACTATGTTTCCTTTGATGAGATAGACAAGGCACCGGAGGAAAAAGAAAGAGGCATTACAATAGCCACTGCCCATGTAGAGTATGAAACAGACAACAGGCATTATGCCCATGTAGATTGCCCAGGCCATGCAGATTACATCAAGAACATGATTACCGGAGCAGCTCAGATGGATGGTGCTATTTTGGTTGTTGGCGCAGATGATGGCCCCATGCCTCAGACCAGGGAACATATATTATTGGCTCGACAGGTCGGGGTTCCGAGCATTGTTGTATTTTTAAACAAAACCGATATGGTTGATGATGAAGAGTTGATAGAGCTGGTTGACCTGGAACTCAGAGAGTTGTTAACCAAGTATGAGTTTCCAGGGGAGGAAACCCCTATAATACATGGTTCAGCCCTGAAGGCATTGGAGTGTGGATGTGGGAAAAGGGAATGCCCTAACTGTGGCCCTATTATGGAGTTACTGGATGCCATTGATGAATTTATACCAGAGCCTGTAAGGGACACAGAGAAACCATTTCTGATGCCCATAGAAGACGTATTTACTATATCAGGCAGAGGCACTGTGGTAACTGGAAGAGCAGAAAGAGGTATGGTAAAGGTTGGTGATGAGATAGAGATTGTTGGTATCAGAGAGACACAAAAGACAGTATGCACAGGGGTTGAGATGTTCAGGAAGGTACTTGATGAGGGCAGGGCAGGTGACAATATTGGTGTGCTTCTCAGAGGGATCAAAAGAGAAGAGGTTGAAAGAGGACAGGTTGTCGCACGACCGGGCTCTATTACCCCTCACACAAAGTTCAAAGCAGAGGCGTATATACTTACCAAAGAGGAGGGAGGAAGGCATACCCCATTTTTTATTGGATATAGGCCTCAGTTCTATTTCCGGACAACGGATGTGACCGGTGTCGTTACCCTTCCAGAGGGAGTGGAGATGGTTATGCCTGGTGATAATATCTCTATGGAGGTAAACTTGATAACCTCGATAGCGATGGAAAAGGAGCTCCGCTTTGCTATTCGGGAAGGCGGTAAGACAGTTGGTGCTGGAGTAATAAGTGAAATAGTGGAATAAGGCGAAACCGTTATGAATAATCAGAAGATTCGGATTAGGTTAAAGGCGTATGATCATAAACTTTTAGATCAATCTATTTCAGAGATTGTGGATACTGCTCAGAGCACCGGAGCAAAGATCGCTGGCCCGATACCACTTCCAACAGAAATTAATAAATATTGTGTTTTACGGTCACCTCACGTGGATAAAAAATCAAGAGAACAATTTGAGATAAGAACACATAAGAGGTTAATAGATATTTTAGAGCCAACGCAGCAGACAGTGGATGCCCTTATGAAATTGGATCTTGCCGCTGGAGTGGATGTGGAGATAAAGCTTTAGGGAAACAGAAACTATGGTCAAAGGAATTCTGGGGAAAAAGATTGGTATGACACGTGTGTTTCGGGATAACGGAGAGTCTGTACCTGTCTCTGTGCTGGAGGTTGGCCCATGTTATATCATTCAGATTAAGAGAGTTGACAAAGAGGGATATAATGCTATTCAGATAGGCTTTCAGCCAAAAAAAGATAAACGAATAAATAAGCCTCTGTCTGGTCACCTAAAGGCAGCAGGAAAAGGTGGATTCAACTTTTTACGGGAAATAAAAGTAGATGATATTGATGGATTTGAACTCGGGCAGGAGATTAGCAGTGAGATATTCAATGCTGGAGATTTAGTAACTGTAAGCGGCACGAGCAAAGGGAGGGGTTTCAGCGGAGTTGTGAAAAGATGGGGATTCAGCGGAGGAGGTAAAACTCATGGTTGTCGATCCCATAAGGTTCCTGGTTCTCTTGGTGCGAGTGCAACACCAAGCAGGGTGATGAAAGGGAAAAAACTTCCTGGCAGGATGGGTAACGAAAAAGTGACAGTTAAAAATTTAAGAGTATTTGATGTTGTGAAAGAAAAAAACTTGATCTTGCTTAAAGGTCCAGTTCCTGGTAGTAGAGGGGGCTTCTTAGAGGTAAAAATTAGCAATTAGTAATTTAAATTAGCAATTATTAAATGTGGAGCAAGGCGACAGTGGCTCTTATAGATGTACATAATGTAAAAGGTGAGAAGATTCATGAGCGGGATATAAAGGATGAAATCTTCAATGTTTCTGTCAGAGAAGATATAATTCATCAGGTGGTAAGGGGTCAATTGGCAAGCTCTCGCTCCGGAAGTGCATCGACTAAAAATAGATCGAAAGTAAAAGCGAGCACTAAAAAACTATGGCGACAGAAAGGCACAGGTCGAGCAAGGGTAGGAGCAGCGTCTTCACCTATAAGAAGGGGTGGCGGTGTAGCCTTTGGGCCTGTACCAAGAGATTATTCATTCAAGGTTAACAAGAAGATCAGAAAGGCAGCATTAAGGATGGTCTTAGCCGATAAATTCAAGACAGGACAACTTTTTGTGGTTGATAACATTCATCTTGAAGAAATAAGCACAGGAAAATTCTTTGATGTTTTAAAGAACTTTGATTTAGACAATGCCCTCATAGTTACGGAAAGGGCGGATGAGAACCTTGAAAAATCCTCAAGAAATATTAAAAAGGTTAAACTCTTAAGGGCTGAAGGACTCAATGTATACGATATTTTACATCACGAATATCTCTTATTTGTTGAAGGAGCTTTAGGAATAGTAGAGGAGGCCCTCGCTCGGTGATGGATTTTTATCAGATAATTAAAAAACCACTTATAACAGAAAAAGCTACGAAGCAAAAAGAACAAGTGAATCAACTTACATTCGAGGTGGATAGACACGCCAACAAGATATTAGTGAGGAATGCCATTGAGAACATATTTAAGGTGAAGGTTTTAAGTGTAACTGTCATTAATGTTAAAGGAAAGAAACGTATGGTAGGAAGGAATGTAGGAAGAAAGCCAGACTGGAAAAAGGCAATTGTAAGGCTTGCACCAGGTGAAAATATCGAATTTTTTGAGGGTGTATAAACTGGAAACTTGAAACTTGAAACTTGAAACTCGAATAAACAATGAAAAAAATCTATAAATTACATGTTTACATATTGGCTGAGGAGCTTTCTGATTCGATCCTAACATATCTCAATAATCAAGCTTCAAGTTTCAAGTTTCAAGTTTCAAAACAGGAGAGATATGGCGCTTAAAAAGAATAATCCAACCTCACCTGGAAGACGATTTCAGACGGTATCAAGTTTCGAAGAGATTACAACAAGTAAGCCGGAAAAGAGCTTATTAAAACCAAAAAAAAGATCTGGTGGCAGGAATTCTCAAGGAAGAATCACTGTAAGGCACAGGGGAGAAGGACACAAGAGGAGATATAGGATCATTGATTTTAAAAGGAAGAAAGATACTATTCCAGCCACTGTTGCTTCTATTGAATATGATCCTAATAGGTCTGCAAGGATTGCGCTCCTTCACTATTTAGATGGGGAGAAGTCTTATATATTGGCACCAGATAAATTACAAGTTGGTGACAGGGTAGAATCTGGAGAGAATGTGGAGATAAAAATAGGTAACACCATGCCTTTGGCAAATATTCCCATGGGTACACATATACATAATATAGAATTACATGTCGGTTACGGAGGACAGCTCGCAAGAAGTGCAGGCGGGTATGCCCAATTAATGGCTAAGGAAGGAAAGTACGCACAGGTGAAACTTCCCTCAGGCGAGGTACGGATGATTTTATTAGGCTGCCGGGCTACCATTGGTGAAATAGGGAATTTAGATCATGAAAATATCTCCCTTGGTAAGGCAGGAAGATCAAGGCATTTAGGAAGAAGACCGCATGTAAGGGGTGTAGCTATGAACCCAGTTGATCATCCTCTTGGAGGTGGAGAAGGAAGATCATCAGGGGGTAGACATCCAGTTACGCCGTGGGGTGTACCTACTAAGGGTTTCAGAACAAAACGTACCAAGACAAGTGATAGATTGATTATCAAAAGAAGAAAATAGGAAAGGAGAGAGGATTGCCACGTTCAGTCAAGAAGGGACCTTTTGTGGATGATAGTCTCATGAAGAAGGTAAATAGAGCCATAAAGGAAAACAGCCATCAGGTTATCAAGACATGGTCTCGGCGGTCTGTTATTTTTCCAGAGTTTATAGGTTTAACCTTTGCTGTGCATAACGGGAAGAAATTTGTTCCGATATTTATCACCGAAGATATGGTAGGACATAAATTAGGTGAATTTTCACCAACAAGAATATTTTATACCCATGCCGGAGGGGATAAGAAATCTCGTTTGAAAGGGAAGAAATAATAAAGCCCGTCCATTGCTTCATAGAATATTCCACTTTTTCATATGGATGGATTAGATTAATTGCTGATAGAAAACAATACTGCCTATAGGGTGGAGAATTTTCGATATATTGAGTAAGACATGGAAATCAAGGCTATTGCAAAGTACATACGGGTATCTCCAAGGAAGATACGACTACTTATGAGGGAGATAAGAGGGAAAAAGGTTGAAGAAGCATTAAACATATTAACCTTTGCTCCACAAAAAGGGGCCCCTATTTTACGTAAGTTAGTCAATTCTGCTATTGCTAATGCGAGCCAACGTCCTGATACAGATGTGGACAGCTTGTTTATCAAGCATATATTTGCTGATGAGGGGCCAATGTTAAAACGATTTAGACCAAGGGCTATGGGGAGGGCAACGAGGATAAGAAAAAGAACCAGTCACTTGACGATTATTCTCGATGAGAGATAACCCTATAAAAAGTGCCTAAAATTATCGATTAAAACTTCCAAACTAACAGATTAGAAGGAGAATTCAGTGGGTCAAAAGGTACATCCAGTAGGATTAAGGCTGGGCATTAATAGGACATGGAATAGCAGGTGGTTTGCTGGTTCTGAGTTTGCCTCACTCGTTGTAGAAGACGAGGAAATTAGGAGATTTTTAAAAAAGCGGCTTTATCAGGCTGGTGTATCTAAGATAGAGATCGAGAGAGCTGCTAACAAGGTAAGGCTTAGGATTTATACATCGAGACCTGGGATTATAATTGGTAAGAGAGGGGCAGAGATAGAAAATTTAAAAAAGGAAATAGAGAAAAAAATAAAAAGGGAATTTTTTATTGATATCAAAGAGGTAAGAAGGCCGGAAGTGGAAGCTCAACTAGTTGCAGAGAATACAGCTATACAATTAGTTCGTCGGGTGGCATTTCGCAGGGCAATGAAGAAGAGTGTTAATCTGGCTATGAGATTTGGTGCGAAGGGTATAAAGATTTCCTGTAGTGGTAGGCTCGGTGGAGCAGAGATGGCAAGGAGAGAATGGTATAGGGAGGGCAGGGTACCATTGCATACCCTCAGGGCAGACATAGATTATGGATTTACTGAAGCATTTACAACGTATGGGGTGATAGGAATAAAGGTAGCTATCTTTAAAGGGGAAATTTGGCCTAATAAGAGGGAATAGAAAGGTCGCGTTATGTTAAGCCCAAAAAAGGTTAAACATAGAAACATTCAAAAGGGACGAATGAGAAGGAAGGCCTATAGAGGCTCAGATCTTGAATTTGGGTATTTTGGCTTGCAGGCAAAGGAGTGCGGCTTTATGTCAGCCAGACAAATAGAGGCAGCAAGGATAGCTATCACAAGAGCCGTGAAGAAGGGTGGCAAAATATGGATAAGGGTTTTCCCAGACAAGCCAATGACTAAGAAGCCTACTGAAACAAGAATGGGGAAAGGCAAGGGTAATTTTGAAGGGTGGGTAGCAGTAATAAAACCCGGTAAGATTTTATATGAAATTGAAGGTGTTGATAAAGAGGTAGCTAAAGAGGCGTTTCGATTGGCTGGTCATAAATTGCCATTTGCGACTAAATTCTTAAGTAGGAGTGAATAACACATTGAAAGCAGGGGAATTACGGGAATTGAGTACCCAAGAATTAATACAACGCGAAAAGGAGTTGGCAATGGAATTGTTTAACCTTCGATTCCAAATGGCCACTGGCCAGTTAAGTAACCATACTGCTATAAGAAAGACAAAAAAGGACATTGCCAGGATTAAAACTGCATTAAATGAGAAAGATAACAGGAAAGATAATGCTGGGTCATGATATGGAGATACGTAGCAAAAGAAAAGAGATGACAGGTGTTGTGTTAAATAACACGATGGATAAGAGTGTAAAGGTCCTAGTCGAACGCTTGGCCAAGCATAAAAAATATAAAAAGTATATTAAGTACCGGGCCAAATACCTGGTGCATGATTCACATAATATATGTCAGATAGGTGATAAAGTAAGAATCATTGAAAGTCGCCCGATAAGTAAGATGAAAAGATGGAGAGTGCTAAAAGTTATAAGTTAACTTTTTAAAACGCCTAAAAAAGGCTAAAGGTGTTGAGAAGATCATTTTTTTAGCCTAAATTTTAGGCTTGCCCGCAACGCTCTCGCTTGCGAGGGGGGCGGGTACGATACGCACTTTAACCCAGACCTGGCCTATAATTTAATAGGTTGATAAGAGCACATAGTGCCTTATAAACTTAATAGTTTTATTTAAGCAGGTCGCGCCCCTGGCCCAGACTTGGCATGCAATGCTTAGGCTGTATTGCCAGGACTTATAAATAATATAGAAATTGCAATATTTGCCAAGGAAGTCGCGCCAGGGCGGGCAGGGCAGGCTCTCGTTCACTTAGGAACTACTATGATACAGGCGGAGACAATATTAAATGCTGCTGATAATTCAGGTGCTAGGAAACTTTATTGCATAAAGGTTCTTGGCGGTACAAGGAGAAGATACGCAAGGGTGGGAGATGTCATCGTAGTATCTGTTAGAGAATCTTTGCCTAATAGCAAGGTAAAAAAAGGTGATGTTTTAAGAGCAGTTATAGTAAGGACAGTGAAAGAGATTAGGCGGGATGATGGCTCATACATAAAATTTGATGATAACTCAGCTGTATTAATCAATCAACAAAGGGAGCCAATTGGAACACGAATTTTTGGTCCTGTAGCCAGGGAGCTGAGGTCGAAAAGATTTATGAAAATTATATCTCTTGCCCCTGAGGTACTTTAACCACAAGAGCATCTATTATGCCTAAGAAGAAGTTTTATATAAGAAAAAACGATAAGGTAATGGTAATAGCTGGCAAGGAAAAAGGAAAGATTGGCACAGTGTTGAAAGCTATTCCCGAGAAGGAAGGGATTATAGTAGAAAAACTAAATATGGTCAAGAGGCATACCAGGCCTGGAGGTAAAAGTGCCAAAGGTGGGATTATCGAAAAAGAGGCCCCTATTAATATATCTAATCTTATGCTTGTCTGTGGAAAGTGCGCTGAGATAACAAGGATTGGAAAAAAGGTGCTCGAGGATGGTAGTAAGGTAAGATTTTGCAAAAAGTGTGGGGAGATATTAGATAAGTAAAGAATATGTTCCATTTGTTTTATTAGTTCAATTAGTTCGGTTGGTTTGATTTTATTCAATGAAAACCAATGGAACCAATCAAACAAATTAAATCAATTATTTGTTATGTCTCGATTAAAAGAAAAATATCTTAGAGAGATTGTGCCGGTTATGATCAAGGAGTTTGGTTATCGAAACGTAATGGAGGTACCGAAACTTGAAAAGGTGGTTCTCAACATGGGCCTTGGTGAGGCAATACATAATATTAAAGTCCTGGATTCAGCGGTAGAGGAATTAGCCCTCATTAGTGCACAAAAACCTGTTATTACAAAAGCTAAGAGGTCCATTGCGAGCTTTAAGCTGAGGGAAGGAATGCCTATAGGATGTATGGTCACATTAAGAAGTGAGAGGATGTATTATTTTTTAGATAAGCTTTTTAATGTAGCTCTTCCCAGGGTGAGAGATTTTCGAGGTTTATCAGATAAGGCCTTTGATGGTCGCGGGAATTATACATTAGGTATTAAGGAGCAGATTATTTTTCCAGAGATCAATTATGATAAAATTGACAAGGTCAAGGGCCTTAATATTACTATTGTTACTACTACCACGAATGATGCTGAGGGTCGCTTTTTGCTTGATAAAATGGGATTGTTATTTCGGAAATAAGAAGGGGGTTTTGCTTTGGCAAGAAAATCTTTGATTATAAAGGCAAAGAGAAATCAAAAATTTTCCACTCGTACGTATAATAGATGTCCTATTTGTGGCAGAAGTAGGGCTTTTTTAAGGAAATTTGGGATTTGTAGGATTTGTTTTAGAAATTTGGCCTTAAGGGGTGATATACCAGGTGTCACTAAATCAAGTTGGTAGGTAAGTAAAAACGTATCTGCTCAATAAATCGGGGGAACCCCCTCACCCTAACCCTCTCCCGCCAAGGGAGAGGGGATTAAGTGACTGACATCATTGAGAAAACTCCCTCCCCCTTGATGGGGGAGGGTTGGGGTGGGGGTGAAAAGCCACAGCTTATTGAGCTATTACGTAAAAATGGAGATGCATAATGACCATGACTGACCCTATTGCGGATTTGATCGTGAGGATAAAAAATGCGATTATGGTCTCATATGATAAAGTGGAGGTTCCCTCCACCAAGATTAAAATCAATATCGTTAAGATATTAAAATTTGAAGGGTATATAAGGAATTACAAGATAATTAAAGACAGCAAACAAGGCATTCTAGTGATTTATCTAAAATATAATGAGGATAAAAGTTCTGTCATTAAAGATCTTAAGAGAATAAGTAAGCCAAGCTGTAGGGTGTATTCAAGGCATAAGAAGATACCCAGAGTATTGAATGGGCTTGGCATTAATATTGTTTCAACCTCTAAAGGCGTGCTGACTGATAGGGAAGCGAGAAAAATAGGCATAGGGGGAGAGATAATTTGCTCGGTTTGGTAATTAGGACGCAGATTCTCGCAGATATCCGCAGAAAACTATTTATTTCAAATCTTGATAATCAGCGTCCAAAAGGAATTTTCGATACATTAAATTAATAGAGTATGAAGGATGTCAAGAATAGGTAAAAAGACGATTATTGTACCGAAAGAGGTAGAGATTACGTTTGATGGCAGAACGTTGTCCGCGAAAGGTCCAAAAGGGGAATTAAGCCGCCTTATTCATCCTAAAGTAGGATTAAATATAGATAATTCGCAGATAGCAGTGTCAATTTCTGATAACTCTAAACAATCTAAATCACTTTCAGGCCTTTTCCGCTCGTTGATAGCCAATATGGTTTTAGGCGTGAGCGAGGGGTTTAAAAAGACCCTTGAGATAATTGGTGTAGGATATAGGGTTGAACTTTCAGGAAACCAATTGGTATTTAACCTGGGTTATTCAAATCCTATTAAATATGATATTCCACGTGGTATAGAAGTGCAGCTTGATCAAAAGAATAAGGTGATTTTAAGCGGGATAGACAAGGAACTTTTAGGGATTACCGCAGCTGAGATTAGAAGTTTTAGATCCCCAGAGCCGTATAAAGGAAAAGGTGTTAGATATTTAGAAGAAAAGGTGAGACGTAAGGCAGGAAAAACAGGGGTAAAAGCCTAAGATTATTTTTTTAATTTATGTATTCATTATGATTTGTATTAAAGACAATAGATTGGCTCGTTTGAAAAGAAAGAAGAGGGTAAGAAGGAAAATTCAAGGGAAACCTGAAAGACCACGTTTGACTGTTTTTAAATCAGCGAGACATATATATGCCCAAATCATAGATGACACTAAAGGGAGGACTCTGTTAACAGCCTCAACAATATCTAAGGATCTTAAGTCGAACGCCAAAGTTGTTAGCGGTAACATAAAAGGTGCGATATTAGTTGGCGAGGCTATTGGAAAGATGGGGGTAAAAAAGGGTATTACAGAGGTTGTTTTTGACAGGAATGGCTTTCTCTTTCATGGGCGCGTGAAGGCGCTTGCTGATGCGGCAAGAGAGAATGGTTTAAAATTTTAGTTATGTGAAACCCTGGCCCAGACCTGTTCCGATACAATCGGGATTAGGCTGTATTGCCAGGACTTATAAATTATATAGAAATACCAATATTTGCCAAGGAAGTCGCGCCAGGGCGGGCAGGGCAGGCTTGAAACGGGATAGATGAAATACGACAACAAGGAAGCAGGAAGAAGTGTCAAGTTTGAAATTTCTAATTTCCATTTTCAAAGTAAAAGGAGAAGTAATTGATCATAGAAGATGACGATGTCCAATTAATCGAGAAGGTTGTGTATATTAATAGAGTGTCAAAAGTTGTAAAAGGTGGCCGCAGGTTTTCCTTCAGTGCTATAGTAGTTGTTGGCGATGGGAAAGGTATGGTAGGCGCTGGGCTTGGAAAGGCAAATGAAGTACCAGAGGCAATAAGAAAGGGAGGGGAAAAGGCCAAGAAGGATATGAGGCCAGTTTCATTTCTCAAAGACTCTATTTCATATGAGGTAGTCGGTGTCTGCGGCGCGAGTTCTGTTCTGCTGAAGCCAGCTCGCCCTGGAACTGGTATTATAGCTGGAGGAGCTGTCAGGGCAGTTTTAGAAGTGGCTGGTGTGAGGAACATTGTGAGCAAATGCTTACGTTCACATAATCCCCATAATTTGGTCAAAGCCACCCTTAATGGACTGATGTCTTTGAGAACTCCAGAGGAGATAGCGAGATCAAGAGGGAAGACTGCAGAAGAAATATTGACCTGAGCGCGGATAGTTTTGCAGGAGTTTATATGAAATTGAATGAATTGACATTGCCAAAAGGTTCTCGGAAAAATAGAAAAAGGATTGGGAGAGGAAAAGGCACAGGAAGTGGAGAAACCGCAGGTAAAGGAACGAAAGGGCAAAACGCGCGTTCTGGCGGAGGAGTCCGTATAGGATTCGAAGGCGGGCAGATGCCCCTGCACAGGAGGATTCCGAAACGAGGCTTTACAAATATTTTTAAGAAACAGTATGAGATTATAAATATAAAAGATCTCAAATATTTTAAGCCGGGTGAATTAATTAGCGATGAGACATTGCGTAAGAGCGGTTTGTTAAAAAAGGCCTATGCAGTGAAACTTTTGGGGGAAGGGGAAATATCTTACCCAATAAAGATAAAGGTTAATAAAGTTAGCCAGACAGCGAAAAAAAAGATTGAATCTGCTGGTGGCGAGATAGAGATAGTTTCATGGTAATAGGCGGTTTTCAAAATATCACAAAGATTCCTGAGTTAAAAAAGAAGATAATTATTTCCTTTTTATTGCTGGCCGTGTACAGGCTTGGGTGCCATATTCCAACGCCTGGTATTGATTCAGCAGCTTTGGCTGCTTTCTTCAGCAGCAAACAGGGAACCTTGTTCGGTCTCTTTGATATGTTTTCAGGCGGGGCTTTACGAAGGCTGTCAGTTATGGCCTTAGGTATAATGCCGTATATAAGTGCAGCCATTATCCTCGAACTCCTCACTGTGGTAGTTCCCTATTTAGAGAAATTGAAAAAGGAGGGGGAAGCTGGACGGAAAAAGATTACACGATATACACGCTATGGGACGGTAATCCTTAGTCTTATACAAGGTTTTGGCATATCAGTTGGCCTTGAAAGCATGACAAGCCCTGAAGGAGCCTTGATTGTTCCTTTAGGAGGGTGGGGCTTTCGGCTGATGACTATGATAACATTGACTGCTGGTACAACTTTTTTGATGTGGCTTGGTGAGCAGATAACAGAGAGGGGAATTGGAAACGGTATTTCATTAATCATTTTTGCAGGGATTGTAGCTCGGTTACCTTCAGCTGTTGGCAATTCATTTCGCCTGATGAGTACTGGAGAGATGAGCCCTTTCTTTGGTCTTATTTTAGTCGTTTTTATGATAGCAATTGTTGGGGTTATTGTTTTTGTTGAAAGAGGGCAGAGACGGATACCAGTCCAGTATGCAAAAAGGGTTATAGGTAGAAAGATGTATGGGGGGCAAAGCACCCATCTTCCGTTAAAGGTTAATACTGCAGGCGTTATTCCCCCAATATTCGCCTCTTCCATTATTATGTTTCCAGCAACAATAGCAGGCTTTTTAAATGTTAAACAGATTGGTTGGCTCCAGAATATTGTAAGTTCCTTGGCGCCAGGTCATCTAATATATACCTTACTTTATGTAGGGTTTATAATTTTCTTTTGTTATTTTTATACGGCCATTCATTTTAATCCAACCGAGGTCGCAGATAACCTGAAAAAGTATGGTGGATTTGTACCTGGCATTAGGCCTGGTAAAAGTACGGCCGAGTATATTGACCGAGTGCTCACAAGGATAACATTCAGTGGAGCCATTTACGTATCCATTATATGTATTTTGCCTGAAATATTAATTTACAGACTCAATATCCCTTTTTATTTTGGAGGGACGGCCCTTTTGATTGTGGTTGGTGTAGGGATGGATACTATTACCCAAATCGAGAGCCATTTATTGACCAGGAATTATGAGGGTTTTATGAAAAAAGGATTAAGGAGCGTGAGATAGATTATGAAGGTGAGGTCATCCATAAAAAAAAGATGTAAGAATTGCAAGATAGTTAAGAGAAAAGGTGTGCTGAGGGTGATCTGTGATAATCCTCGACACAAACAGAGGCAAGGCTAATTAGGTTTTTTGTGTAAGCTAAGTTTGTTGTGTTTGTTGAGTTCATCAGATTTTAACCCAAAAGACCCAATAAACACAAGAAACCATTAAAGGAGACCACATTGACCAGAATCGCTGGTGTTGATTTACCAAAGAAAAAGAGAGTCGAGATAGCTTTGACCTATATTTATGGTATAGGCAGAAGTAATTCTCAGAAAATATTGAAGATGGCCGGAGTGGATTGTGGTGCCAAATCAGATGAACTGAATGAAGAGGAAGTAACAAAAATAAGAAATGTTATTAATGAGTCCTATGAGGTTGAAGGCGACTTAAGACGTGAAATATCCATGAATATCAAGCGCCTGATGGATATGGGATGCTATAGGGGATTACGGCATAGAAAAGGTCTTCCAGCAAGGGGCCAGAGAACACATACGAATGCGCGAACAAGGAAGGGACCGAGAAGGATAATTGGAAGACGTAGAAAATAAACCTGCGGAGGGATAATGGCCAAGGAGAGAGGGAAAGCCGGTAAAAGTAAAAAAGAAAAGAAGATTGTCTCTACTGGGATTGTCTATATTCAATCTACCTTTAATAATACTATTGTTACCATCACTGATGTGAATGGTAATGTAATAGCCTCATCAAGTCCAGGGCAGGTAGGTTTTAAAGGTTCGAGAAAGAGCACTCCCTTTGCTGCCCAATTAGCAGCGCAGAGTGCATTAAAAAAGGCAATGACAATGGGGCTAAAAACTGCCGAGGTTCGAGTTAAGGGTCCTGGAGTGGGAAGGGAGGCGGCCTTACGGGCGCTGCAAATGGATGGGTTTTCCGTTACCATGATTAGGGATGTGACTCCAATTCCTCATAATGGTTGCAGACCACCAAAAAGGAGAAGGGTGTAAGGAGGGAAAATATTGGCTCGATATATTGAGGCTGCATGCAGGTTGTGCAGGCGTGAAAAACTTAAACTATTCCTAAAAGGTGATAGGTGTTATACTGATAAGTGTGGCTTTGAACGGCGTTCTTATGCCCCGGGTCAGCATGGACAAAGAAGAGGTGGAAAAATCTCTGATTACGGGATACAGTTGCGAGAAAAACAAAAAGCAAAAAGAATCTATGGGATATTCGAAAAGCAGTTTCGAAGGTATTATGTAAAGGCTGATAGACAGAAGGGCATTACAGGTACAAATCTTTTGGTACTATTAGAACGCCGATTGGATAATATTGTATATCGGATGGGATTCGCTTCCTCCAGGAATCAGGCACGGCAGCTGGTGAGACATAATCATTTCACTGTGAATGGAAGAAAGGTAAATATACCCTCTTTTCAAGTAAGACAGGGGGATGTAATAGCAGTAAAAGAAAAGAGCTGGAAGGTTCCTTTCATTCTGGAGGCAAAGGAGACATTTGTGAGGCGAGAAATGCCTTCATGGTTAGAGATTGATGGAGATAATTTTCGTGGGACAGTGAAGGCCTTTCCCAATCGTGAAGAGTTGACCATGCCTATTAATGAGCAACTTATAGTTGAGCTCTACTCCAAGTAACTGAGCTAAAGTGCCTAAAGTATTTAAAGTGCCTAAAGTTAGGGATTTTAAAGATTACTTTACCGTTTTTCATTTTGAGATTTTGTACTGTGGACACTTTAGTTATCAATTATTATGACTTTAGCTCATTTTAGGCACTTTAAATTTTAGGCACTTTCCGTGAGGTAATGTATATTTATGAAAAAGCTATTTCAGAGAAATTGGAGAGATTTAATTAAACCCAAGACGATAGAAATTGGAACCGAAACATCCACTGATTTCTATGGAAGATTTGTGTGTGAGCCATTGGAGAGAGGTTTCGGGATTACTTTGGGTAATTCATTGAGACGAATTCTCCTTTCTTCTCTTCAAGGAGCAGCAATTGTTTCTATAAAATTTAATGGTGTACCGCATGAGTTTGCCACTATTCCTGGAGTAAAAGAAGATGTGACTGATATCGTCTTAAATTTAAAGGAAGTAAACCTTAATGTAATTGATGAGGAAGAAGAAATTAAAGTTTTTCTGGATAATAAGGGGGAAAAGGTAATAACAGCTGGCGATATAATATGTGATGGCACAGTGGAGGTGATGAATCCGGATCAACACATAGCCACACTCAATAAAGATGCTGTTTTACATGCAGAAATGACTGTTAAAACCGGGCGGGGTTATGTTCCTGCAGAAAAAAATGCAACAGAAGATAAATCAATCGGCGTAATATTTATCGATGCTCTTTTTTCACCCATCAGGAGGGTTACATATGTAGTTGGGAATGCAAGGGTCGGGCAGAGGACTGATTATGATAAGTTGACCTTAGAGATTTGGACAGATGGAACAGTAGTCCCGCAAGATGCATTAGCTTTTGCTGCAAAAATTTTAAAGGAACAGGTTACCCCTTTTATCAATTTTGAGGAAGAAGAGGAAGAAGTAGAAAAAGAGGAAGAAGAAGAGGAAGAGAAGATAAATGAAAATCTCTTTAGATCTGTAAGCGAGCTCGAACTTTCTGTACGCTCATCCAATTGTCTGAAGAATGCCAATATAAAGCATATTTACGAGTTGGTCCAGAAGACAGAAAGTGAAATGCTAAAGACCAAGAATTTTGGGAGAAAGTCCCTGAATGAGATAAAGGGAATCCTGGAGGAAATGGATCTGCAGTTTGGCATGGAACTGGAAGATTTCCCATTCCCTCAACAGGAAGAAGAGGGAGAGAAGAAAGAGGATCAGGATTAATGAGACACAGAAAGGCAGGAAAAAAATTGGGCCGTGATTCAGCTCATCGAAGAGCTGTTTTAAGAAACTTGGTCACTTCTCTTTTCCAACATGAGGAAATTTCAACAACACATGCGAAAGCAATGGCGTTACGGCCTATCGCTGAAAAGATGATTACCTTAGCCAAAAGAGGGGATCTTCATGCGCGACGTCAGGCGCTTTCCTATATTATGGATAAATCTGTTGCCCATAAATTATTTGATCAGATAAAAGATCGTCTTGTAGACCATCAGGGTGGGTATATCAGGATTTTAAAGACAGGCCATAGAAGTGGTGATAATGCACCTTTAGTAATTATCCAGTTATTACTGGCGCATGAGGAGAAGAAACCAGGAAAAACGACCGGGAAAAAAGATATAAAGGGTGAAAAGAAGATTACCAAGAAGGTTTTAGATAAAAAGGTTGCCTCGAAAGGGAAAAAGAAGGTTCCTGAAGATGAAAAGGAGAAGGTAGAGAAGCCATAAATAGAAAATGTTGAGCAGAAAAGAAAAAAGATTGAAGCTCAAAAGAATAGTGAGTATTTCTTTAGAAAAAGCCTCCTTTCTGATGTATTAGGAAGGGGTTTTTTAGATAGTACTATGTCAGTGGTTAATTTTTTTATATTTCTCAACGGACAACGAACAACATTCAACGGACATTAGCCAATGTACAGATTTAATCATAAAAACCTATTGGGAATGGATCAACTGTCAGTGAGCGATATAAATCTTATATTGGATACTGCTGATTCATTGATGGAGATCTCCTCACGAGATATAAAAAAGGTCCC
>Ga0233412_10000922_pt1 | contig 16150 bp, 14 predicted proteins | sample Na_anoxic_4_MG_FD_180667 | JGI IMG/M metagenome (GOLD analysis project Ga0233412, IMG submission 180667) | Seawater microbial communities from Saanich Inlet, British Columbia, Canada - Na_anoxic_4_MG | ecosystem: Environmental > Aquatic > Marine > Inlet | place: Canada: British Columbia...
GATTCACGGTGATAAAGGCGCAGTCCGGTTTAATCTGATGCAGCCTAATTACCTTGAATATTTTTCAGTTGAAGATAATGACATGCCTTATGGCGGCGACAGCGGTTTTAAAAAAATCGCGTGCGTTCAGCGATATGAATCGCCGGCAGGTGTTCTTCCCAGCGTGAAGAATTCAATCGGTTGGCTGAGAGGACATGTTCACAGCCTATATAAATTCACTGAAAGCGTGTACAACGGAACACCAGCATCGCCTGATTTCTCAGAAGGCGCATATATTCAACGTGTAATGGAAAAAACAGTACAATCGGCAAAGTCCGGAATATGGATAAAGGTTTAGTCTGAATGGAAGTTGAAATCAGAAGAAACAATATACTCGGTATGATATCTTCAGACGGCAGTGTGAAGGTTGCCGAACTCAGTTTACATTTCAATACATCATCCGTTACCATTAGGAATGACCTTGCAGAACTTGAGAAGAAGGGGCTTCTTGAGCGAATTCACGGCGGGGCTATCGGAACATATAAGTCGTACCTTGCCATGTCATTCAATGAAAGGCTCAAGGTTAATCTGTTAGAGAAAGAAAGGATTGCAGAATCTTTTTCCGGTCTTGTACATCCCGGTGATACTATGACATTCAATACCGGTTCAACAAGTCTGGTCTGTGCAAGAAAGTGTTTTACAAGACCGGGAATTTCCATAGTCACTAATTCAATTATAATAGCAGGCGAAGCACGCCTTAACAAAGTTGAGCGAGTTGTGCTGCTCGGGGGAATGCTTGACGGGGAATACCAATTTACATATGGTGATGATACAATTAACCATATCAGTAAATATATGGCTGATAAACTGATAATGTCTGTTGACGGCATCAGTGCAGAGGGAGGTATAACCACCCACCACCACAGCGAAGTAGAGACTACAAAAGCGATGATGGATAGGGCATCATATGTGATTGTAGTGGCCGACGGGTCAAAAGTCGGCCGGACGGGTTTCGCATCAATATGCTCGATTTCAAAAATCGACCTGTTGATTACGGATTATAGAGCATCCGAAGAACATATAAACGGCCTCAGGAAGGCCGGCCTGGAGGTTATCCGGGCATAGGGGGTTAAAATGTCTATATATTTCAGGGAAAAAACATCTCCGGAGATTGGAGACCTTGTCAGGAAAAATGCTTTGGTCATACTGCCTGTGGGCACCATTGAAGAGCATGGACCTCACCTAACTGTAGATGCAGATGTTGCAATAGCTGAGGACATATCCCGTGAAATCGGGGAGATGATGGAAGATGAGATTCCGCTTACCGTCCTGCCTGCGGTTTGGAGCGGATACACCGCCTCTGACCTTAAAGAGTGGCCGGGTACAATCATAGTTAAAACCAGGACATTTGCAGACATGATTAGTGACATATGCAGGTCGCTGATCGATATGGGATTTAATAAGATAATGATGGTTGACTGCCATGGACAGCATAAACCGCTGCTTAATATGGTTTGCAAAGAAATTGCCGACGACACCGGCGTATATATGTCCATAACATCACCAGCGGTTTTCTCAAAGAATGCATATGAAAAATACCGCACCACAAAGCAGGGGGGCTCATGCCACGGAGGTGAATGGGAAACATCAATCCTATTGCATTTCGGAAGAAAAGTGGATATGAGCAAAGCGGTCGGAAGCGATGCATTGCGTTATCATTCCAAGAATGTGGCAGGAGATGCCACCCGCGGCAGCCAAAGGGTGGTTTGGTCAACATGGGGAATCCAGAAAAGCAATTCCGGTGTTTACGGCGACCCGACCACTGCCACTGCGCAACTCGGCGGGATTATCGTTGAGGAAGTTAAAAAAAATTATAGAGAATTCATGCTTGAATTCTATTCTCATAACAAGGATAAAGTGTAAGTGAAAAACTCAGGAGCATCATCAGTAATACTGGGGATTGATATAGGTACTACAGCATGTAAATGTGTTGCATTTGACAGTGAATTTAATGTAGTAGCCGAAACGCAACGGGAATATCCATTGATTCATTCAAACGGAAAAATAGAGCAGGATCCTGAAGAATGGTGGAAGGCTGTTGTTGAGACAATACGTGAAATATCTACATCATTAGGCCGGGTTAAGGGAATCGGAATCAGTTCCCAGGGAATAACTTTTGTGCCCGTCGATAAAAAAGGCAATCCACTGATGAATGCCTTGACATGGCTCGATATGAGAGCAGCAGACCAGTGCCGGAAACTTGAATCTGATTTTAAACCTACGGAAGTTTTCAAAAAAACCGGAAAAAGGACAAGCCCGGCATATACATTGCCTAAATTGATTTGGATTAAGGAGAACCGGCCGGATGTTTACCATGATACCCACAAATTCCTTCTCGTCCATGACTATATAATCAATAGGCTCTGCGGTGTTTTCATAACTGAGGACAGCCTTGCAGCCGGGACTATGGCATATAACATAAACAAGAAGACCTGGGATAAAGATATTTTAAACTCTGTAGGAATTGTATTTGAGAAACTTCCAAAGATTGTCGCTTCCGGAACCATTGCCGGAAAATTATCTGAGGAAGCTGCAGGAGAACTTGGTCTTACAACAGATGTTAAAGTATCAACCGGGGGGCAGGACCAGAAATGCGCGGCTTTCGGGGCTGGTTTATCGGATAATACAGCCACAGTCTCGCTTGGAACTTCAGCAGCTATAACCACCCTTTATGACAAACCGGTTTTTACTGATGATATGAGCCTTCCGTGTTTTCCATTTATTGATGGCAAAAGCTGGGTTGTTGAGGGATTTGCATCAACAGCAGGGGCTTCAATCAAATGGTATAGGGATAATCTTGCAGCAGGCAGGACATACAAAGAAATTGATGTTTCCATAGAGAATGAATATGGGAATGCAGTAAACAATGTGATGTTTTTCCCATATCTGGGTGGAACTGGATCTCCCGAATGGTATGATGCAGACGGGGGAGGATTCGCAGGCATTGGCCTTGATACGACGGCTACCCATATGGCTATGGCTGTGCTGGAAAGCGTTGCATTCGGCATAAGGGCAAACATTGACTGCATGGAGTCTTGCGGCAGGGAATTTTCAGGGCTTTCAATATTCGGAGGCGGGGCATACAGCGACATTTGGCTTCGGATTATTGCGGATGTTACCGGTAAGGTAGTAAGAATTCCGGAAATCAGACAGACAGCCTGCCTTGGGGCGGCAATGAAATGCGCATCTGCACTTGGAGCAAAACCCATAGGAGAAGTGGTTGTCGAAAAGACAGTCATACCAGACGAGGATAAGCATTTAGAATATATTAAGAAGTACCGGAATTATAAGAGAGTTGAAAAGAATATTTACGGCGGGTGATTTTATGAAAACAGGTTTTATTGCGGTAGGACATTCGGACTACACTAGTGAATTAGTAGTTGGGAAAACAAGGGAAGCGGTTAATGCCCTCGTTGATGCGGGTATTGACATTATGTTCGATGGGAAAATACATACAGATATATTTTCAGCCGGAAATACCGCGGCTTCATTGTTAGCTGAAAAAATCAGCAGCGTGATAATCTTCCCGGCGACTTGGGTGGAGTGCCCTGTTGTAATGGCAGCCGTTACCGAAATAGAGCATATACCGTTCGCTGTGTGGGGCATAGGCATGTTCGAACATAAAGGCAAAAAGGAATCAACTGGTTCAATCGTGTCACTTTCAATGCTAACAGGCGCATTCAAGAAAATGGAATATCCGCATGAAGCTTTTATAGGTAATCCGGATGATGATTCTGTGATAGAAAAGATCCGCACATTCACTATAGCTTCATCAACCCGCTATGCCTTGAAGAGGAGTATCATCGGTCTGGTGGGATACAGCTCAATGAGCATATACACAGGTATGTTTGATGCGCCGATGCTAAGGCGTAAAATCGGCCCTGAAGTGATACAGACCGACTCCTATACTATTGTTAATATGATGGGGAGAGTAACGCCGGATGAACTTAATTCCGCTAAAGCAGAACTAAATACAAAGGCAAAAGTGGATGAAGAAGTAACCGGTGATTCAATTGATAAATCACTCAGGATGTACTGCGCCCTGAAAAAATGGAGCGATGGGTTCGATGCTATCAATGTCAAATGTCAATATGAGTTTTCTAAAGAACTGGGTATGACTGCCTGCGTACCGCTGTCATTGTTAGCCGGGACAGGTCTGGTGACATCCTGCGAGGGAGATATCCCATGCACTGTTTCAATGTTGGTTCTGAAATTGTTATCCGGTAAAATCCCGGCATATGGCGATGCACTTGATGTCACAAAGGATGGAATTGTTAAGTTTTCGCCCTGCGGTATAATTCCTTACGAATTGGGAACAGGGGAGAGAAGGGTCAGGAATTTCATGCCCGGGTATGGTTTCGAAGGAATTCAGAACAGCTTTACATTTAAAAAGGGAATCATAACCTATCTAAGGATTGCTGAAGACATGGATGGATATCATTTCATATATGGAAAAGGATCCGGGCTGCCAACGGAACTTAGGCAGGGCTTTATGCCGGCACTGGATGTGAAACTTGATGTTCCCTCTGAAAAGTTCATAAAAGATTTCGCAGGCCAGCATTATGCGTTTGTATATGGTGACTATACGGCGGAGCTGGAAGCACTTGAGAAATTGATTTAGAGTCTTATAATCAGTGTGCTGAATTTCTATTAAAACTTGCCTAAAGGATATTAAGCAATCTGTCTGCTAAATTAAATTAGTAAAATGACCATTTGAAAAGCATTATGTATAAGTCAGGCTTTTAGGCTTCTTATATGATTATATAGATATAAAATGAAGCTATACTATTCGTTAGCCAATATTTTTCTATCTTAGAGCATGAATAGTAAAAATCAGATTACTATCTAGCATCTATAGTTATTAGGGAGCTGGTTATGAAAAGTCGAAAAATCATTGTATTAATCTTAGTCTTATCCATACTTATTGTTTTTGCCGGTTGCAGCGAGAGTAAAGAAATCAAACCCAACCTTGATATTAATCAACCTGATACAGTTTATGATGACATAATGGATTCAGAGGGCAAATGGGTGCTTGACCCTACCGGCACATTTTCATATCTTGCAATGAAGCCAATGGGGAATACCCGGCCGTTCTTTGATGAAGATTATGAGTTCCCCGAAAATATGTTTCTCTATCAGACAAATACTCCTCATGTTGATGATATAAAGCTGTACGGATACATGGATACTAATTTCAAAAAACTTAGTGATCCCATATCAACTGAACCGAATATATTTATGAATGGTCTTGCCCGGATTGAAAGCGACAGTGGTTACTATATTGTTAATACCGAGTTTGAAAAAAAAGATGAAATCTATCCTGGTTATACAATAGCCGACAGTAGCATCATAAGGGTGGATTGGACAAACCGTCCTGCAGCTAATCCATATATTCATGCGAATATCGATTTTAATGAATATTTGGTTCCTTTCAATGCCAGCGATGACCCGGCAAACCCGATCTTTGGCTATAAGACGGTAAATGATGCATATTTTAATGATATACCGATAGAGGAGAATTTTGCTGTATCTCCCGTTTTCACCGAAACCGGACTATTCAGAGATGGTCTTGCCGCCGTTCAATTTGAAGGAAAGTGGGGATATATAAATGAATTTGGGGAAACTGTGATTGATTTCATATATGACGATGCAAAAAGCTTTTCAGAGGGTATTGCTTCTGTTTTTCTAATTTGTGAATATGATAAGAAAGGTAGGCCGCTCTGGATAAACAAATGGGCTATGATAAATAAGACAGGGAACCTGATTACACCATACAAATTCTCTGATGTTGAAGAATCTATAAATGGATTATGCATAGTTCATCTGAATGAATATCCCCAGGATTTATTCCAGAATATTTTTAATAGTGAAGGTAAACAAATTACTGCTTTCGGTTACACTACTATCCCTATTGAGCCCTTTTCCTATGGGTTTACAAGGGTAACCGATGCGCAGGGAGCCTGGTATTTCATAGATGAATTTGGTAAAAACTCTTTAAATAAGACTTTCTATGCGGCAAGGAATTTCAGCGACGGCTTGGCGGCAGTCAAACCAGGAAAGAAACTTGCCTGGGGGTATTTAAATCCACAGGGAACAATGTCAATTGAAGCAAATTTTATGAAAGTCGGTGATTTCAGCCAGGGATATGCTTTTGTGAACAAGGACTTGAAGAAGCCGGGATACCTTATTGATAAAGCAGAAAAAGGGTATTTGAAAGGTCTGGAACTCAGTGGAATCAGCAGGTTCAATGAAAACGGATATGCGATTGCATTCAGGGAAACTTTAGTTGAAATCGGGGGAGTGACCCGTCAGGAAACGACTTACTATATGATTCATATTGAACAGCCTTAGTAAGGACAATATGGTTACAATATGAAGGCGGTGGATTGCTCCACCGCCTTTTCAGTCTCCCTTCAGGCGGAGACCACCTCACTATTCAATTTTGTCAATCGAATCACCTCCTTCATGAAGTATTGTGCACGTATACAGTTTACCTCAGGAAGCAGTTTCATTCACTATAAAAAACACCTATATCTGTTCCATACCAAAAACTCCCACTACATCCATATCCCACCTCCGCAAGCTTGCCTGCACATTTGTCCCTAGGGACAAATGTGCACTTTTTTAACGTTTGTCCCTAGGGACAAACGTGCGCTATTTAATGGTTTGAATGTATTTTGCGTATTGTGGGAGCCATTCTTCACACGCTACAAGCATTTCATCGGTCATTTCCCAGATTTCAGGAGGATTGAGGACGGCGCCGGTCAACGGATCCATCATCATGGCTTGTTTCAATAGTTTTACATCTGCATGAACGGCTGCTTCGACGGCCAGCCGCTGAACGTCTATACTTTGGGTACAAACAGCTGCACAACCAAGAGGCAGGTCGCCTACAATCGGAATATTAACACCATTTGCATCAACATAACCTGGAACCTCCACAATAGCATCATACGCCAGATTAGGGATTACTCCGTTATTTACAATGTTAAAATGACCTCTATAAAGCTTGCCGGTTTCCAGACTTTCAATAATATAAGATCCATGTTCATTACTTCGTTCTTCATAAACATATTGATTTGATTCATCCTTCATCATCTGAGGGAACTCTGTATCATAGGAATTTTTACGTTCTATACATTGTCTTAAATAACCGCCGGGTTCGCCGTCAATCCATACTCCGAGTTCAATCCAATCTTGTATTTCGTCAGGACGTTTCCTATACCAGGCTACATATTCACTGAGATGGCCATTGGATTCAGTACTAAAATATCCGAAACGTTCCATCATATCAATTCGGACTTTCTGGGTTTTAGAAAACTCAGGATGTTTTTTAATTGCATCGAGTAGAAGGAGATTCATGTCTATCCCTTTATATTTAATGCTTATATACCATGTCTGGTGGTTAATTCCAGCACAGATTATATCAACTTCTTCCTGTGGCAGACCCAGGGCTTCAGATATCAGCTTATGACCACCCTGAACACCATGGCAAAGACCGATTGTGTTCACTTTGCCATACTTATTGGCTGCCCATGTCATCATGGCGTTCGGATTTGCATAATTTAGCATAATGACTTTATCAGACGCGACTTCGCGGATGTCTTTACATAAGTCCAGCATGAAGGCTATGCCTCTTTGTCCGTACATAATGCCGCCTGCACACAATGTATCCCCCACACACTGGTTGACGCCGTATTTCATCGGGATTTCCACATCAGTGGCAAATGCTTCAAGTCCGCCTATCCTGACTGTATTTATCACATAGTCAGCGTTTTCCAGAGATTCGCGTCTGTTTAAGGTGACCTTTATTTTTAAATCCAGTCCATTTTCTTTAATATCCCGCTGACACAGTTGTGTAACCATATCCAGATTATCCCGGTCAATATCCATGAACCTTATATCAATATCTCTCAAATCCGGAACACTTAAAATATCCGTTAGCAGCTTCCGTGTGAATCCAATGCTTCCGGCACCTATGAATGCAATTTTAATACTCATTTATTACCTCCAAATAATCTATGCCCATTTTACCATAAATGTGTGCAACATCTGTTGGATGGTATGTACATCCGTTGGATATTGTGTACATAAAAGAAAAGACCGGAGACCGGTCCTTTCCAAGGTAGGATATATAGGATTAAGATTGGTTGTTATTCATATCTAAGGGCTTCGATCGGATTCAAGTTGGCTGCTTTGTATGCAGGGAATATCCCGAACACCAGACCAATAAACAGGGAGAAACCGAAGGAAAGCGATACCCACATGGGATCGACAACCGGGGTGACGAACCTAGAGATAATAAACACAATTGCGCCGATTCCTAAAAGGATTCCAATGATTCCCCCCAATCCGGTAAGTACAAGTGCTTCTATGATAAATTGAATCAAAATACTTGATTTTCTGGCGCCGATTGCTTTTCTGATTCCGATTTCCCGGGTTCTTTCAGTAACTGAAACAAGCATAATGTTCATGATTCCGATTCCGCCAACAATCAAGGATATTACAGCTATGCCGCCAAGGATCAAAGCCATAGTTCCTGTAATGTCTTCTAGTGTTTCAAGGAAAAACGCAGAATTATATACTTTGAAAGAATCTTCGCTATTAAAAATACTCATCATATAATCTTCAATAGCTGCCTGAGCTTCATCAACAACTTCACTTGATGTGGTCAGAACTTCAAAAGAGGTGATACGGGCATTCTTGAAAATCCGCTGGCCTGTGGTAACCGGAATTATAATCATGTCATCCTCGCTGTTTTCTTGTCCGCCACCCTTTTCCTCAAGAATACCAACGACTGTAAAGACATTGCCATCAATTTTTATTTTTTCACCTATTGGTGAAGTATCTTCGAATAACTCATTAACAACATAAGTTCCAATAACTGCTACTTTCTGCCTGAATTCCATATCCAGATCAAGAATATAACGCCCTTCCTGTACATGAGCATCATCAATATCTGCGTAGTCAGGGCTGGTTCCCAAGATGTTAAAATCACCATTTGATGTACCATATTTAACAGTGCTGTTTCCATTTACAATTGGTGCCATTTGAGATATTAGTTCAGGATTTGCATCGGTAAATTCCTTGAAGTCCTCATAGCTCATATCACGATTGCTCTGTCTTGAAGTGTTGAAAACCATAAGTTTATTGGTTCCGAGTGCTTCAATAGAATCTGTAATTTCAGCAGTACTGCCCATAGCAAAACCTGTAGCTGTAATTACTGCAGCAACTCCTATGATAACTCCAAGCATTGTTAGGAAGGATCGCCCTTTATTAGTTGCAATACTGTTAAGAGCCATTTTAAGTGATTGTAAAATTACCATCATTTCGCCCCCTTGTCACTGACAATAAGGCCATCTACTATTTCAATTCTCCTTTTGGCCCTGTGAGCAAGAAGATTATCATGGGTTATTAGGATTATAGTATTACCCTGAGAATTAATATCATCAAGCATAGTGAGTATTTCAGCTCCTGTATGTGTGTCAAGATTTCCCGTAGGTTCGTCTGCCAACAGAACAGGAGGATTGCCTGCCAAAGCACGTGCAACCGCAACTCTTTGTTGCTGGCCACCGCTTAATTCAGTCGGTTTATGATGAATTCTATCACCCAACCCAACTCGGTCAAGGGCCTCTAATGCATGCTTTTTTCGCTGCTTGTGTGAAAAACCTCTATAGACAAGAGGGAGTTCAACATTTTCAAGTGCTGTAAATTTCGGAAGTAAATTGAACCCCTGGAAAACAAAACCAATTTTTTCACTTCTAATGGCTGCTAGTTCCTTATCTGAAAGGTCGGATATGTCCACACCATCAAGATGATAAGAGCCGGAATCATGAACATCAAGGCAGCCTATCATATTCATTAGGGTAGATTTACCACTTCCTGAAGGTCCTACTATGGATACAAATTCTCCATTTAAGATATTAATATCAACACCATCAAGGGCCTTTACAACATTACTTCCCATTACATAGGATTTATGCATGTCCTTTATATCTATTAAAGAGGTCATTATTTTCCTCCTCCGATACCGCCCATAGCTTTTCTGGCTGCACCTAAATCCATTCCGGTTGCTGATCCGGTATCGGACGCAGCATCAGAAATATATACAGGTGGAAGCACTACAATCTGCCCCTCTTCAAGTCCGCTGAGAACCTCGATATGAGTTTCATTATGTATTCCGATAGTAATAGGAGTCCTTGTTGCACCGACATAATATTCTTCCTCTGTCCGGAAAGTGTTATCCGCTGTAACATCAGAAGATTTAGCGGTATCTATATCTGCGTTCTTCAAATATTCATTGTATCTGGCTTTTTGTTCTTCAGTCATTGTGGAAGTGTCTTTATCAGCTATAGCCCCTGGCCGTTTTCCTGCTGCTTTACCCGCAGCCGCTTCTGCACCAGTGGTTTTATCTGCAGATGTACTTTTGTCTATAGCAGCAGCGCCGCCTACTGCTGTATCAGTAATCCATACAAAGCTATTACCGTTAATTATGGTTACAGCTTCAATTGGAATGAACAATGTATCTTTACTTTGACTTGTAAAAACTGTGGCTGTTGCGTTCATGCCAAGTTTGAAACCATCAGGATTTTCTTTAAGAGCAACGGTGACAGTGTAAGTTGTAACACCGCCCTGAGTGTTTCCTACCAAAGCAATATCGGTAACCACTGCCGGAACAGGATTGGTTTCTGTATCCGGCAATGCTTCAATAACGACCTCAGCATCAAGACCTACGGTAACCTCTAAAATATCAAGTTCATCAATTGTCAGATTCATTGAGGGATTATCCATGCTTACTAGTGTAAATAGTTTTTGATTCATTCCGACATCATCGCCCGCTTCAACAGTTAAACCGGTAATTATACCTCTGAATCCGGCAGTCACTTCAGAACTTATATATCCTTCTTCTGCTTCGTTGATATCAGCCTCTATATCGTCTATATCGTCTATTAATTCATCAATGTCATCATAATAGTCATCAATGTTTTCATTTAACTGGGTTATATTTTCCATAATATTTTCTATAGAATCAATAAGTGACAGAATCTGATTATTTTTTATGGCTATTTGATCAGTCAGTGATTCTGTTGCATTATCCAAGGTTTCACTATCTATTACAGCAATAAGGTCACCGGCTTTAGCAGATTGTTTTTCGATAAGGTTTAACTCTAATAATTCACCCTGGATTTCAGAGAAGATGTTTTCTGTATCGGCATAATAAGGTGCAATTTCTGTTACACATTTATATGATATCGGGTCGGTAACAATTGTACCCTTGACGCGAGCCCCGTCCGGAAGGGCTGAAAACCTGGTAAAGGCTATAACAACATCAACCAATTCATTTCCATAAGAATCGGTATGAGTAAAATCTGCATATGAGACTATTTCTCCGGTTAAATCACTATTTTTATAATGAATTATTACTTCCTCAATTTCATATTTAAGGAAATTCACTGAAAACGGCATTTCAACTTCATATGAAAGCGGATCAGTAATTGTGGCTATAAGTGTTCCTGTACCAACATAATCACCCTCGCCAACCTGTAAATTGAAGACAGTACCATCTAGTGGAGAGTAAATATTTAGTTTGTCTCTGAGGTCTTCATTCTCCAATATATCTGCTTCTAAATTGTTTATTTCATCATTAAGATCTGAAATATCGTCTTTAAAATCCAGAATACTATCATTTTGATCATCTATAAAGGAATAGGTGTCTTCGATGTTATCATTTAAATTATCAATTTGTTCCTGCTTTGAAGATATTTGATCTTCATAAGTCTGAATAGTAGCATCTGTTACTTCAGTATCAAGAACCAGGACAACCTGGCCTGCTTCAACAAAGTCACCGTCTTCAAAATTGACGGCCAGAACCTCACCTGAAACATCTGGCATGTAATCCTCAGTTTCTGATGCGTTTAAAGTAGCTGATACTCCCAGAGTTTTTGCAACATCACCACGCTGAACCGTTGCCGTAGATTTTGTTAAAGTGGTTCCGACAGCATCATTTGCGTTGAGTGTTTTTCGCAGAAAATAGCCCCCGACCAGTACAATGGCGGCAATTATAATTGTCCATATAACAATTCGGATTATTTTTCTTCTTTTTTTCTTAGATTTTACTTGATTAGTCAAAATAGTTACCTCTTCAAAAGAATTGGTCCGATACCCGGCACATACATACTTTATCATAATCAATGACAGTGTTTTCCGGGTCAGACATTTAATATATTAATTATATATAGATAAGCTTAAAAATACCTTAACTTTTATAGAATTGTACATTAGCAGTACGCTTTTAATCATGGTCTAGGATGCTTTGAATAATATAAGTTTTCTGATAAAATCAATGTCAGAATCTGAGTCCGGAGAATAAAATGAGATTATTATTGGTAGAAGATGAAAAAAGACTTGCTGACGCCCTTTCCCAGATTTTGAAAAAGAGGGGATATGAGACGGATGTGTCATACGACGGGCAGGATGGGTTAGACAATGCCCTTTCCGATATTTATGATGTAATAATCCTTGACCGCATGCTGCCGGGGATGAACGGTATCGAGGTAATTAAAAATATCCGGAAAGAGGGGCTAAACACTCCGGTTATTTTTTTGACTGCTATAGATGGAGTATCACAAAGAGTCACCGGACTGGACGCTGGTGCCGACGACTATCTGGTCAAGCCTTTTTCGACTGATGAACTTCTTGCAAGAATCCGCGCTCTTGGCAGAAGAAAAGACAAGGGCCTGCAGGAAACCGCTGAATTGACGGCCGGCAATATAATATACAATCCGGGACAACATATAGTAACTTGCCAGGGGACTGAGGTTAAATTAACATTTAAAGAGGCACAGCTGCTTGAGTTGCTGCTGTTGAATAAGAACCAGGTTTTACCTAAAGATAGGATTTTTGATAAGGTCTGGGGATTTAATACAGAATCTGACATAACCATTGTTGAGATATATGTTCATCATCTGAGAAAAAAAGTATCCTGGGAGAATTCAGGCATCCGGATTGAGACCATCCGCGGAGTAGGGTACCGGCTGAAAGAAGAATAGTTTTCTTTAAGCAATCATAAGTGACTGTCAGGTGATAGAATAAGCATTGATACAATTTCGGGGCTTGAAGTGCCCGGACAATAAAATCCAGACAAAACCAAGGGAGACATATGATAAAAGAAAGAATAACAATGTTTCAGGCAGGAATAATTTTTACGATATCCCTAGTATTATTCCTTTTGTTTTCATTTTTAAATCCGTTTGAAAGCTTTTATATCGGAGGAACTTTTGGAGAAATCATACCGATATTGCTGCCGTCTGTAATCGGATTGCTGATAATGCGGAAAAGTTTTAAATTGAATCTGAAACTAAATGGATTTAATCCCCTTGACGGCGTCTTGATTTTTTTCACAATACTATTCTCGCTGCCGCTGAGCATGTCGCTGAATGCATTCAACATGTGGCTTGTCCGGATAATTTTCGGATTTAATATGGAAGTGGACATACCAATCCCTGAAACAGGAGGGGAACTGCTGATAAGCCTATTGGTGATTGCTGTTGTTGCTGCTGTTTGTGAAGAAGTGTTGTTCAGAGGCGTTCTGCAGAGCAGCTTTGAGAAGCTGGGTAAGGCGGGTATGTTCCTATTGGTATCCCTGTTATTCACAGCATTCCACTTCAGCATTGAGCAATTCATGGGCTTATTTATGCTGTCCCTTCTCATAACCTATATGGTCTATAGAACGAATTCCATATTTGCCGGAATGCTTGCCCATTTTACAAATAACGCAGCGGCAATGGTCATATCCTTTTTCGCAAATAAAATACCTGAATCCATACTGTTGGAAAGCGAAACGACCTCACTGGAATTCCCGATGTGGATCCAGATAATAATACTGGCTGCGATAGTGATAGGCCTAACGGCTGTTGCCATTACTTTGCTTGTTATATTTACAAAAAGGACAAAATCAACAAAAACAAGACTTCCGATGGATCGGGAACTGAAAGCCGGCGATGTGCTGACATTTATACCAGGTGTGCTGATAATGGCAGCGATGTTTGTAATCGTGATTCTAGGTTATGTAATGATGCCGATTTTGGAGAATTTCTGATTGAACCCATCATGAATAAAAACATTTATAATGTATGCCGCTGATGTTTTCACAGTGGCTACATTTTTGATATGTACCATTTGCAGGTAGCCACCTCATATTTCATTTCATATACCTTCTCGATGTCGCCTATGAGGCTCTGGACTTTATATACGAGCATTCGGTTGCCCGCTATTTTTTGTTCGTCCCGGATTAATATCCTGTCGATTTTAACGGCGACGGTGTCGCCCCTTCCGTCAGTCATGCGGAATTTGAGGGGGGAAATTGTCCCGTCCTTTGATGTGACGCATATCATATCCACATTTTTCATAAGCATTTTCAACCCGGAAATCCTCCTGTACAACCTCTACACTAATTATACCGAACATATGTTCGGGTAGCAAGCGGAAATTATTTCCAGCGGTACCAAAACCGGTACAACTGTCAAATCATCCGGGGGATAGTTTGACGATTCTACCGAATTATCCCAAGGATAATTCGGCAGGCATGGTATAATTTTCACATCGGGGGGATATCATGGATTTTGTTCAGTTGCATCACGATGTTTGTTTCAAACAGGATAACAAGAAGATAATCTGGCAGCCGAGGATAGGGTGTTGGTACGACGACCATATCAGTAAGGACGGGCATCTGCCGGGTATTTATGAAGGCATGACCAGACCTGAGCTATATAGGGAACTTGGCTGTTCGGCTCGTATTTATGCATACAACAATTGTTTTGTCAGAACTGAGCATCCTGATGTTGAGGTAACGATGGAGGAAGCGGATTCCATGAGGGAACTCCATACCATCAGTACTCCCATTGGCTCAATTAACTGTATCATGAGGAAGAATACCTCAAACAAAGGCAAGTACTATGAAAAGTGGTTTGTAAATAGTGAAGAAGAGCTGAAGATACTCGAATGGACAGACAGCCGTGCGCGGTGGTCCTTTGATATGGATAGATTTAAAGAAGTGAGTGCGGAATGGGAAGGGCTCGGGGCTCCGTGCATGTATCTTCCGAGGATAGGCATTCAGCACCTTTACATAAGGCGCATGGGTTTCATTAACACTTCCTATGCACTCGCTGATTACCCGGCGGCGGTTAAAAAATACTGCGAAGCTCTTGAAGCAAACAGGGAGGGACTTATTGAGGTAATCAATGATTCGCCCATAGACATTATAAACTACGGCGACAACCTGCATGACGGCTACCTTAGACCGGATATATTTGAAGAATATGTTCTGCCTGTTTACCAAAGAAGGGGTGAACTCCTGCACAAGGGCGGCAAATTCACATACAGTCATTGGGATGGGGATGTGAAGAGAATTCTCCAATATGCAAGAGAGTGCGAATTAGACGGTATTGAAGCAATAACGCCAATTCCGCAGGGCGATGTGACACTTGCAGAAGCGAAGGAAGCCATGGGAGACATGTACATGATTGACGGCATAGCTGCAATTCTCTTCGATGAATTATATACGGAAGAAGAGCTTCTTGCCCAGGCAAACGAGGCTATAGAGCTTTTCGCACCCAATCTTATACTTGGTATATCAGATGAAATCTCATCCACCGGCGACATAGAAAGAATCCGCCTGATAGGCGGACTCGTTGATCAATATAATTCTCAATTTGACTGAAGTCGGTAATCTTCCCCGGGATCATTACTGATTTTTACTCATCTTTATAACCGGTAAGTTTAATAATTAATTTTGCGATTTCAACAAGAGGAATTATCATTAATGCTGCGCATCCGGTTATGAGCCACTGCATGCCTGTCAGATGGACGGTTCGAAAGACTGAATTGAGCCCGGGAACCAGTACCACGATTACCTGCATTGTTCCGGCGAAGGCGAGGGATGCGAACAATAGCCAGTTAGAGAAGAATCCTTTTTGGAAAATTGTTGAGGCAGCTGACCTGACATTAAGCACATGGAACAGCTGTATCAAGCCAAGGACCAGAAAAGCCATGGTCCGTGCAGTTTCCTGGCCAAATTTATTAAATGCGTACATATAAACCAATAAGGTAATTG
>Ga0233412_10000923_pt1 | contig 16147 bp, 9 predicted proteins | sample Na_anoxic_4_MG_FD_180667 | JGI IMG/M metagenome (GOLD analysis project Ga0233412, IMG submission 180667) | Seawater microbial communities from Saanich Inlet, British Columbia, Canada - Na_anoxic_4_MG | ecosystem: Environmental > Aquatic > Marine > Inlet | place: Canada: British Columbia...
CCAGCTGAACCGCTACAACGCAGGTGCGGGAACAAACGTCACACTCGACTATGATCCGCGAGTCAAGTCAGCTGAGGCAGATGCACGCACCGCGGGCTGGCAACGTGAACGCGAAGAGAAAAAGAAGCTCGCTACGTGGCTCATGGACGAGATCCGTACGCCGGGCGAAGTGGAGGCGAAACGGGAGGAGGCCCGCATGCTCGGGCTCGACCAGGATGGGGCGACGCGGGAAGCGGGGCGCCACTACGCCGACGCCTTCACCAACTCCACCTATCGGGAAGCGCTGCGCATGGCGGAGAGCCAGCGCAAACAGCGGGAGACGGCGAAGGTGGCCCGCGAGAAGGTGATACGCGACGCGGCCATGCTGAAGCTGCTCAACGGCGCCCTGCGGCCGGTCCTGCAAAGCGCGTCGCCTGCCGCCCATGCAATCGCGGCGCGTGTCGTAGACGGCAAGCTCAAGAGCGCGCTCAAGGTCATCGAGGGCACCGCCATTGCGCTGCGACGCTACCGCAGGGGCGGCTACGGCGGAAGCTACCAGCAGACGCCCGTGATGGTGTTCCGCGTGAAAGACGCACGCGGGCGGTGGATTTACTTCCCAGCGGACAAAGGGCCCGAAACAGAAGACGCATACGGGCGGGATTACATCGACGACGCAGCCTTTGTCGAGAGCTACAAGACGCCGGGGCACCGCTGGAAAGCCGACGAGTGGAAAGAGACGACCGAAGAGATCCGCACGCGCTTGATGAAGTCGCACCCGACGGAGATGAAAGCGCTGGCGAAGCTCTATTCAAAACACGAACACAACAGGCACAAGCAACTCGATGCGCTCCCGTGGGGCAAGATCGTGATGCACGGCGGCGCTTGGGGCGTGAAATCGAAGCAGTTCTATAGCAGCGCGACCGAATGGCTCGTCGTCAACAAAGACGGCCGCAAGCAAAGCGTCAACAGCAAGGCATACAAGGCGCTGGTTGAAACCCAGCTATCGCCCGAAGAGAAGAAGCACGCAGCAGGAGCGCGCACAAAGCAAAAGCAGGTCAGCGCCGCATTCGATAAGGCAGTCGCGAAGTCAGCTGCGGGTGCGTGGGTGCCTTTTGCGTTGCCCGCGCTCGGCTACGGCGGCTACGCACGCAAGTCGTATAGCGAGAAGGCGGAACGGGAGTGGGACAAAGACGAGAAGCACCCCGATGTGATCTTGGCAGTCACCGCCGAACACCACGGCGTAAAGCTCAGCGACATGCTGACACGAGGCGGCCCCCGCTCGCCCTGGTCGTCCAACTCGTTTTCGTCGAACTACGTGCCCGGCAGCGATGCGCCTTACAACCAACACGCCAACGTAGGGGCGAAGGCACTGGAGCGTATCATTACGCTGGAAGGCGGTTGGAATGCGGCCGAGCGCTTGGACCCGAGTAAGGCGCGTCAGACGGAGCTTCGGGACGCTTGGGACCGCGCGGTCGCTTCGTACAAGTCGGAGGCGTTCCGTTTCCTGGCGGCCTGGATAAGTGAAGACGTAGCAGGTCGTTTCAACGAGGAAGCGGCATACCGCTATTTCAAGACGCAGGAAAAGGTGCTCAAGAAGGAAGCGGCCGGATTCGATGAACGGGTGCGCGCTGCGCTATCCAACAAACGGACGCGCGCCAAGCTGGCGAAGAAGAAGAACCCGAGGAAGCGGCGATGAATGACGCGATACAAGCGATTCTGTTACGTCTGGGGCGCGTGGATACGGCTGCATGGCGTGCCGCGAATCCACAAGACACGCCAACCGTCCGCTACGTCTTGCTTTCAAGGCACGCGGGTGACGTCGGGTGGGGACTCGCCCGAAAGGACGCAGGAAAGGGAGCTTACGCGCGCATGATCGCTCGTTTCTTTCGACTGGCTGACACAACGGGCGTCTACGGCGCCCTGGTCCGCCTGGACGACAGCCCGCATGGCCGCACTCACGTAGTGGGCTCTTCGACGCCAGAGTCAGAGCGCCACGCACAGAAGGCGGAGCAGCACCGCGTGGCGCACCAGTCCGCAATCAGGCCGCCGTTGTTTCGGGACCCCGCGCACGAAGAATACAATGTGCGCTTGATTGACGCGGCGCGCGCCCTGGAAACGAAAGCGCCGCCTGTATTTAAAATCACGTCAAAGACGCGCTCGGAGGCTGATCAGAAGGCCGCGCGGATCGGGAAGGTCAAGCCCAAGGTAAAACCCAACATCGGGCGCTGGTGGTTCAACGGCGCGGTTGCATTCGTGCCAGCGCTCTTCTCGTGGAAGCCGTCCAAGAAGGCAGTAGCCGAGCAGGCAAGTACCTTTATTCCCGAGACGGCAGCTGAACTCGACACGGCGTTGCGGCGCGTCGCAAAGCAACCGGGGCGCTTCCCGTTGTGGTTTACGCCCGCAAATGCACGTCTCTTGCAAGAAGGTATCCGGCGCGGCTACGAACTGCGCTTACTTGCAGACGGAGCGGCATTGGCGCACAAGGGCGTCGATGTAGCTTTCGTCGGAAAACTCAACATCAAATCTCAATACGAAGACGTGTTGATTCATCCGGACGGCCGCTTTGAATGGCCCCCTGGCGAGAGCCCCGAGGACAAAGCGGCACAGGCCACTGAGAACAGAACGAAGGCCGCAGCGCTCCGAGCCGCGGGCGGTGCGATAGAGCAGAATGCTGCGCTGGTGTTCACTCCCGCCGCGTGGGCTGGCGTCAAAGCGTGGGCCGCGCGTGCCGAGATCAGCGACAAGGCGCTCGCGGGCGCCGTTGCGTTCCTGGCAAAGCGCGACGCGGCCGGGTTGCTTGTGCGAGGCAAGAACGGGAAGGAAGCGCGCCGGATCGTTGACGGCACTTTGCACCAACTGATTGCGCCCTTCGATACGAAAAAAGGCCAATGGGATCAGTGGTACACGAACAGCCAAGACTTCGTCTGGGGGAATACGAGCACAATCCCCAAAGCCGTCGAGACGGTCGCGGCGGGTCGTTGGGCCCCGCGAGACATCAAACGCGCTGGCTATCTGCAAGACATGATGGCGGCGCAAGCGCTTGAGGGCAAAGACGCGCAAAAGAAGGCGCGGGCCCCCGCGGAAGCAGAACGTGAGCGGGTAGTGAAAGCAGAGCACACGAAGTGGCAGCGCTGGCGCGACGCACAAGAAAAGGCACGAGCGGCGTCGCCCGCAGGGCGAGAGAAGGCTGCGCGGCAAGAACAGGCCGAACAGCGCTACAGGGACGTGCGTGCCGCTATTGCACGGCTCAAAGACGCGGCCCCCGCCGCGACGGCCGCGGTGAAAGCGGCCATCGCAGAGCGCGCAAAGGGTGTGTCCTACGCAGCGCTGGCCAAGCGGCCTATCGGGAAACGGGGCGTCATTCACCTCGGCAAAGCGGACCGCTTGACCCTCATCACGGGAAAAGGGCGTCGCGGCAGCTTTGAAGGCCAGCCCGTCCGCGTCACTGTCAGAGGCAGGGCGCTTCCGCCCTACAACATCCCCGAAACGCAATTCATGTCGTTGGTGCAACCGTATATTTCAATCGCAGACGCAAGGTTGATTGCGCCTGACTTGGACATGCGCCAGTCGAGCCTCGCTGACGTGTTTGTGATCTACTTGACGATCTTTAACGACGGTGCTCCGTGACCCTCTCTCTCCCGCTAAATGTGCAAATCATAGCGGCGCTGCGGCAGCACTTGCAGCCCGCTGGTTTGCGCGTGAAACCCGGCATCCTACCCGACATGCTTCACGTTTTCATTCAAGCGAACGAATTGGATTCGCTGGGCCCTGACGAGGGCGCCGCGCTCATCTGGAGTATCCTCCAAGAGCGCTTGGGCGACGACGCCGTAGAGGCCATTGAACAGATCAACACTTTCGGGACCGATACAGACGGCCAACAGGAATGGGTATTCTCGCTCCTGAAGGAAGACGAAGATGCGTAGAAAGAAGAACCCCATGGACCTCCCGACGCTGAGCAAAGCAGTCACAACCCAGCTGAAAGGGCGGCCGGATACGGCGGCCTGGGCAGCGCGGAACACGTCGGCGGTCGAGAAGACGCTACGGCGGACGCTCTTCACGGTGCGCGGCCGGGGCGACTATGTAAAAGCAGAAGCGGCGTTCCGTGTAGGTGCGCAGATCAAGGGCGGCCCGACCGCGTCCAACCTCGCCGCCCTGGCCACGCTCCCCATCGGGACCGTTCTCCACGACAGCACGCAAGATTCCTGGGTCAAGCATGCCGCAAACAAATGGAACGTCCTGACAGCAGACGAGTTGTTGCGCTCTCCCTATGGGGCAAAGGGCTACACGGTCGTGTCTGTGGGTGATCCGGCGTCCGTGAAAGAGGCGTCGGACATGCTGGCCGTCACCATCGGACGGCGGCTCGACAACCAAGACGAGGCACGGGGCGCCGCGGCTGCGTTGCTGGAAGACGTCAATTTGCATACGCTCGTGCGTCAGCTGAAGTGGAAGCCTGTTTGGCCCTTTGCTGCCACGCTCCTGTCTCGTGTCACAAAGGCGCTCAAATACGATGTGGACGCCACGTTGGAATTCGTTCGCGCCATGCTCCTGTCCAACGGCTACACCCGTCTCGTGGCGCACCTCGATGGCATTGACGCGGACGAGGTCAGTACCGTCGCACCTATTGCCCCCAAAGCCCCGACCAAAGCTCCAAGCGGCTCACAGCTGCTCACCGAGTGGCCTTGGGCAGCTGAGCCCGGTGCGCGCGTGGTCGTGGTTCGGCCGCGCCTCCGTACCAACAAGCCCTGGTGGCAGGTCGGCGTGGTGGGCGAGGACGGCAAATGGCAGCGCGACTACCTGTGGCAAGGCAAACTGCGCAAGTGGAGCCGGCGCAAGGGTGCGCCCGACGCGGCGCTCCTGACTGATCTGGCGACGCGTGGTTGGGTGTTTGGCGACGACTTCGACAACGACGGGATGGTAGCTCGATTGCCGCCGCGCGCAGGGCGCCCCGCGCAACCTGCGGGTGAGTCCGCGCGCGCACCGGCAAAGGTAAAGGGGGCGCGCGCTCCCAAGCGGGTCAAAGTGGAATACGCCGAGCCGCGGTCAATTGACGGGCCCGCGGAGGGTGACATCGCTGTCTACGTGGGTAAAGGCACTGCGCCTATCACGGTATATCGCATCGACGACCTGACCAAGAAAAACAAGCCAGCGCGCACATACCTGGGGAACACGGACGGCACGCAGAAGCAACGCGTATTCAACCGCGTGCCTGCCGCTGACTTCACGTTGCAATACTTGCTCGGGCGCAAGTCGAGAGGCCCCGATCACACGTCCATCCTGAAGCCGGGGCCCGGTGGCGCGCTGGTTCGCTATTACTTGGACAAAACGGGTGCCGAGTACGACCCCGACGCGCGTATCGTATTGCGGGTATTCCACGGCGCATACAGCGGCGTGTCTTGGTTTGACATCACCAACCCGGGCGTGACGCTTCAGGTCGCGCCTGCCGAGAGGGCGCGCGCCGCTGATGCGGCAGCGGGAGGGGACCCGACGATAAAGCCCGAGGCCAATGACCTTTGCTGGGAGGGTACGGGTCGCAGTATCTATGGGACGGTGCTCCGGGGCATGACAAACAACCCGAGCATGTCGCTGGCCTTCCTCCGCGGACTGCAACCGCATGCAGTGGATGGCGTAAAGCACACCGCGACGCTCCGCGGCATGAGTTACATGCCCAAGCTCGCCGTCGCGCTCGCGGGCTACCTCGACAGCATCAAAACCCCCGCATGGAAACACTCGGTCGTAGATCACTACGGGCGCGCGGACGTGGCTAATGGCTGGTGGCATACGGAGGGCATCTCAGATGCCGTCGCCGTGGCGACAAAGGACTTTACCGCTACCAAATTGCGGCAGTGGGGCGCGCCCTGGTTGGAAGTGCTCGCCGCGGCAGTGGCCACCAACATCCGGGCAATCATTCGCAAAGAGTGGGGCGACGTTCCTGGCCTGGATACGTTGGTGCCTACGCCGGTCATGCCCGAAGGCGGGCGTTTGCTCTATCGCGCGTCGTCCGCGAAGCCGTGGGCCGATATCACCGTCGGGTCTGCGGCGACAACGCGTTTCCCTCGGCTGAAGACGAAGACGCCCGAGAAAACGGCGCTCACTCGCAGCGCGACCGTCAGCCCCGCCAAACTGCGCACGCTCGCCGACAAGATGGAAGATTCTATCCGCGCTAAGCTGAGCGGGGATTCGCGCACCAACACACCGAAACGCGCGCGACAGGCCGCGTCCACATACGCAGACGGCGCCGCGCTGCAACGCACCCAACGGCAGCTATACACCCTGGCAGACATGGCGGACGCTAATACGCTCCCGCCCGTGCTCGCGGGTATCAGCACACGCGCGGCCGTGCAGATGATGTCGCATCCGTGGGATCGGCTACAGGGCTCGCTCTATCACGAAGAAAAGTATGATCGCAGCGCAACCAAAATCGAGGACATCAACAAGGTGCTGAGCGGCGAATACCCCGTAAGCTCGCTGCATGATCCGCTCCTCGGCAGCCCGCCCGAAATGAACTACCCCGGCGCGGTCCAGCGGCAACACATCACCAGCGCGGCCCGCGACTTGGCGACGAGCAAGAAACAAGACGCACGCGCATTCTACAAGTGGTCGCAGAAGGGCCCGCAATACAGCACGCACATGGTGCAAATCCCGCTGGCCGTAGCGGAATTGATCGGCAGGCTCATCAAGGCTGGCACGTTGGATGACCAGTGGATGGCCGACATCGCCGCGAAGGTGCGCAGGCTCGCGCGTGCGGGTCTGGAGACGCCCGCGCTCTGGTACGAAGCGGTCAACGCGTACCGCCCAATCTGGGAAGCGGGCCGCGCGTCAAACCGTGTCGTGTCCAAGCACGAGCAACAGATCGCTAAGCTGCTGGGTGAGATTCGATTCGCCAAAATCCCCGGCTTCTTTCCCACGCCCGATACGGTCGCCAACCGCATGGCAGAGATGGCCCAGATCGCGACGCGCGGTGAAGTGTCCGTGTTGGAACCAGGGGGCGGCACGGGCTCGCTGGTAGAGGCGGTCTACCGACGCAACAAAAACGCACGGGTCGTCATTTACGAGCGGCAACACACGCTCGCCGAACTACTGCGACTGAAATTCCCCGAAGCGACCGTACACTTTGAAGACTTCACGGAGGCCGCCCCCTCGCCGACCTTCGATGTCGTGATCATGAACCCGCCCTATGAGAAGCGCCAGGACGCGGAGCAAGTGGTGCGCGCTTGGCGCTGGGTCAAGCCGGGTGGCATTCTTGTCGCGCTGATCTCCGAAGGGCCATTCACCGCCACCGATAAAAAGTCACTCGCGCTCCGCGAATGGCTCGAATCCGTAGACGGCCGCAACATTCCACTGAAAAACGCCTTCAAGGGGCGGGACGTATTCCGTCAAACAGGCGTCGCTACCAGAATCATCGTAGCCAGGAAAGACAGATGACACCCAAAGCCGCCCGTCGTAAGCCCGCCCGCCGCAAGCTGTCGCGCAAGCCCAAAGGAATGCTCTCTCTCGGGCCGCCCTGGGGGCCCGCGCCTCCGCCCTTGCGGCCGGCTCGTGTCGACAAACGCGCGCTCTCCGAGTTGATGGGTGCCCCCCTGGTCCAGAATCCAGGCGGGCGCCGTCGCCGTCGTCGGAATCAGGGCGAAGTGCTGGGCGAGGCCGCCCCGTCGGTGAACGTCGGGTCCGTCTGGCGGCTCTACACGACCAACACGTATCGCTCTGGTGACCTGCCCACGCTCGCGACGCGTGAAGCTGTGCAGAACAGCCGAGACGCCATCGAAGAGGCTGTCAAGCACCGTCAGATCCGCGCGGGGGAAGGCCGCATTGACGTGGTGTGGGACGCAAGCAAGCGCGAGCTATCCTGGGCGGACAATGGCATCGGAATGGACCTGCCCACGTTGCGCGACAAGTTCCTTTCGATCGGTGAATCGACCAAACGCGGATCAGCGACAACGCTCAAAACGGAAGTGAAGGGCTATCGGCGCGCGCCGGGCTCGGGCAACGGTGCGTACTACGTGCGCCTCAACGGCCTGTTCCAATTCCGCAATTCGCCGCAGTCGGGCAAGCTCCCGCTCGACGTCACAATCGACTACACGACGAACGGGACCGCTGGTGGTTTCGGTGTCGCCAAGGCCGTGATTCTCGGCGTCTCGCCTAACTTCCGTTGGTATATCCACACACGGAACCTGCAAATGGATTCGCCCGGACGGGGCGCAGATGGTGAGTTCCGGGCGGGCCAGATTGTGCGCGCTGCGAAGCGCCAGGGCACGTTGCTCCTGGTGCGTGACATCCCCGACAAGTTCGATCGAATGTGGGACGACGCCGTAGGTGACTATCGGGACATCAAAGATCGTTTGTACGACGTGCTCGCGCTCAACGCGCTGCCCGGCATCAAGATCACGTTCAACGGACGTACAGTCACGCCCTACTTTCAGGGCAAGCGCGGCCGTAAAATCGCACTGGGCGGTAACTGGGGTTCGTCGCCCAATCCCGCGACGCCCGGCTATCCATTCAACACGGGCCGCGATGCGCTCACCGGCAGCGCATCCAGCGCTCTACAGGGCCTCGCCGAAGGTGTCGAAAAGCAGGCCAAGAACATCACGAGCGCACTGGACGACGTGATCCAGATTGACCCGGATACGGACGGCAACAACCAGGACCAGATCGAAATGGGCGGGGGCGTCGAAGAGGCATTCAGCGACCCGAATTTCCTGAAGGCACTGGGCGACGGCGCGCAGGCCGCGTCCAAGGTGCTCCGCGAAGTAAGCAAAGCGATGCAGGGCAAGGACCAGCGCAGCGCAGATGCAGCAGGCAGCAGCGCTCCGGGCACGGCGGCGCCCGATATCGGCACGCCCATCACACCTGAAGAGCGGGACCGCGTCACGGACGTCGCCATGCAGGAGGCGACAGCAGAAGCCAAGACAGGCCGGCTGGCGCATGATCTGGCGAAACAGAGCAAGGGCGAAGCTCAGGGCGGCGAGATTTCGATCAAGGACGCGGGCGCCATGCTGGTGCGCTCGCTGGAGGCGGCCGGTACGTCTGCATCTGTCCTGCGCAAAATCAAAGGTTCCGTCAGCGATACGAGCGAGCGCGGCTACGTGAATGGATACGACGAGACAAACACGGATGAAGCGGTCACGGCCGCCGTCGACCACGCGATGAGTACGGAAGGCGGAGGCATCGCACAAGCCGCAGTCGTCATGGCGGCAGCTGCCAAATTCGGCAGAGCGGCCGGCGCCCCCTTGCACAACCCATTCGGCAAGCTCGCCGGATTGCGCGTTTACAAGAAGCTCTCCAACTACGGCTACGTCCGTCGGTTCAAACAGAACTGGGCCAAACACATCCCGCTGCTCACGGTATGGGATGCAGCGTGTCGTCTGATTGCGCGCATGGCCGGGATCAAGGCCACGTTCCGTCCTGGTTTCGTTTTCAACGACGAGCGCGGTGCCGAGTGCGTGATCCAGGGCTACAAACCAGCGCTGATCCTGCTCAATCCGCAATACGCGTATGCCTACATCAAGGCGCACAAAGAGCGCCCGGGGGCGATTGCTGCCTACCTCATGGGCATCGCGGCCCACGAGATGGCTCACCTCTCCCGCGGCGAACAGAGCGCAGGGAAACACGAATACGCGCACGGGGACGAATACGCAGGCGAACGCGAACGCCTGGGAGACATCACGGCCGTGCTCGGACCGGCTGTTGCTGTCCTGGTGCTGAAGCTCATCCCGGGCACCAAAGACCCGCACGGTACCCTCGTCGCCAAGCTCACACGAGACCGCGACAAGGCCCGTGCGCGTGCTCGCAAATACCAGATGGAATCGGCGCGGTACAAACGCGATATGCGCACCGCCTACGCCGACGCTGTGGCGATGTTCACGAAGAAGCAACCCCGCTGGGTCCAGACCGCACTGGACCCCGCCATGCAGGCCCGTGTTATGACCCGATTGCGCAATAGCGGCCGGGTGGACACGGTGCGTTGGCTGGAGCGAAAGTGAGCAGATCCCGCGTTGAACCTCGCGTCATCGTCTACCCCGACAAGGACTCCCGCAAGGTGGGGCCGGATCTGCGCGCGCTCTATGGCCTATCTGTCATCGAGAAAACGGGCCCATTCGACGCCTGGGTAGACTTTCGTGTGCAGTACAAGGGCAAGGTCTTTGCCGACACGCTCCGTGCTTACGTCGTCGGTGCTGCGACGAGACGCGTGGTCAAAAAAGGGCCGTATGTGTTCCTGCGCAACAAGAAGGGCACGCACATACGGGACCCGAAGAAAACGATATTTCTGCCGCACGAGATGCCACAAGCGCTAATCGAGGCGAAATACGATCCGTGGCGGCGTGTGTTGCGCGCCCTGGACGCGGCGGGTCGAATCGACACAACCGCGTGGGCCGCAGCACACAAAGACAAGGTGCACGACGTCTTGCGTCAGCATACCATGTCGGCGCAGCCGGCCGGCACCGTCTATGTCGCGCCCGGACTCGCCGTCGCCCCTGCAAAGAAGGTGAGCGCTCCTAAGTTCCGCCGGGCGATGCGCGATACGCCCGTGACTCCGAAACAAGCGCAATCGCTGCTCTCGAAAAAGCGCGGAATCCTCGCGGTGCCGCTGGACGCCAAGCAATGCGTTTATGTGTCTACGGCACACGGCGAGTATGACGGCCGTTGGACGGGTCTGCGCGTCGCAGTACACGAAAACGAGACGCGCTGGGTGAAGGCGCCGCGCAAAATAGGGAACACGCTCCACCGTCTCATTGACGACGTAAAAGGGAGCGCACGCCCTGGTGCCTCTCTCCCAATAGCGTCAGCTGCGCTCCAGGCGCTGAGCGGCTTCGTGTCGAATGACGATAATCGCTGGGGCTTGAATGGCGCGCATCTCATGGCAAGCGGGCCCGATGGGGTGCCGACGCTGGCCGCCACAAACGGGAGCATCCTGGGCTGGGTGAACCTGCCCGAGTCGGCAGAGGTAGACGAACACCCCGATCTGGTCCCTGTGCAGCTGCTACAGCACGCTGGTGAGCGTCTGAGCTACCGCGCGGTGGGCGCGGCCCGCATATGGCAGACGGGCCCGTGGCTGGGGCGTGTCGTAGGGCAGTTCCCCCACATCAACCAAGTGGTTGCGCCAATGGGCCAGGGCTGGTCTTGCAAGACGACGCCCACCGCCTTGTGGCAAGCGGCCCAGCGCGTCGCACGCGTCATGAAGGGACACGGCTATACCGACAACCAGATCGGGCATTTGATATTCGACACGACCGAATTCAACGTATACGCGCAGGGGGCCATCGCGACAGAGAAGCACGCGCCCGCGCACATATGGAAAGAAGACGTCTCCGGGTTCACCTGGGATAAGACGCGACGAGCTATGGACAGCGCGACGTCCGTTTTCATCAACGCGTCTCTCTGGGCCGCAGTCGCCCGTCTCGCGTTTGCGACGAGGGCAGATACGGTTCAAATTCAAGGGGGCGACGCACTGGACCCCGTCCGCGTCGAGATGACACGGCGGGGCTCTTCGGCGCCATTGGCTGGGTCTGTCGTCATGCCGATGCGGCAGGATTAAACGATCGGAGTTTGACAAGGGCCTCGGGGCCTCGTAGGCTGTCTGCATGAACCCGACCGCAACCAACACTTTTTCCTTTTCGAGTCTATGGCTTTCGAGCTTGTATGGCTCGGAGGGCGTCGTGTAGGTCAGGCAAATCGCCGACAGGCACAACCCCTCCCGGCTTCGGCTCGGAGGGGTTTTGTCGTTTGGGTTTTCTGTTCAGGTGGTGCAGTTGGTGACGCGCCGGCTTGAGGGGCCGGTGGGGCTTTGTCCCCGTTGCGGGTTCGAATCCCGTCCTGAACACCAAGGGGAGATTGACAATTGGCTGTCGGCGAGGTTGTAAACCTCGCGCCTTCGGGCACTACAGGTTCGAATCCTGTTCTCCTCACCATTCGGAAGATGCAGCGTGCGTGGAGCGCGCCCTTGATTGCTAATCAGGTGAGCCGTTCATTCGGTAGGAGTTCAATTCTTCCATCTTCCTCCACTTTCCGGTGCCGTAGCTGAGGGGTTTAGCGCTGGCCTGAAGAGCCAGATACGGCGGGTCGACTCCGCCCGGTACCACCACTTTCATGTAGCCGCGTAGTCCAGTTGGCGAGACACCAGATTCAGGATCTGGCGGGGTTCAATCCCCATTGCGGGTTCGAATCCCGTCGCGGCCACCATTTTACGGATGTAGCCCAGTTGGTTGAGGCGCCAGAGTCAAATCCTGGTTGGGCATTGTCCCTCGTGCGGGTTCGAATCCCGCCATCCGTACCACTTTGTGCGTCGAAGCTGCGGTCAGCGAGTCAGGCTCCAAACTTGACTGTCAGAGGGTTCGACTCCCTCGCGGCGTGCCAGTCTGGAAGGCACCGCTACATGGGTGGCAACTGGCCTTGAAAGCCAGGGGGCGTTCACGCGTCGGGGTTCGATTCCTCTGTCTTCCTCCACCTCGCATCAAAAAAGCACTTGACCTCCTTCGGATCATCTGCATACAGTCATCACGTCAAACGCACCTCGGATTGTCCCCGTGTCTCTCTTCGCCGCCAACATCATGCAAAAGCAGCCGGTTCCGACCGCCGCTGTGCCGCATGCTGTAGGCAATGAGGCGCGGCGCGAAGCGGATATTACGCCGGGGTGCTTCCTGTAGACGACCAACCATCATCTACCCGAAGACCCCGGCAATCCGCAAGGAACGCCGGGTTTTCTCGTATGGGGGCATAGCTCAGTTGGAAGAGCATCCGGCTACGAACCGGAAGGCCGCAGGTTCAACTCCTGCTGCCCTCACCACTTTCGTTCTCTGACATCGCGATGAGTAGTTTTAAAGGCGCGGGTGCCATTACCCGTGCTTGTGTCTGGTGTGTGAGGAGCGAAGGAGACGAGCCTACGACCTGTGAAGTCGTATAAAGCCGGTGCGGGTCCGGTCACACACCCCACACGGGGTTGAAGCTGAAGTTGGACGAAGCACTGGCCTGTCACGCCAGCGAAAGCGGGTTCAAGTCCCGTCAATCCCGCCAGTTATGCAGGGGTGAGCCTCGTAGCGTTTGGTTGAAAACATCGAATTGCGCGAGATGCAGCCGGGCGAAATCCTGGGCCCCTGCACCTGGGCTGTACGCATCTACGGAGAAGCACCGGGTTCTTACCCCGGAGACGGCGGGTTCGAATCCCGCACAGCCCACCAGTCACCACAACAGGGAGAGTGCCGATGGCACACCCTAAACGCATGCACCTGAACTTTGGGTCCGAAGTTCACTGGTGAACCCCGGGCTTTTACCCCGGCATGCGGAGTTCAAGTCTCCACGGGCCCACCACGGGTGCGAGTCGCGGGATGCGACGTCTGCTTTGGGAGCAGAAGGCGCCGGGTTTGACTCCCGGGCATCCGACCAATTCAACACGAATGTGTTATACGATACGAGAACGCGGAATGGACGAGTGGCCGAAGTCATGAGGCTCATAACCTCACGGGAGAAATCCCCACACCAGTTCGAATCTGGTTTCCGCTTCCACTTGGGGTTGTAGCTCAGTTGTGCAGAGCGTCCGGCTGTTAACCGGAATGTCGCGGGTTCAAGTCCCGCCTTCCCCGCCAGTTTTGAGGGACCGTAGCTCAGGTGCGTTAGAGCGTTCGCCTGATAAGCGAAAGGTCGCGGGTTCAAGTCCCGCCGGTCCTACCATTCATGATGGGGTGTGGCGCAATTGGCAGCGCGACGGTTTCTGGTGCCGTAGGTTGAAGGTTCGAACCCTTCCACCCCAGCCATTTCATTCACGGGCGTGTAGCTCAGCGGCAGAGCATCAGGCTTTGAACCTGACGGCCGCAGGTTCGAATCCTGCTTCGCCCTCCATTTATTCTGTGCCCTGAGAAGTGCGACGGCCGCATCCTGCTCTTGTAAAGCGGGCGTCTCGGTTCGAATCCGAGTCGGGGCTCCAGTATGCGGATATAGCTGAGTCTGGTTTAGCGCCGGCCTTCCAAGCCGGATACGTGGGTTCGAATCCCTCTACCCGCTCCAATTCATTCGGGGACGTAGCTCAGTCGGGAGAGCATCTGCTTTGCACGCAGACGGTCGCAGGTTCGATTCCTGTCGTCTCCACCACTTCACGTATAGACCGGCATGCCAAGGGGGCGACGGAGTGTCACATACTCTGTGTGCAGGGTTCGATTCCCTGACGGTCTACCATTTTGCAGTCGAGGCCAAACCGGTCGAGGCGCTGGGCTTTCAACCCGGAGACAGCGGGTTCGATTCCCGTCGACTGCACCAATTCGTGTGCCTATAGCTCAGCTGGAAGAGCACCGGTCTTCTAAACCGAGGGTCCCCGGTTCAAGTCCGGGTAGGCATTCCACCTGCCGCCTGGGCACCTTGCCATAGAACTACTCTTTGTGATGGGAGGTTGCCGTGTCGACCGCTGCCGTGCTCGTGCTCAACGTAGACTATTCGCCGCTGGAGGTCATCTCCTGGCGCAAGGCTATGGAGAAGATCGTTATCGGCAAGGTCGAATTGGTGACTGCGTACATCGACCGCGTGATCCGCTCGCCCTCGACCGAGTTCCCTTTCCCGGCCGTGGTCCGGCTCGTCGGCCGCTACGCTCGGAGGCGGGTAAGGCTGGCGCGACGCAACATCCTGGCGCGTGACGCCCACACTTGCCAGTATTGCGGCATTCGGCCGCCGTCATCAGAATTGACGGTCGACCACGTCGTGCCCAAGGCGCATGCCCGAGGCGGGCGCGTGCGCTTGCCGAATGGTGACGTGGTGCGCGTCAACAGCTGGGTCAATGAGGTCGCCGCGTGCAGGCCATGCAATACGCGCAAGGCGGACCGCACGCCCGCACAGGCCGCGATGAAGCTCCGTCGCCTGCCGCGTGTCCCCTCGCGGGTAGACATCGCTTGGATGAAGATCCGCGCAAACGGAAGCATCCCAGACGAATGGTCATTCTACCTGGGCTCTGCGCCGAGTTAAAATACCCGCAGCGAGAAGCCTTCATCCACCCACGTCGTGCCGACGCCCGCGGGGTTCGGCACGACCACGTCGCACACGACGAACACCTGCCCACGGCGGCGCTCTGCTTGGCTAATCGCCCAGTACAGCTGCCGCTTCGACCAGTACCAGGGCACGTCCATGAGCACGCACTGCTGCCGCGGGAGGTCATCGGGATCGTCGCTCCCCAACTCCTCCGTGATGCGGATCTGGGGCGTCCCGTAGAGCAGCGGGTCTTTTGTCGCCGCCGGGTTGAGGCAGACGTTCAGCGACATCCCCCAGCTGATAAGCTCGGTGAGGGCGCGGACGTTCACGGGGTGCAATGCGTCGTCGTCGAAACGCGGGATCGGCGTCTCCTGGCCGGAACTGGCCACACGCAGAATCCATTCGTCGGCCGTCTTGTAGATGACGAGAGGGTCGCCGCTCTCGTCATATACTCTTTTGCTCTCGTCTTCGTCGAGCCACGTTTCCTCGCGCATGCGCAGGTTTTGTCGCAGGATGACGCGCTGAGCGATGATGTTTTCCAGGTCGTGTAGAGCAATCGGCATTTCTTCCTCCGGGGAGATTCTTGCTTATGCGCTATTGCATTGCGCGTCAAGGGCTCTTTGTGCAAAGGCCCGTGTTACGCTGCAACCTGGAGTTTCCATGTCAGTCGCGTCCTTTCCTCAGCTGTTTGTCATTCTCCGCAAGATAGGCCGGATGGACACACTCGCGTGGGCGAAGGCCAACCCGGACATGGTGCGCTCCGTGGCGCCACAGCCGTTCGCAGCGGCTACCAGCGCCGAGAAGACACCCGAAGAGCTTGCCCGCTACCAGGAGCGCATCACAGAGCGCACGAACGCCTTGCGCGCTCAAGTAGACGCGGGGGAAGTGACGGCGCAGGAGGCGTATGAGGTTGCCGGCAAGATCCGAGCGTATGCCCAGAGCACGCTCTACCGAACACCGGCCGCATTCATGGGCCCGAAATATGCGCAGCTGAGCGGCCAGCTACACGCGCTCACCGAGCGAGCCGCCATCACGCATCGACGAGCCCAGGCCGCAATAGAAGAAGGCTCCGAAAACGAAGGTGCCCCCTCTCACCCGTAGGCAAGAGAGGGCACGGCGTCCGGTCCGGTGGGGGAACACAATGGGGGGCTTGCTTCCAAGCAGCCCCCTGCTCGGATCAACAGCCTATGCGCTATCGCATATCACGTCAAGCCTTTTGCATGCAGAT
>Ga0233412_10000924_pt1 | contig 16118 bp, 20 predicted proteins | sample Na_anoxic_4_MG_FD_180667 | JGI IMG/M metagenome (GOLD analysis project Ga0233412, IMG submission 180667) | Seawater microbial communities from Saanich Inlet, British Columbia, Canada - Na_anoxic_4_MG | ecosystem: Environmental > Aquatic > Marine > Inlet | place: Canada: British Columbia...
GAGTTATTATTTTGAATAGTATTAGTCACCATAAACACGATATAGAGATATTAAATAGTATAATTTACATAAAAACAAAATATATTTAATAAATTTCTATTATTTGTCACAACTGTCACAAGAACACAGGCAAAATGAAATAGAATTTTTAATAATTTAGTATTTCATAGAATAATTTAGTAGTTTTTTGTGTTTAATTAGAATTTTTTTAAAAAACTTATAGGTTTTTACCTATAAACCTCAGCGATAATTATATTAAGATTTCAATATTTATAAACTTATTTAAAAAACGACAATTCTTTAAATACAATATTGTAACTTAGTTAAAATTACATAAATAAATACAAAATGGTACATCAAGCAATTTATTTATATTAATTTATATTAAGAAGTTTTTATTTATAAAAGTTTTGATTTTAAAGGCTAAATGTTGCTTATTTTTAAGTTATAGCTCTTCTAACTAACAAATATTACATTTTTTTATTTAGTTTTTAGTTTGTTTGTGCGACTCTTAAAAGTTACAAAGTTACAAAAAACAAGCTAAAAGTTACACAAAAGTTACACCTTTAAGTGTAGTTTATGGGTAATACAAGACTTCTATGTATAAAATAGAGTTTAGTGTAACTTTGTAACTTTTAAAAAACGCGGACAGGTGCTTTATTATAAAACAAAAACGTTTTTAAAAAAAAATATACAAATACAAAAGTGATAAAGTAAAACTAAAAGCAAAGAAACTAAAAAAAGTTAAAGTTACAAAGTTACATAATAATAATAATAATAATAATACTATACTATACTATACTATACTATCTATATATTGTGTTTAAGAGTGTAACTTTTGTGTAACTTTTAGCTTGTTTTTTGTAACTTTTGTAACTTTTTCTTTAATTCGTCCTCCATTTTCCGAGTATGATTACCCCCATTTCTTTTTTTTCTCCTATATATATACTAAAAATAAATCTAGCAAATCTATCAAAAAACAAAGGTTTATAAAAGATAAAGATATTATATACATAGAGGAGCAAAAAAAACATACGACAATATGTTTTTAGCACAAAATCCTCAGCGTAAAACATGGAAAACGAAAATTTTAATATAAAAGAGAGTTTTAAAACTCAAAACATAGAAACAAAGGCAGTTTGTAGAACTGAAAAGAAAAGTTTATTAAAATACTATAAAGGAATACCTTTTGTAGTTCAAGAGCTTTCTAAGAGTTGGGGGGCAGTTGTTCCATGCGAAGTATTGATAACTGAAAAGATATTAAATACCAATAAACATTTATTTACTACTTTTAACTATGATGGCAACATTGAATATATAAAAAAGATAAAACAAAAGATAAAATATGATTGTAAAGATAATAAATCTAAAGTTTTATTAAAGAAAAACATTATAGCAGTCACAAAACAAACAAAAGAATTACAACAGCGAGAAAAAGAAGACATACAAAGAGCAAGAAAGATTCTTTTAGACAATAATATTGACAAATATTACTTAGTAAATGACCAAGAAGGCTTTCTTTATGATTTATACCTTAAAGATATAGAGGAATGCGTGTTTACTCCAAAACTTAGAGATATTTATTCTTGTTTTAGTGATGAAGACCTTTTGATTGAAATTCATTCATTATTTAAACCATTTAATATAAACAAAAGTAAAAAAATCGCCTTAGACATATTAAAAGAATTAAATTCTGAAGTAAAAAAAGAATCAAAGGAGGTTGTTGCAAATGTCTAATAATTATATGCAAAAACTTCCTGTTTCTTTTTTTACTAAACAACTACCAAGGGAAATTATAAACAAAGGAGCGTCACAAGTATTATTTTTAGAGGACAAAGAAATGTCACAATTCAACATATTTCTTAATACATTGAATGTAAAGTTAAAATCTATAATGATGATTGATTCAAGATACTTTGTCGTTGTTGTAAAATTTTTATCATTCATTGACAATAGAGAGGTTCTTTCAAAATGAATAAAAACAAACCAAGATTTAAATCAAACACATCAATGTTTATATTAAATAATTGGCTTAAAGAGGGGCAAACTATTACTATTTATAACATAATGGGCGGTAAAGTAACTGGCTTTTTATCATCTGTTGACATTTATGAGATTGTTTTATTAGATTTAGAAACAAAGGAACAAATAATTTGTTTCAAGGCTGGAATATTTTATATACAAAAAGCAAAAGGAGGTTGTTGCAAATGAATGAGTTAAACATAAAATTAGATGATTTTATGATTGAAAGATTTTCTTTAGAAGAATTAAAAAGGATAACCGATTATGACAATAGAGAGGTTCTTTCAAATATAATAAGTGATAGATACGAAAAAAACTCAGACTTAACAATTATTGGTTATGAAATAATTAAAGGAGATATTTATTTCTTTTTGAGGTGGCAAGAATGAAAATAAAAAATTTAAAATTATCCTCAGATTTATATAATTATTACCATAAACCTATAGAATTAAAACCATATCTGTACTTTAATTGTTTATCTTCTTTTTATAAAACTAAATATAATAGAGAAAGAGAACTACATAAAGTATTATTAGGAGCAGATAAAAAAAATAAAAAGGTAGACATTAATTATTTAGCTTATCTTTTATATAATATTGAAAACAAGAACTATAAAAGCATATTTGATTTTTACAAAGTTGTTTTATCTGAAGATGATTATGGTATACTTAAAGAACAACGTTCTAAACTTTTAGTAATTGAAAAAAAGGAACAAATAAGATTATCAAAAATACAAGACGAAAACGAAAAAAATAAAGATAGAGAAAAAATCATTAGGGGTAATAAAAATAAAACTATATTAATGGATATATTAGAGGGGGATTACTCTAGGATAAAAGAACTTGACACTAATGAAGATGATTACGAAATAACCGTTTATGAAAACTATGATTTTGTGTTAAAATTCAATGTAATTAATAGAATATTTAAACTTATAAGGATAACAGAAGACTATTCTTATGTAGTTTTTGGGTTGTTTACAAAACTCAAGAAAATAAAAAGAAAAGAATATACAATAAAGTCAGACATCAAAGAAAAAGATTCTTATGTTGTTAAAATCCAAAATGCCGTTAAAAGTGATGATGAAGACACTAAGGAGTTTAACTTAAATAACAGTAAAATTTTAGAAATTGGTAAACATATAAAGATAGGGACGGAAAAAGACCAACACTTAATTAATTGTTATGAGTCATTTTTTTACTGGCTGAAAACTTCCGATATGATAAGGACAAATAAAAAGATAGTTACTAATTGTTATGGAGTTTTTAATAAAAACTTATCATTATTGCCAAACAACGCAACTTTACAAAATGATGAAGTTGTTTCAGACATTGAGGATAAGGTGGATTTTAACGATGAAGAGCTGAGTAGTTTTGAATTAATCTTTGAAAAAGATAAAAGGAGAATTTACGATAAAAAAGATATCGCAAAGGTTAGAAATAAATTTAAAAACTACTTAGAGTCAAGTTATAGGGCTAGATTTGTAACATCTTATTCTTTAATAAGTATCTTTAGACAGTTAATAATGAGGGATTTTAAACTAAAGGGATTTAATTATTTGTGTATATTGTCAAACAAAAGCTCTACTGGTAAAAGTACAATTATTAAAATATGCTGCAATTCTTTATTGACTGGATATGAGTTCCCAGGTTATGGAGCAGATATATTAAAAATGAGTACTCAAAGGTTTACAGGTTTAAGCTTTATGGCTTTACCTTTAACTATTGATGATTTAAAGACAATCACAAACAACTCAACAATTGACCTTATGAAGACATCAGCAACACACCCAGCTGGATTAGTTAAAAAATATCCCAATAACACACCAACATATTATTATAATCTTAGACCTTTTGTTGTTTCTGCTAATCGTTTTGAAATTAAGGACCCTAATCTAGCCGATAGGTTTATGATAGTAAATTTTGACAACCAAAGAGTTAAAGAGAAAGAGTTTCCTGTAGAAGAAAAACTATTAAATTATTTACTTGATAATATGAGTATTTTGTCTTATGAATTATGGGATAATATAGATAAATTAAAAGAAATATTGATTAATCAAACTATAGAAACATCAAGAGAAGAAAATGAGAAAACTATTTTAAATCTAGGTAACATTTTACTAAATGGTTTTTTTAATATACTAGGAGATAACACATGCTCTTTTAATGATGATAATGGATTATTAATAGACAACTCAAGAAACACTATATTAACAAATGATGATATAGTAAGAAATACTATTTTTGAGGAAATTGAAAGATTAACAAAAATAAACTACAAAATAAACCATAAAACACAGGATTCTGATTCATTTTCCGAGTATAATTTTAGGTATTTACTGGCTGGTGAATGTGCTAATGAAAACATAGTAAGTGCTATAAAACGTAAAGCAGCACAACACCATATTAAAATAGATTATGACAAACAGACTAACAAATTAAAAATTAACATTACAAAGACTGCTCTCGAGAGCATGAAATTTAAAGATTTTAAAATAACAACATTGCCAAGTCTTAAAGATTATATTTTGAATGGAAAATATAAAGGAATAAGAATCAATAATGATGTTATTAAGGTCTTTGCTTTTACTATGGATTGTAGCAATGTTAATTTAGAAGAAGAGGAGGACCAAGATTAAAAATGGGAGAAAAAAGAAAATTAAAAACAGGTCCTAAAATTTGGAATGAAACACCCTTAGCGAGATATAACAGAGAAAGAGCAAGGTATCTGTATAAGTATAAAAGGGACTTTATATCATTTGAAGAATATGAGCAGTTAATGACAAAAACCCTAGAAGAATATAATAGGGATAAACCAAACAAAACATTAAAAGAATATGAAGAGGTGAAATCAAAAAATGAAAACAAGAGAAGAAATAATTAAAAAGACTATTTCTTTAAATCCTTACATAAGGATTCAATGTAATGATATAAATAGGGATAATCCAAGGCGAAAATATAACTTTTTTGCTAATCCTAACAGATACACCCAAAAAGAGTTTTTGTCTTCTGATTATGCGTTTGGTAACGAATTTTTGACAGAGGGAATAGACAACGAAGAACTAACAGAGATGAGGTTCGATTTAGATAATAAAATATTTAATGATAATGTCAAAGACGCTTTAATTATTGATAACAAGTTTAAAGAACATGATCTAAACATTAATTGGTTTCATAGTGGGGGTAAGGGTTTGCATGGTTCTTTGATGTTTGAAGTAAAAGATATAAACTTTTTAAAACACTCAAACATAAAAGGAAATTTGACAGAATTCACAAAAGAAGTAAAAGAACTAAGAACCTATAACAGAAATATAAAAAAAGGCAACAACCCACAAGAACCAATAACACCAGTAAAAAAACAATTAGATAAAAGAAACATAGAGAGAACAAAATTAAGATTTAATTTGTTTAAATTAATCATGGTAGAAGATATAAAAAAAATAAAAGAAATAGACGAAAGGTTGTTTGGTACTTATCAACTATTAACATCAATAGGGTACAGTAAAAGAACTAAAACCACTAATGATAAAGTTAGTATTAAGTTACCATATAATATACATAAAAATAGGAACTCTAAGCGACTACTAGACACTTTTTCTTTTTTTACGGCTAATCATATACATAAACAGTTTATTAGTAAATTAGAGGCTCTCAATGATAAGTTAAAAGAATCAAAAAAAATATTAAAAAAACAAATAAAAAAAGATGTAGTTTCATACTCGGAAAGAGGAGAACACAACAAAAAGAAAAAAAATAATAATAAAGTTATTTGTGTTTCTAATGTGTTAATTAAACTAGCTAACAGGAAACAATTAATAACAAAAGATACGGGTTCTGTTAATTATTTAAGGCACTGTGTAAGGGTTTTATACTCTGTAACTCATGATGTAGAAGAAACAGTTAAACAAATTAATTACATTAACGAACAATTAATTAATAGTTTCAGATTAAACGATGATATACGAGGAACTACAAGAAGAACAATAAACAGATATAAGGATTCTGAACCAATTATCAGTTATTATAATAAAGGGCTTGATAGAGGATTTTTTAAAGATGAATATTACAACTTGCTAGTTAATGAAATAAAACAACACGATACACAAAACAATGAAAGGTAAACTAAGAATATACAAAGAACTAAAAGAAAAAGGCTCTATTATTTGGGAGAAACAAATAATTATTTATAAGATTAAAATTTATAATATTGTTTTAAATAAAAAGAAGTGTATTTATTTAACTTGCCAGTCGGATAAAAATATAAGATTACTAAAACTAACAAATAAAATATGTGATGATATTATGAGCGGAAATGTAAGGAGATATTTAAAACTTTCAAGGATAAAAGCATGCAAGGTATGTAATAAACCATTATCTTATTCAAACAAACAAGGCTTTTGTAGAGAACATTTACCAAGAAAAACAATAGCAAAGCACCAACCACGCATTAAAAAAATAGTTCAATATTGTAGAACATGCAATAAAAAATTAAATCAGGCGAGATATGGCTATTGTACAATATGTTTTAACAATCAAATAAAAAAGATAAAAGCGAAAATAACACACTGTAAAACATGCAATAAAAAATTATCACTTAGATATAACACAGGATATTGCATAAAATGTTTAGATTATGATAAAATATTAAATTTAAAATAATATTTTCTTTTGTTTCTTCCTTATTCTGCTTAAATACACCTTAAAAGAACTTTCTTTTAAACCAGAATGTTTTAACGTATCATCATAAGTTTTATATTTTAAATACAAATCATAAATAAATTGTTCCTTTGGTGATAGTTTCTTAGGTTCTTGATTAACAGTAACGATGTTATCATTAACATTATTATTGTTATTAATATTATTACGTGTTATATTACACTTAATAGATAAGTGCAATATTTGTTTATTAAGGTCTGTTATTGTTAGCCTTAATTCTTTGTTTTCTGTTTTATACTCCTCTTTACTAGCTTTGGTATCCTTATATAACTGCTCTACATATACTAATTCTTTGCTTTTGAATAAATTTGTTAAAAATCCCATATTACTATTAACATAATGGTAATAACATTTAAGTATGTTTTACAACCTAATAGTAATAAATGCAATTAACTGTTAATATAGAAAACTATATAAACCTTTAACACTATATTAATAGTATCATGGGAAACTATACGGACTTATCAAAATTAACAACAATGAAACCCTTAAATATAAACTTTTCAGGGTTCGAGGATTCAGCAACAGCAATAAACACTTTGCAAACAGTAACTAAAGAGAATGTCGGTAACCTATGGTTTGAAGTTAGTATAGTTGTTATATTCATGTATCTTGTTTGGGTGCTTTATGATAGTGAGAATAATTTTTTATTAGACATTACAAGGAGCATGCTTGTTGCAAGTGTATGGTGTTTATTTATATCATCAGCATTTTTATTAAGCAATTGGATAACAACAGTAATGCCGATCATATGGTTTGCAACTATTGCGTTTATTAGTTTCGCGGGTGTACTAAAACTAAAAAATAAAGGATTATAAAAAATGACAATAAATAACAAATATAAAAAACAGTTAAATAAGTTTTCAGAAACAGAAAACGAAGAAAATAACTCTTTGCAGTTCAAAGAGCATAGAGATTTTTTTGATGCTTTGTTTGAAATGCGAAGAAACATAACCGCGAACATAGCAGAAGCAAAAACAAGTCCTAAGGCTTACGGGGAACTTATAAGCTCAATAGAGGTTTTAATTGACTGGACAAGTAATTACATAACAGACATCGAAACAATAGATAAAATGGTTCACAATGCAGTAAAGGAAAAGAACAAACTAAAATCTATTAGAGGATTAAAAAGAGTGTTCAGGCGTTTAAATGTTAATTATGAAAAAAACGAACTTATACCTCAAAAGATTGTAGTTAAAACAGATCAGAACGAATGGGAAAAAATCCAAAGACAGGCAGACAAGAATATTGTAAAAGCATGTTTGGACTTTATTAAATAAACAAAATGGGAATTAAAATAGTAGAGAAAAAAAGCCAATACGTAAAGATTGAAATGTTAGACAAGAACGGGAACACTATTCAAAGGTGGGTTCATGGTTATATTTTAGGCTTGCTTATTGGTGCTAAACAAAGGGTAGAGAACAACTGGCACGCGTTTATTATTATTGATGGTGCAGTAGGTGACGGTAAAAGTAACATGGCAAGTTTGCTAACTGCTTTATGGGAACAGATGAACGATAGTAATATAACTTTTGATAATGTTTGCTGGACTACTGAAAGCTTTATTAAAAAGACCGACAGAACGGACAACTTTAAAAAAGCTATCTGGTGGGACGAAGCTATTCAGGGAAGTACTGGACGAGATATGGCGATGACTAAGATAGGTAGCCAATTAACTAAAGCCTTAGTGACTAAACGAGTTAAGAAACATCTTTATATATTGCTTATCGATAATATAAGGCGTTACAGTAAGGATATTGTAGAGTTTGCCAATGCTTGGATACATATAAAAAGTTTCGGTCTTGAGCGTGGTTATTTTGACGTTTACACTAAAAAGAATAAGATGACTTTTATCTATAACGCGTTTAAACATTATAATAGAAACTGGGACAGCTACGATGTGAAAAATGTTACTAAGGATTGTAAAGGAAAGTTTGACGACTTTAGTAATGTGTTTCTTGATGAACAAGAATATGATAAACGAAAGCTAGAAGAAACAAAACAAATAGAAGATAAAAAGTCAGGAGTCAATTGGACTAAACAAAAAGCACAAGCGTTTGGGTTATGGTGTAAGGGGATGAAACATAAAGATATATGCGAGGAATTAGGTTGTACTATATATCAAATACAGAACTGGGTGAACAGGGATTATAAATCGCTTGTCATTCAGTTACAAAGCTAATGCTATATAAATGTTTTTTTCAATGAATTAAATCAAATTTATTTATAGTTTAGGGGTTGTTTAAGCTATTATAATACATTTAATTGATTAAACACATGATAATACATACACATAAACTAATATACTCGGAAAATGGAGAAGAAAAAAAAAGATAAACTAAACTTTGGAGATTACTTTTTATTATATTATATTAAAATAGAAAAAGAACCAAGCCTTGAACAGATATGTAGTAAACATAATTTGTTTAAGTCGCAAGTTAATTACAAGATAAAGAAACTAATCAATAAACAGTTAATCAAACAGATATATAAAAAGAAAATATACAGAGAAGTATATTACAACTTAACAAGAGAGGGAGAGAGGGCAGTTGTTTAAAGTAAAATGGATAACATATATATTGATTACGCCATGCTATTACTATTAATGATAGCTATTGCTTTAATATTTATTGCATTAAAAAAACTTTGGAAAGATTATATAAAAGGAGATAATAAATAAAATGATAACAATAATATTATCTTTATTGATCTTAATAGTAATGTTCAGTTATTTAGTATTAATAATATTAAAAGATAAAAAGAAGAATGGAAATAATAAAGCGACCTAATAACAATAAACTAATAGTAAATCATAATAAGTTAATAGTAAACAATAATAACTTACATCTGCACAAACATATAACGCAACCCCGCAAGGATCAGTTCGCGGGTACAATACCAAGACAGTGTTTAGTATGTAATAGCGTTAAAAGAATGAAGCCAGGGGAAAGGTTTTGCTCTCCTGGTTGTAACTTTAAGTATCATCAACATAAAAGGAAAGTATATCTAAAGAATAAAAGCGATTGGGAGAAAGCAAATAAAAGAAAGTGGTATCAAGTTTGGAAAGATTAATTTAATTGTTGTTGTAAATAACTTTCTGTTTGTGCTTTATCCATAGTATTGTAATGTTTTAAGGTAGTCCTTATATCTTTATGACCTAACATAACAGCGATAACCTCAGGAATAAAACCTCTTTCATATTTTAAATAGTTTTGTGCAGTACTTCTAAAAGCGTGAATAGAAGTTTTTTTATTTAGTATTAAGGCACATAGTTTGTAAATTCTCTCTTGGATTGCTCTTATTTTAATTCCTATTGATTTATTATTATCAAAATAATGCTCAACCTCTAACCATAAATCTTTATTAAATAAATATGTTGTTCTCTCTCTTGTTGTCTTTGGTTGCCAATGCTTACGCAAGTTATTAATATCATTACACTTGTTAGGTATATTAATACTCAATACTTCAGTATCATTTATAGTAACCCGTTTAAGCCACTCCTTACGCACTTGCTCAAGTTCTCCCACCCTTAAACCACCATAAGCAGTTAAAATAAATATAACCTTATCTTTTTTATCTCTCAAAGCCTTATAGTATTTTTTTCTTTCTGTTGGTGTCAATGCTTTATCTTTAGCACTCCCATATTTATTTATTAAATTTATATGTTTCATAATAAGTTATAGGCTTTTAGTTTATTTAAACCTTTGCATAATTTTGTAAAAATATGTAAAGGTAACTATTAATTATTACTATTATTCTATTCAAAAGTAAGAGTTAATAATTAACTTTGCATACTTATGAGTAAATATATGCAAAGGTTTTATTATAATATCTAAAGATTAAACTAAAAATTACCAATTTGTTTTATTTCTTCATAATTTATTTGAATTTATTCTAATTTACATCAACAAACAACCATTAACAGTAATACAATTTAGAGATAACACAGTCAAACGCCCCCTAACACCAATATAACACGTATTAGTTTTATTAGCCAAATAGAGCCAATATTAGAAGAGTTATTATTTTGAATAGTATTAGTCACCATAAACACGATATAGAGATATTAAATAGTATAATTTACATAAAAACAAAATATATTTAATAAATTTCTATTATTTGTCACAACTGTCACAACATCACAGGTAAAATGAAATAGAATTTTTAATAATTTAAATACTTATTAGTTCGCGAACTAAAACGAACTAAAAAAACTTACGAACTAATATCAAAATATATTAATGAATTATTTTTTAATAAATAAATTGATAAATAAACTAATGTATTGATTTTTCTTCGAAAAATAGTCTAGAAAAAACACAAAAAAAAAGGGGGTTAGTAATGTTAGTAATGTTAGTAATGAGGTTAAGTAATGTAAAATATAGGGGGGAAAGGGGGTTTAAATACCAATATGCTGTTTTCATTACTAACATTACTAACACTTTGGTATTTATATATATAAAAAATAATAAATAACAATAACTTTTATACTATAAATATTTTTTTCTATATAATAAAGTTAAAGTGTTAGTAATGTTAGTAATGGAAAAACCTATATTGATAGTATAAAGCTTATAGTACCTAAAAATAATACTTTAGTTCCATTACTTAACCTCATTACTAACATTACTAACATTACTAACCAAAGAAAACAAGCCTTAGATTGTCTTTAAATTTCTTTTTTTCCCCCTACCCCCCTTTTTTTTAAGGTTACTAAATTTAGAAATCTTTTTTTGTTTATTTTGTTTTACTAGACTATTTTTCGAAGAAAAATCAATACATTCATTTATTTATCAATTTAATCAAACTAAAAACCAAAGGTAGGTTAGCTATAACTATAATTTATTAAACATTTGACAATATTAAACCATACATTTATAAAGATTAATATATATATTAATACTATCAAAGACTAAAGATTTATTTTAGTTAATTTGTCTTTGTGTCTCGTTATTGGTTTAATATGGGATTGTTTACCCCAATATTATTCTTTCAAAAAACTTAATTCTAAACAATAAATATAAAAAACAAAGACAATATAAGGTTTATTTTCAGAATCGTAGACAATACAAGGTTTGTTTTTTAACTTAAAGGTAGTTTGTTTGTTTAAAACAAAATTAGTAATACTATCCAATGTCAATTTAAAATAAAAGTATTAAAATGGTTTAAAAATTTGCCAAATTAGTACACAAAGTATATAAACGATAATCATTAATATTTATTATTGATGAACCAAAGGAGATAAACGCCTTTAGATGCTTTCACCAATAACGAGAAAAATGATAACAGAAAACAATAACAGCGAGAGTTTATACTCTAAAACAGACAATAAAGCAACATTAAACAATGTTGATGACAAACGTAAATTATTAATTAAATTACGCAGAGATAGAAAAACTAATACTAAAAAAACAATTAAAAGACTTTCAATCAATAATTTTTCAAAATCAATATCAAAAACATTAATTAAAAAAGGTGTTTCTCAGTTGTTAGACCTTTGTTACAACGAAAGACAAGAACTAAATAAATTTCTTAGTGAAAATAATGCAGTAGTTAATGACATATTTGCTTATAATGAAAGATTTATATTAGTTAATATTAGTTTTATTAATGATATTGATAACAGGGAGGTTGCCACAAATGAATAGTTTAGATATACCCTTAAATCAATTTCATGTAGAACAATTATCATTAGATGAATTCAAAAAAATAACAATTTATGGAAACAATAATGAACTTATATCAAATATAATTATGGAAAGGTACGAGAATGGTGCAGATATTAAAATAATTGGTTATGAGATAATCAAAGACGATATTTATTTCTTTTTGAGGTGGTTATAAAATGGCAAACAAAAAAACAAAAGTTGAAATAATAATACCTTTCATTAAAGGTCAAAAGAAAGGAGATACTGGTTATATGAAAAAAGATGACGCAATAGATTGTGAAAAAGAGGGAGTTGTTAAAATACTCAAAACAACAATTAAAACTAAAAATACTATTAAAAAAACAAAAGTTGAAATAATAATACCTTTTAACAAAGGACAAAAAACAGGTGATATAAGATATATGAAAATAGAAGACGCTCTTGATTGTGAAAAAGAGGGAGTAGTTAAAATATTAAAAGAAGATAAAATAAAAAGAGAAAAGCACAAACAACTTCAACAAAAAGATAAAATAAAAGAAGAGTTAGAGTTTAAACAAGAACAAGAACAAATAAATGAGCAATATAAAAAACGAGATAAAGAGATAGAAGACTTGATAACATCAAAAAAACAAAAAGAAAAAAAAATAAATACAATTTTGATTAATATAATAGAATCAGACACTAAATCATATAACAAGAAACAATTTAAGAAAGCATTAATAGAATTTGAAAACTTAAAAATTAAACACTCAAAGGAAGAAGAAGAGAAAATGCTTAATCTTTTTGCTTTAGAGGACGGCAAAAAAAGAAGCAAAGTGAATGATGACTTCAGAAAGGATAGAGAGTTAATTAGATATGAATGTTTTACTTTTTGTGTTAAGTACTTACTATCACAAAAATATAAAATATATTTAAAATTAAACGATGAAAAAGAACTTTATTTTTTATATAACCGAAGCAATAGAGATATGCTTACTTTGTCAAAGGTAAATTTAAATATATTCCTAAAAGAAACAATCAAAAGAGATTTTGACAAATACAATAAGAAGTTTTCAGGTAATGATTTGATCGAGTTTGCTATCAATAATCTTAAACTTGAAAAAGTCTTTGATATTGGTTTTAAACCGACTTTAGAAAAGAAGTTTATCGACAATAGAAAGGAATTTTTAAATAAATATGAATTAGGGGAGTACGAAACTAAACATTTGAAAAGTGTTTTTAATAAAAAACTTGATAATGTTAAAATATATGAAACTTATAAGTTCCCACTAGTAGAAAAACTAATTAAACATATTGTTGGAGACAAGAGAACTTTTTATGAAGAAAGTATAGAGTTTTTAACAAATGATAAATATAAAAAACTATTAAATAAATATTTGTTCCATGAGTACGGGCAAATAATAAAAAATCTTAGTAAAACTTGCCCAAATATAGACATGAAAAACAAACAAACAAATAAACAAGTAATAATAGAGGAATTGATAAAACACTTTAAAGAACAATTAACACTATTAACTTCAGATGATGACCTTGAAACACTAAAGAGATTTAATTATTTCAGTAAGTGGTTTGCTTTTATAATGCAGAACCCTTTATTTAAAATTCCAAACGGACTTGCTTTTATAACCACGCCTGGAAGTGGTAAAGATAGGTTTATTGATTGGCTTTTAAATCCTATTTTTGGTAGACAAAATATAAAATCAGTAGGTCAAGAGGATTTAAAGAGTACTTTTGCAGGTTGGTTAAAAGGCGTTCGTTTTGTGATCTGTAACGAATTAAAGTTTGAACATAATTCAATAGCAATGTATGAAAACTTAAAACGAATTATGACAAACCAATACATCGCAGTAAATGAGAAACACCAAAAGGGGTTAGAGAATATTGTTAATTTTAGTAACTGGTTGTTTTTTGGTAACAATGATAATCTATTAAAGATTGATAAGGGAGATCGTAGGTTTTCAGTATTTAGACAAGACAATAAAATACCTAAACCAATAACAATTGCACTTAGTCCCGATTTAACAGATGATAAAGGAGTTTTGTTAAACCCTAATACATTAAACGATGAATTAAACGAGTTTTCAAAATACTTATATCATTTAAGAGTATCGTTCACAGACATAGAAAGCCCTTTATTAACAGAAGAAAAAACAGAAATACAAGAATATCATAAAACAGATATAGAACTTTTTATAGAAGAAATGAAAAATATACCCTCAACATATCACTTTTACGAACAATACCAACTAACCCCTTTTGAAGACAAAGAGGTTAGAAAGTATGTTGATTTTAAAAACAAAACAGATATAAATAATGAATTTATATCTTATGAATTATTATATATAATGTTCAATGTAATAAAGTTAAAGAATGGAATAAGAAGCAATAGAACTGCTAGAAGTTTCCATAAGGCTTTAACTAAAGAGGGTTTTAAATCCGATTCTATGTGGGGTACAGTATGGAAATTGAATCAATCAATAAAGGTTAGATTTAAACTAGAACTAATGTCAGGAGATAATAATTAAAATGATTCAAGATAAATACACCAAGCTAGATTTTATTATGAATTGTGTTAAATTAACACCATCAATAAAATTTCAATATTGGAATAATAATATCCCTAGCAAATGGAAGCAATATAATAAATTTAATAATAAAAATCTATTCATTATTAATAATGAATTTTTAAGAACAAGTATTGAAACAGAAACTATAACAGAATTTAGGCTTGATTTAGATAATAAACTTATTGATGATAATATTGATGCAGCACTAGAAATAAACGAAATATTAAAACAAAACAATATCAAGGCTAGTTTTTATTATAGTGGTGGTAAGGGTTTGCATATTCATTTTTTAGTTGAACTAAACCAAAAAGTAAGTATTGATAATAGAAAGAAATTTAAGGTAGCATATTTAAAACATTTAAAAATAGACAATCTAACAGATCACGCACCACTAAGCCCGAAAACTTTATTGACTTGTGAGGGTTACGAGAAAAGAAAGACAGTCACAGGATATAAAAAAATATATATTGATATGGAAACAATGTTTAATATTAATCAAATTAATGATTTTATCAATGAGAATAATAAAAAAATAATTATAGATTTTAATTTCTTCGATAAAATAAATAAAATAAAATTTGTATTTGAAGAAAACAAACGCCTTGAACCAACAAAAAAGAATTATATTAACAAATCCACTAAAAACAAAAAAAGTGTTCTAGAATTGCCTTATATGGTTCAAGTTGTGCCGAATAATATATATATTGATGTGTTTTCTTATCTATCAAAAAAATATAATGTAACAAGCGAATATAGATATTCAATTTTTATTTATATGTACTTCTTAAATTTAAAATATAGTAGATCTACTATTGAAAATTATTTAAATCTAATATATAACAGACTAAATAAAAGATATGACATAATTGCCGTTCGTGATTCAGTAAGTAAACTAAATAGCAATTACTATACTTATCTAAAAAAAACAAATTTAAATTTTAACTATGCTAACATAAAACAAACATTAAGATTGTTTGGGGTGGATAAATGAAAAGTAAATTAAAAATATATAAAGAATTAAAAAAGAATGGATCTATTGTTTGGGAGAAACAAATAATTATTTATAAGATTAAAATTTATAATATTGTTTTAAATAAAAAGAAGTGTATTTATTTAACTTGCCAGTCGGATAAAAATATAAGATTACTAAAACTAACAAATAAAAT
>Ga0233412_10000927_pt1 | contig 16071 bp, 24 predicted proteins | sample Na_anoxic_4_MG_FD_180667 | JGI IMG/M metagenome (GOLD analysis project Ga0233412, IMG submission 180667) | Seawater microbial communities from Saanich Inlet, British Columbia, Canada - Na_anoxic_4_MG | ecosystem: Environmental > Aquatic > Marine > Inlet | place: Canada: British Columbia...
CCATACACTTCATCAGCAATTGCTTTGTTGATAAGTTGCATACCTCCAATACCTGTTTGTACAACAAGTGATCTTTGTGGGTCTGGCCCTTTAAATTCAACTTTACCTTGATAGAAGTTATAAAGTTCAGACTTAAACATGTCAAGAGTAAATGAAGACTTGTTATATACTCTTTTGAAAGAGTTATCTAACTGTGCCCATAAACCTACAGATAATCTAATATCATCCGGTCCATCTTGCTTAATTCTACCACCTTTACCCCACATTAGGTAAGTTTCAATATCCGTTGCAATTTTAGATAAGTGAGCTGCTTCCATATTTGTAATGAAAGTTCTTGTAAGAGTTCCATTTTCAAATGCTTCTCTAGCACCAGCTTTACCCATGTTTGCAACAAGTCCTTCAATACTAGGTACTGATGGGTTGTTTGGATCTGTGTTAAAGTTTCTCCAGATTTCAGTAACAGGTACAGTACCATCAGCGTTTAATCCACCTTTGATCATTAAGTCTGCTCTTGAAGAAATTGAATAGTGTACATGTGCTTCTGCTCCTCCTACAAAGTTGTAGAATTCACGGAAACCAGAACCTGTTTCAATGTCAGAGAATCTTTCTCCGTACTCACCTCTTGCAGAACCTTTTCTGAAGAATTTAGTACCTTTAGCTAAATACTTGTTATCCAAGAAAGCCGTGTTGTTGTTGTTAACTAATTGAACAGTGTATACAAAACCGTCACCTGCAGGAATAATATCATCTGCTGTGATGTAAAGTTCTAGTCCATTATACTTATCATAAGTAATAATGTCACCATGTCCAAAAGTTCTTTTGTTAATTTTGATCTTAAATAAAGTTCCATCTACACCTTTATTTGAAGATGCTGGTTCAATATCCGCTACAATGTACGGAAGATCTTGTGCAATAGGAGTTTGCCATTTATACTCACCACGTGCATTGTCCACCATGATTGTATTCTTTCCACCGAATGAAGCCATTTGATACAAAGGCATTTCTACCTTTTGGGTCATTGCCCATAGATCAATTGGTCCCATATCCATAGGCTCAGGGTTACCAAGCATCTGTGTCAGGTGATAAGAATCAACATGAGAACTAGCTTTGTAGCTTGTATCTCTTAGGAAAATCCCATTATTTAGTACTGGAGTTGCCATAATTTTTGATTGTTTTTGTTAATAATTGTTTTTGTTGTTTATATTTAATTTACTTAATTAAATTCGTTTAAATATGTTGGCCGGTCTAGCTATCTTTCTTTTGTTTGAAGAAGTTCTTTTACCTTCTTCTTCAGCTTGATGAACTCCCAATGATGCACCTCCTGCATTTGTTTGTTCACTTTTTAATTTTCTAACCGTTTTCTCAACACTTTTTTGTGCACCCTTATCCATAATCTTAGCTTTATAAGAATCAGGATCTTGTAATAACCACAAGGCTTCTGAAATTAATGCATAATTAGGTTCTACAAATTGATACTTTTCTAAAAGGTGTCCTAGTAAGTTTGTATTTCTACCACTCACTGATGGGTAATTAGGTTGAACTAAGCCATTATATAACATAGCTTGAGTCTTTCTATCTACTTTAATGTCTCCTAATTTACCTTCCTTTAATGTTTCATATACATTTTTCATATATGCTTGAGATGCATTCTCTTGTTGTTTTTGTTTCATCTCTTGCTCTTTTAATTTTTGAGCAACAACTTTTTCTTGCATCTTATCTAATTTTGGCTTAAACTTAGAAGCTTGTGTTTCTAGCTTTCCTAAGTCTTTCCAAATTTCTATTTCTTCTTGAATCTCTTCTATGTTACCGTATCCAGTAGCACTTAAGTATTCAGTGATTATTTTTTCTTGATCAGAACTTTTCTTTATATCTAAAGATTTAGTTGTTTCCACTTCTGATAATGTTGAAAATAAACCTTTTAAATCTTTACCTCCATCTGCTACATATTTTGCAGCAATTTGTAATTCTTGAGGTAAGCTTGCAAAAAATTGTTTAGGTGTTTCACGTCTAACCTCATTAGCTTTTTCTTCTAAATTAGCTTCAATAAGTTCTTCCCAATCTTTAGCAGTATACTCACTTAAGTCTTTGTCATCATCAAAAGCAACAATCTTGTCATCTTTAATCAATTTGCCAAATACATCTGACATACCACTAATAGCTTTTCTACCCCTTTTTTCTTTTGTTTCTTCTTCCTGAGTCTCTTCTTCTTTAAAAGAATCTAAAATGTCTTCAGCTTTTTCTTTAACTTCAGTTACACTTTCTTCAGCTTTAACTGACTCAGTTTCTTCTACCTCTTCTTTTTCCTCTACTTTAGCAGTTATATCATCTACTCCATCATTATCTGGATCAGCAAATGACATATCAGCCTTTTCTTGTAAACCTGAAAAAATATTTTTAGGTTGTTTTGCAGTAGTATCATCCTGTAACATATCAGCACCACTTGGAGCGGCATTGAATATCTCATCTAAATTAATATCTACTTTTTCTACGTTACTTTTCACAGTTGTTGCACTCATAATATTTGTTGGTTTTAATATTAATACTTACTATATACATAATATAAGAAATGTTTCTTACATTTAAACTACCATAAACTTAAAAAATTTTATTAAATATGAAAATAAATTGCAGTATATAGCTAACAGTTATTTTTTATCCTTATTATTTTTAACATCATACTTATTTTTGTTCTCTTTAGCAATTTGTAGTTTAGTATCAGCAATATAGTTTTGACTTGCAATTTTCTCTTTTTCTACATTTAATCTATTGCTTTCTTGAACAGATTTAGAAGCATTCTCTTCACGCTTCATATTCATCTGTTCTCTATATTGTGTAGTCTCTCTAATATCTTTCATTGCATCTTGATAATCTGATACTTGATTTTGATTTATATCAGATACTGATCCAAATCCAGCAGATCTAATTTCAGCTAATGTAATATCATTTTGTCTATCTTTTTGATTTTCAGATATTTCAACTTGTAATTTCTGCTGTTCTTCTTGAGATTTAGCTTGAAGTTGTTTTTCTTGCATTTGTTGTTGTTGCTGCATATCTTCTGCTCTCTGTTTTTGTATTCTTGCTTCAGAGTCTTTTAAAATATCTGATACTTCAGCAATTGAGTCAGCTTTAACAATATTACCTAACTCATATATACTTGCTCCAGTAGTATTATTTGTAAGAGCCATTTGTTTAAGATTTTCTAATATTGCTCTATGATTAGTTTTAGTAGTTGCAAATACATTAAAATCTCTAAGTAATAAATCAGTACCATTAATAGTAAAATTAACTTTTTCTGCTTCAGTTGATATATAAGATAGTCTAACGCTTGGATTAGTACTACAATAGTATTGAGCAAGATCAGTTCTCATTTGATGTATTCTTGGCATTAGATGATCTGAATGCTGTACAAAATACATCTCTGTTTGAGCGTATGACTGTTGCATAGCCTGAACTACCCCAGTTGCCGTTTGAGCTGATACAGCCCCTCCTAAACGTTGTGGGTTAATTCCAATAGCATCAAAGCATTGTTGTTTAAAGTAATTTGCCAATTGGATCCTAGACATTAATCTACTTGTCTGCTCCATGTTTAAAGTTTGATAATGATTGAAGTTGGTGGCATTCTCAGTATTAGTAATTGAAGTATCTAAAGGAAGCATTTGAAAGTCTTTCATTGCTACCCATGCTTTAGCATAATTATTTTTACCCCAGTCTTCTCCCATGGAGTGACGTGGTAAAGCATTTTGATCAAACATGATTACCGTTCCTAATTCATCTATCAGAATGTCTGCAATTTGGTTATTAACCATATTGTACCCAACTTGATAAGCTTTCATTAAATCAACTAATGAAGTAGATCTAGTATTTCTATCAGAAAATACTCTTCCTTCAACAGGTAACTTGCATCCGTATAAAGTATTGTTTCCTTTAAATTGGAATGGCAACCTGCCAGGTTTAGTTCTATTAATTCCTAAATATATAGGGTTTATATTATCACCCATTGTAGATTGCCACATAGCTGGAAGGTTTGGTCCTACTTTAACACCTCCCCATACTTCATTAATCCATATCCAATCTATATGTTCTCCTTCTAATAAATTTTCTTTATTTTTATTCTTAAATATTGATGTATCAAATACTGCTTTCTTTGTAATTTTAAATGTTTCATCAACAATTTCCTGAGTTACCTCACCATCTGTTTCTATTTTAGTTAAGTGTCCAACTTTTCTTTGAGTCTTCCAATATATTGTGGCTACTCTCATTAAACCTCCTTCACCCCACATAGATACATCTTCATTCTCATCAAGAATTTCACTTAGTATATCCCCACCTGCTGATGGATTATTTTGATAGTTACTTACAAATTGTCTATACGCTAAACCAGGCATATTAGTATTCCACTCATGTGATCTAGTTGCATCATAGTATGAACCATCATTTTGATAACCGTTTACTTGATACTGTGCTGATCTAGCAGGATATATTTTCTGTAAAGATTCTAATTGTTTGTTATCCATTAAATATCCGTATCTATCAACTACATCTGATACTGTCATTAAATCTACTTTACCTGCATAATTTGAATCTGCAATATATCTTTGATCTGGTGATTTTTGATAGAAAGTTAAAACTGGATTCCATAACTCTACATCATAGTCATCTTCTAACATTCTAAAATGCCAAAATTCTCTATCTGCAATAAGCATATCTCTAAATCCTCTTTCTTCAAGTTCTTGCATTTTAAATCTTTCATCATCTACTGCAAGTGTATGAGATGCCCATTCCTCTACCATGCTTCTATAAGACTTACTAAAGAAGTCTTCTATTTCTGGTAATGTTTTTAAATTTTCTGGATTAAGTTGTTGTTGTGCTTCTTCAGATGCAGGATCCATTCCCATGTCTACCATTTTACGTACAAGCTGTGCTTCTGCTGTAGCTAATAAAGATTCTTCAATCTGAACTCTTTTTTGTTCTAGCATTTCATTATAAGATGCATCATCAACAGCTCTAAACTGTACCTTAGAATATCTTTTGGCAAACTCACCTGTTAATACATTAATTACATTTGGAACTATTGGATAAAATTTTAATTCTAATGCTGAATCATTCTCTTTAGTAAGAACATCCATCATATCTTTATACTCATTATCTGGCTCAACTATATAATCAGTTTTATCAATTACACCTTTAGCTAACTTATAATTTTTAAGAAGTCTTCTTGAATTTACCCTTAAAAATTCTATACCTTGTAATTCTAACCAATCTAAATTCCATGCTGCCCAATTATCATCTTTCTTCTTATATGGTAAAAATTGAACTGGTTGTGTTAAGCTAGAAAATGTTGGTCCACTTTCTGCTTTAGCACCATCCTTCATTTGCATTGCATTTAATACTCTCATCTATTTAAAATTTTTAAAGCCAGATCTCCTACCTCTAGAATTAGTTACACCATTACGCCCAATGTTTTTAAACGGGCTATACTTTAATTTACTTATTTTTTGTGAATTTACCAAGGAATTATCCTCTGATTCACGTCTTTTAGTATATCCTCTGTTTGATTGTTGAATTTTTACAAACGCTATTAATGCCCCAAACGCAACCATTCTATCAACATTCAAACCAGGATGATAAGCAAGCATTTCTGTTAATAGCATAGGATCAGGTATTCTTTCTACACCTAATGTTTGTGTCATAACATTACCTTCCTTATCTGTTTCCTCATCTATCACTTCTCTTAAAAATTCTATAGCATAAGAAATTAAATGACTTTTAAATAGTGTGCCAGTATTTTTCCAACCATATTCTTGGTACACAGTTTTGTTAGATCCTAAATCTTTCAAAAATAATATTTGTTGTTTAGGAACTAAATATTTTTGTTTTCTTCTTGCAATCATATGTTGTATAAATAATGATATATTATTTTCTACAATTGTCCATGCATTATACCATTCTATAATTAACTCTAACCTTTCATGTGTTTTATTTATATCATCAAATCTACCACACCATGCTGCAACAATTTTATCTTTTTCAATAAATTGTTCAACATCTCCTCCAGCTAATTGGCGTGTTACCTCTATAGCATTTTTATATACAAAAATACTACACAATGAATCTGATGTAGTAGTTTTTCCTTCTGACACAGGATCAATAGAAGCATAGTAAGATCCAAATGCAGGAGATTTAGTTGGTCTTTCCCAAACTACTATTGTTCCTGTTTTATCTATTTGTTTTTTATCTACAGGAAATTTAGATATTGGTAATTTACTTGTTCTCTTAGCTACTACTCCTGTCTCATCTCTATCTAAAGCAATAAGTTCATATGGGTATTCTTTTTCTTCAATCCTTTTTAATTGCTTGCTTAATATACCCTGTGGAAATATTGATTCTTTTCTATATGCAAAAGCTTCAGAAATATTAAGTGGTTTTTGAGATATTCTTAATTGAAATTGTTCACCATTTAATTCATTTTTCCACCTTGATCTTTCTATATTAATTGCTTTAATAGCTTCTTCAACTTGTGAGTTTCCATAATCATCAATATACGGAGGCATTGACCATTGTTCAGGTATAAATAATCCAGCCATACCAATTGTACCGTCAGCGTCCATTAAATTAGTTTCTACAGCATATATATCATTAGCCCCAGGATTCATTATCATATCTTTTAAAGGATTGCATTGTTCTAAATCCCCTACAGATCCTGCTGCAATAAATTGACCAGTAGTCATCATACCTGAAGACATTGCAGGACGTAAATATTCATAAGTCTGCATCATGTTTTTTGCAATCCCCGCCTCCTCATGAAAGAAATATGTACAAGGACCCCCTACCCCTGTAGTAGCATTCTTTTCAAATGAAGCACCCTGTATCTTTGATTTAAGACCTCTTGATGTTTTTCTGTTGTTTACTTTGACTTCTATTTGTTGTTGCCATAATAATACCTTTTCTGGATTACTAGGTCTATACCATGCAGTATGTTCATTAAGAAATGTTTTGTATTCTTCCAAAAACTTCCATGATCCTTTATCATTAATATAATCTTTTAATGAAGCACCAATTTTACATATTGACCCTTCTTCAAACCAATATTGATTTATAATTTTACCCATATGAAAATAAGAAGAAGCTATCTGACGTTTTTTTAGTATTGCAACGTGCTGATGATTTAACTCAGCTATAATTTCATACAATGCCATATGGTATTGTGCATCTCTTACTTTAGCAAATCCGTAATGTTTTTCTTCTTTATCAAAAATAGGTAAAAAGTTAAGCCACATATAATAATCTCTGGTAAGATACCATTGCATATCCCCATCTATATATATAACTCCAGATCTACATTTATTTTTTTGATCCTGCCAATATGCTATAAAATCTTTAGATCTAAATGGTGAGTTACAATAAAAACCCTCTTTATTAAATATTCTTGCTTGTTCATTAAACTTAAGAGCTAATTTAGTAAACCCATATTCTCCAGGTTCTTTAAAGATACCTTCTAAATATTCTCTAAAATCTGCATCAGTATTAAATTCAGTAGTATCCCACTTGCCATTCTCATATGTGGGTATGATTCTACTCATATCTTATAATAGCATATACATCTCCAACTTGTAATAATAAATGCTCTTCTCCTTCATGTTGCATAGGTGTAGGCATTGCGTGATCTGCATATTGTACTATATCTCCAATTTGTACCTCAGTAACTTCATCACCTCTTCCTACTACTTTTCCTTGAAAGGTTTGCTTTAAAGCTATTTCAGGTAAGTATAAACCTGACTTAGTTTTTGTTTCAGGTTTTATTTCTTTTATTAGTAGTTTCATCCCTACTGGAATTATTTTTTGTACCATTTTTTTATTGATTTTAAATTTGGTCATAAGCTAAACCTGCACCACCACGTACAGAGCTTTCTTGTTCTTGTTGCATATCAGTAAATGCACCTTTATATGATTGTCTTATTGCTTCAAATTTAGCTGCTGCATTCACCATAGAATTAATATTTCCGTCTCTACCGTGTTCTATTGGTGTTACTTCCATATACTTACCTAATCTATCTAACATAGATTTTATACCTACGTAAGCTCTATAAGTAGGAGTTTCATATAGCTTTTTACACATGTCTAATGCATATCTAATTTTAGGATCTTCTGGTGATTCTTCTAAACCAATCTCTTCTATAATAATATCTTCTTTTTCATGTTCAGGTAAATTAAAGAATGGATTCATATCAGGGTTTGGACATGACATATAAAACAAGTACTGATATACTTGCATATGTGTATCTGGATATTCTTCCATAATTGATTTTAAAAAAGGTAATGTATAACAGTGCTCTGTTACTACAACCTTACTATTTTGGATGTCAAATAATTTTACTATCATATTGTTTTGTTTTTATAGTGCATCAATATAACCTTTTACAGTGGCATAGCTATCAGTAACATAAAATGCGGCCATAACACCCGTTATATATACTTGACGTACATCTATCCTATCTCCATTAATTTGATATGTTGGTCCTACAGCAGCTATTGTAGCAGGGTTTATTGCAATTAAAGATTCTGAACCTTCTACTACAAATACTTCAGGAGAGTTTTGATTAGGCTGTACTTGTGCTAAATAAACTTGTGTTAATTGTATTGATGCCATTATTTTTTATCTTTTATCCACATCATTAATGAATTTACTTCATCTTTTAAATATGGTAGTTCATATATTTTTATATTTTCTAAAACAGGTTCCCCATTAACATGTTCATTAATAGGATACCCAAATTTATCTTCACCCACTTGTTTAAACTTAACATGTTGTATAGTTAGTTTACCAATCTTTAATTTAGGGTTATGCTTCTTAATAATATACGCATAAATACTCAGTTGTAAATTATAATGATTAAGATTACAATCATCTAAATGATTTAATGGTCTAAACATTTTATTAGTTATACCTTCCCAATTAGTAAAACCTTTTTCTTTTATTTCCTTATTTGTTTTATAATCATTGATATTAATATATCCATTAACTACTTCTACAACATCAGCTTGACCACATATACCTGCAGATTTAAGATAAACTAAATGTTCAGGGTACACACCTTCTGATATTTTTTGTTTAGGAGATAATTTAACACCTTCTTCACTTACAATAGGTTTTATAATAGGCACTTCAGTACCATGTCTACCAATAGTTTTTAAACCTAGCATATCATCCTCTCTTTGATTATGATAAAAATTACCTAAGTCTATTGCTCTTTTTGTTTCTCCATCCCATGCAGCTATTATTTCTTTTGGTGTCATACCATACCATTTGGATCTTTTATTTTTAGCTGATTTAATAGCTTGCCCATCTCTATCAAACTTAGGCTTAAACTTACCAACTAAAGATGTTACACTTACCCAAGGGATTTTATCTTCATCTATACTTTCATATACATGACCTTCTTCTTTAAATTGTATAGCCATTAGTCTAGTGTTGATGATTGATTCCACATGTTACCAAATAACATTTCTTCTACTTGTTCTTTTTGTTCTGTTTCTGGTAGGTGAACATTATAAATTACAGTAGTTGGTTCAGAACTTAATAAAGTAATTGCTTCTTCTGCAGTAATTTGTTCTTCTGATAATAATTCTCCTATTAGCTGTGCTTTAGTTAATTTGTTACTCATGATTTTCTATTTGTTTAATTAATAATTCTTCAGTTTCTTCAGTCATAAGTGAACTCCAATTACCTTTAGGACATTCACTAGATAATGATCTTACTTTAAAAGATAGAGTACATCCACAATCTGAACAGCATGGTTGTGTACCTGGTGCTAAGCAATCATTACCTTTAGCATCAAATAGAGAACACTTAATACATTCTTTAAATCTATCTGAAGCTACAGCTTCAACATGTTCTTTTTTAAATACATTATTCTTAATTCCTTCAGCTATTTTATCAATGTTTTTAAATATATCAAGATATTTGTTCCATTTACTTTTCATCTCTAAACTTTTTTTTTCTAATAATATCTTCTTCCATTTGCTTCATGGCCTTTTCCATTTGAGTTATGTTATTTTGTATATCTTCACTTTTTGCAAATCCAGTATAAGTTCTTTTAGTTAAATTACCCAATATACTTTTATTTTTCTTAATTGCTTTTTCTAGTTTATTTTTTCTTAAATGAAATGTACCTAAACCTTGAACATATACTCTTGGAAATTCTAAGTTAGATAGTTTAGATCTTAACTTACCAAAGTAAAAAGAAATAAAATCATTCACAACAGACTCATGCACCCCAACTTCATCAGCAATACCTTTTTTAAATTCTTTATGACTCTTTGGATTCATTTCCTAAAATTTTATAATCTAATAAAACTAACCCGTTGGTTTGTACATTAATGCTTTTACTAATTGAAATAGTTTTTTTATTTATTCCATTTTTTGTAAGCAATTGTTTTTTTTCTGCTTTAGTAATTGCATTTCTAGCAGATTGTGGGCTTTTAAATATTTCCATATCTACTAAAGTATTACAAAATTGTGTTAGTTCTATTTTATTATTTTTTGAAAGTTCCATTAAAAACTTTAAATCTGAATTACTAATTAAAATATTTTCAAAAAAACAATACGTTAATATTTGATATTTAATACATGTATCCATATCAGTTTGTAATTGAAAATTTACTTTGTTAACTATTGCCATTTTATAAACTCATTATCATATCAACAAGATCAGGATGAGGATAACAATCTGATTTATCCTTTCTAACGTTGGTATGTGTTAATAACCCTCTTACTTTTCCATAATATGCTTCTTCTTGAAATTCAAAACCTTTATGAGGTCCATATTTTTGTATAAATTGTTTTAATCCTAATCTTACATCTATTTCATCTCTTTCTCCAATCCATCTTATCCATTTTTCAGTTTCCTTAATTTGTTCATCAGTATATGCATGCCAAAAAAGTTTACCTCTAAAAGGTTCTTCTAATGTAGTCATCTGATCTTCTCTACATTTAGAATTAACATATGTTAAATATTTATCATCTACTTTTTTTAAATATCCCATATTACATATCTCTAGACCTACTGAATGCCTATTCATAAATCCAGATCCGGTTTTACCTAAATGCCATCCTTGTTTACCTTTAGGAAAAGCTTGTACCATAATTCCATCATGCTCATCATTACCATTTCTATGGTTAATCCCACCTAATACAAATTCAGTGGCTATCCTCCCCCTGGTATCTCTTCCCCAATGATCTATACAAGCATATGGATTAGAATTACCTGCAGTATGGTGTAGAAAAATATACTCATTATTAATGTTATCATTAACATATTCTGATTTAGGTAAATAATGTTTATGTACTATTTGATCATAAGGAGTTTTATAATATTGCTTATTTAAATCAGTATCTTCATCTATTTCATCAGGAATAGAATACTCTATATTTAAAATAAGACTCCACATTAAGTTATCTACTACACCTGTTATAGGTAAGCTCTTATCTAATTGGTATCTTTCTACAGCTTTTTCTGTCATAGGACCAAATATACCATCTTGTAATAACCCTAGTTTATTTTGTAGAGTTATTACATCAGGACCTTTACTGCCTCTTTTAAGCTGTCTCATATCTATTTAGGATCTGCTGCATTAGCCATTGCCTCTTGAAAAGCTTTGCCTTCTTTAGAATTAGGATCTACACCAGTTTCTTTTTGATCAGCATATTGCTGAGCCATAAACATTTGTGCTTGCATTCTTTCTGCTCTAGCTTTTTCTATAGCAGCTAATAACATCTCATAGTCAGCTTGCACTTCCAAGTGAGGGATGTTGTCTTTGTAAAATGTAGTGATTTCTTCTCTACGGTTTGATAGTTCTTCTTTACTTAATTGAGGTTCTTTTTCTGATAAATCTGGATTAGCCATTTGTCTAATATTTTAAATTAATATCAGCAAAGATATAATAAAAGTTTAAATAAAAAAAGTTTAACGGATTATTTTTTATTTTTTCTTTTAAAAACGTTTAAAAAAGATTTTTCTTTCTTATGTGTACAAACAGGACATATTGAATCTGGTATTATAACCTTAACGCTATCAACTATCTCACAGACTTCAATCCTATAATCATAAATAACACTATCTTTATTTATAAGTCTTAAACTACTTAGGTCATCTATACTGTCTTCATATTGATTTCTTAAATGTGCAACATCTAATAGTCTTTTATTTAGCTTTAATTGAGCATTTTGAGTTTCTCTCTTCTTCTTATGTAGTTTGGCTATAGCTTCTTCTGCTAATATTATTAAGCTGTCTATATTATCACTAATAATTAAAGTATCACTAATAACGAATTCTGTTTCTACCACAGGCCTTTCTGATGGTAAGCATGAGAGCAGTATACATGATAATATAAACCATAATCTAATCATTGATGCTTTTTAAAGTTTCTATGAATTTATGGTTTAGTTTTTTGTAGTCTTCCCTGAGAGTAATTACCTCTTCTTGTAAAACGTGAATTTGATTTGTTAATGTAGTCTTGTTATCTACATACAAGTACCCTATTGCTATCAAAGACAGTAATAAGACACCAGAGACCGGGTTAGCAGCAAAGTCTTTAAAGTTTACTAATGATTTCATTTATTATATTTTATTACGTTCAAAGATATTTATTACGTTTTGAAGTTCGGTAAAGTGATGAAACTTTAATGATTGACATGGGGTAGTAACATACCATCCTTTATCATTGCTATGCATTTGATCTCTATCTCCAGAAATAAATATTAATTCACCAAAACTTAATTCATAGAAATAATTGTTTGTTACAACTATATCATCACTATCATCTATGAATATTTTATTAAATCCTAGTTTTACTAGTTCTGCCTTTGTCATTATTTACCATTTAACTTTATCTGCCCAATATGCAGCAGACATCTTTCCTTTTTTAATGTTCTTTCCGTGTCTTGCCTTAAAACTCTTACGTTTTGCCTTCATCTTAGCTGACTCACCTGATTTAGGTTTACCAGCTGTACTAGCACCTTGCTCACCAAATCTAATTGTCTTTACTTTATCTCCGACCTTAGCTACTACTACGTGAGACTTCTTTGGGTGTGACGGAGTACGTTTAGGTTTATTATATCCTGATACCCCTGCTTTTGCTAACCTACTATCTTTTTTTGTAGCCATTATCTTTTCTTTCCTTTATGTAAGCCATGTTTAGCATGTTGCTTTCCTTTTTTTGTAGCAGCACGTTTCTTTTTATTTGCTGCAGCTAGTTTAGCTTTACCTTTTTTTGTACTCTTTAATTTAGCAATAGTTTTCTTAGGAGCATAAACTTCACCTGTCTCAGAACTTTTTTTCCCTGATGCAGTTGTCCACTTCTGTTTAGTCCATCTAGTAAGACTTTTTTGCTGTTTAGTCTTAGCCATTACTTCTTTGCTTTTGCTTTAGCTGTTTTAGATAAGTCTTTGAAATGAACTAAAGGTTTACTAGTCTTAGTATGCTTTTTACCAGTATGTAATTTACCATTTGCCATTTTGTGCATACCACCTTTCCATTCAGTTCCGTTTTTTAAATAGTGTTTTACTCCTTTCATTATTTCTTTGTTTTATACCCACCTCCATTTGCTTTATAACGTTTAGCTAACATCTGAGCTTTACGAGCAGACCATTGACCAGCACCTCCCCCTTTACTTCCAGCTTTAATAGAGTTAAATAAACGCTTACGCATTGCAGGTTTAGTATAGTTACCAGAACTATTTACTGTACTCTTTTTCTTTTTAGCTGGCACTACTATTGTTTAATCATTAAAATACCTGCTGCATCTAATGGTGCAGCTCCTGTACCGTCTGTTTGAAATATACTTCCGGCTTGAACTCCTGCTGTTCCTGCAGCTGTATCATCTGCATAAGCTGGTACACCAATTCCTGATATAGCATTTAACTTCTGATCAGTGAATTTTTTTAACTGAGTTAGTGTAACTAATTCTGTTTGTAACTTAGGTGCTGGCTTAAGTCTTTCTTGTGGGTTTGGGTAACGAGCTAAAGTCATATAGTTATCCCCTTTAGGAATAACCGTCCCTTTTTGTCTTAACATGCCCATCATGTCTTGTAATATTGTGCTCATTGTTTTATTTTTTAAATTTTTACTCTGTTTTAGTTTTCTAATAGTGTACATCTAATATTGTTGATGGATACTTATCATTTAATATTTTTTTCAGTTCACCACATTTTTCATACTCTTCAGTCTCTATGTAATAAGCAATCATATTTTCTAATTCAGATTGTTTAGGTCCAGACTCAGGATCAAACGGCATCAACACCTGTTCCCCCTCTTTGAATTGCTTGTCCATCAATTGATCAAATGTAATTTGATTGGATAATACTAACCAGGCATTGTTGTAAGCTACACCAAGTACAATATAATCCATTCTCCTTTGTTCTATCTCAGTTAAACCCCCTTCTTCTTCCTCATTATAATTATCTTCCCACATATTTTTTTATTTTAAGTTAGAAACTCTTCTATAAGAACAATATAGTCAATTTCTAGAATTCAAAAAAGAATTCTGTCCACTAATGTTATTTCACTCCTGAAAAAAAAATTTTTCCCCACCAAAAAATTGTGTGTGTTGCATAAGTGAGATGTACTACACATCTGCTCCCCATCTATAAGTTGTTGCCGGTGTACCCCCCATGCTGTAAACCAAAAATAATTTTGGAGCATGCTAGAGGTAAGTACATCTGATATGTAACAATACATGGTGTCTTCTTATAGCTTTGAAGTGTAATACCTAAAAGAACAGCTTAGCAAGCTAGTACTCATGAACTGTTCATGGGAAGAGTTCACAAGACTCTTCAATCTGCTCCTTAACTATAAATTGTGTCATAAGGCACATATAATTTAAAAGTACATTATGGAAAATCTTGAGAGAGTAAAAAAGGTATTAAAGAATAGAGAGAAAGCAATTCTTTCTATGGCAAAGAAGTTAGACAAAGCTAATTCATTAAACAGAACATTGCTAGATGCATTATCAACAGCAATAGGAAGAGATGAAGTGCTAAACTTTGAGGAAAGAAAGGCTATTAAGGAAGAAACAGTTGATGTAATTGATAGCATGACATTTAGCATGGAGAAAGATGTGAAGATAGAGCTTTCATAGTTCTAGTGAGTAGAGTAGTTTCTACTCTGCAATCTACTCCTTAGATAAACTTTGTGCATAAACACATAAACATAGATAAGTATGTTTTAATAACTTTCAGTAAGAGGCTTATCACTCTTATAATCAAAAAATATGTAATATGAAAACAGTAGTAAGTATTATGCCTGATGATTTAGGCAATGTAATCCGTACATCTAAAAATCCTAAATATGGACACATTAGATTAGAAACGGTAAAAATTTCTTTTAATAATGGATTTATGAAAAAGAAAGTAGTGAGTACTCTTATTAATGGGGACTTAGAAGAACTGCAATCATTAGGGTGGAAAGCAGGTAGACAACCTTTATCTTTTGGAACTATCCAAGTAAAAGAGCAATTAGAGCCTTTTAATCAGTCAGACCCTGATAGAGATTTAAAGTTTGCAGGAAATACAGGTGTTGTGTGTATGAAAGATGATAGTCCTATTTATAGAAAAACTATCTTCACACAAGATGTAAATGCTGTTGATATATTAATAGCACACACCAATGCTGATGAAATGCGTCAGGCTAATGGCCAAGAAAGTATGGTTGATGCTAAGACATTAACTAAAGCATCAGACTTTGGCATAGGTGCTGAAGATGCAGTAGTTGAAGATGCAGTAGTAGAGGAAGAGGTAGTTGAGGAATTAGAACCACAATTATAGTTGAGAGTTTAGTGTAGTAGGAGAGGGTAACACCTCTTCTACTGTTACTAAGCGTTACTAATCTCTCATTACTGTTACTAATTACTACTGTTTTACAACTATTACTGCAATCTGCTCCTTAAATACAGTTTGCAAGTATAAATGTTGGTAAAAAAAATAAATATTCATGTGTGTCTATGAATAGGTGGTCTCATATCCACTAATTACCACCTTTTACCACATTACAATTATTATTATGGCTTATAATATAAA
>Ga0233412_10000928_pt1 | contig 16067 bp, 11 predicted proteins | sample Na_anoxic_4_MG_FD_180667 | JGI IMG/M metagenome (GOLD analysis project Ga0233412, IMG submission 180667) | Seawater microbial communities from Saanich Inlet, British Columbia, Canada - Na_anoxic_4_MG | ecosystem: Environmental > Aquatic > Marine > Inlet | place: Canada: British Columbia...
CAGGTGCACTCGGCACAATACCAAAGGTCACCAACCTGCCGTTCTCTGCTGCTGGAACGGCCAACTCAATAGCACGAATCAACGCATCAGGATCCCGGATGACGTGATCAGCCGGCAAAACCAGCAACAATGTAGATTCGGGTTCATCCTGCAATAATGCAGCAACGGCAACAGCCGGCGCCGTATTGCGACCCTTGGGCTCCAGCACCAGGGTTGGCGTTATGCCAATCTCATCAAATTGTCTGGCGACGAGAAAGCGGTGGCCTTCATTACAAATAACCATCGGATCGAGCATTTTCCCGGACAAACCACCCAGTCGCTTCATCGTATCTTGCAGCAGCGAATACTGACTCGTCAGCTTTAACAACTGTTTCGGATACTGCGCCCGAGATAGCGGCCAAAGCCGCGAACCAGAGCCACCACATAATATGACCGGCAGTATCTTCATGATTGCTTTGCATCAGGTTTACTGACCGGCCGCCCAATTGAGTGATAAGTAAATCCATGCCCGGACATCGTCTCAGGGTCATAGATATTACGACCGTCAAACACTGTTGGTTCAGTCAATTTTTCTGCAATTAACCCAAGGTCCAGGCTACGAAACTCCTGCCACTCCGTCACGACTGCCAGGGCATCCGAACCCTCCAGGGCATCAGTCGCAGAGTTGCATAATTCCAACCCATCCTGATCACCAAATATCCGCCGTGTCTCATCCATGGCTTCAGGATCAAATGCACGCACTTTGCCGCCAGCCGCCCAGATTTGTTTGATCAGCACCCGACTTGGCGCTTCCCGCATATCGTCCGTTTTTGGCTTGAATGCCAACCCCCACACTGCAATTGTTTTGCCCGCCAGGCTGCCACCAAAATGCTTAATAATCTTGTGCCCGAGAATATCCTTCTGCCGACTATTCACTCGTTCGACGGCTTGTACCAGTTCCGCGTCATAACCGGCCAGACCAGCCGAATGCGCGAGCGCGGTCACATCTTTCGGAAAACAGGAACCACCGTAACCGATACCCGGATAAATAAACTCGTAGCCGATTCTCGGATCAGAACCGATTCCGATTCGCACCTGTTCTATATCGGCACCATACAGGTCCGCAATATTCGACAACTCATTCATGAAACTAATTTTTGTTGCCAGCATCGTATTGGCTGCATACTTCGTCAATTCTGCTGAAGGAATATCCATCAGTATCAGCTTGTCGTGATTTCGACTAAACGGCTTATACAATTCCTTTAGCAACTTTGCGGCCCGCTCACTGTCGGTTCCGATGATGATCCGGTTTGGCTTCATAAAATCACCGATGGCCGCCCCTTCTTTCAGAAACTCAGGATTCGATACAACATCATATTCGACCTCAACACCACGCCCAGCCAGCACCTCTGAGACAGCAGCATTCACTTTGGCTGCAGTGCCGACCGGCACGGTCGATTTATCAATAATTATTTTGAGATCATCCATATGCTCGCCGACCGAGCGTGCGACCGCGAGCACATACTGCAAGTCGGCAGAACCATCCTCATCTGGCGGTGTACCTACCGCAATGAACTGAAACAGACCGTGCTGTACACCCTCGGCTACATCGGTCGTAAAACTTAACCGGCCTGCAGCAAAGTTTCGTCTGACCATATCAGCCAGACCCGGCTCATGAATTGGAATTTCGCCTTTCTGCAACATTGCAATTTTGGCAGCATCAATATCAACGCAAACTACCTGGTTGCCGGCTTCCGCCATACAGGCCCCTGTGACAAGGCCTACATAGCCCGATCCGTGTATTGTTAAATTCATTTTTTAATTAGTAGCCGAAGTAAATAATCAGTGCAAGATTAATAGGTTCCGGGACAAATTAAAATGAGAACCGTCACGCTATCGGCCAAAAATCAGCCCGGAATCGGGTCTGTGAGCGTAAAAATTGCCAGAAACAGGCGCTTACGCCCTGGAGATCAGAGGCTGCCGGTCGGGCGGTGCGAATCCAGCTGTGTCACGACAGAATGTGCGGCTGCCGGTTGATCGGCACTCTGATCCGCATGCTGAACCTGCCAGATCAGATCATCGATGCCATTACTCGGCTGATAACCATCGACACTGGCCAGCAAAATATTGCGCGTACGTTGACAATCAAAGTAACGGATGGCCTCGTTAAGCTCATCAAGATGCGTCTGGAGTTCATTCCAGGGCAATGACTTTTCCATGGCCCGCATGATCATCGGATGCTCAGTTCCCGTGACATCATTGCCGATCAACAATTCCTCATAGAGCTTCTCGGCCGGCCGTAACCCCATGTATTCAATCGCAATATCACCTTCGGGATCAGCCTGATCGCGCACCGTAAGACCCATCAGATGAATCATGCGCCGGGCAAGGTCTCTGATCCGTACTGGTTGACCCATATCCAGCACAAATACATCGCCACCCTCACCCATCGAACCCGCCTGAATCACCAGCTGGGCAGCCTCCGGGATCGTCATGAAGTAACGAATAATCTCCGGATGCGTGACCGTGACCGGCCCGCCATGCTGGATTTGCTCTCGAAACAGCGGCACCACTGAACCGGAAGATGCAAGCACATTGCCGAACCGAACCATACAAAAACGTGTTCTGCTGCCATCGCGTTGATGCAAACCCTGCAACACTAGCTCGGCAAAACGCTTCGTCGCCCCCATCACGTTGACGGGCGATACTGCTTTGTCGGTCGATATCAGCACGAAAGTCTCGACGCCAGCGTCTTCAGCTGCCTGAGCCGTGTGCCAAGTGCCGAAAATATTATTGTAAACACCTTCAACCATGTTGTGCTCGACAATCGGCACATGCTTATAAGCCGCGGCGTGATAGACCGTTTGCGTCTCGTACGTCTTGAAAATCATCCGGACCCGCTCCAGATTATTTACCGAACCGAGCAATGCAACAAGCTCAGTCGCTAGTTCCTCTCGCGCGATGATCTGACGTAGCTCCCGATCAATCTGGTACAACGAGGCTTCACAGATTTCCAGCAGCACGAGCTGCCGAGGCCGCAGCATTAAAATCTGCCGGCATAGCTCAGAACCGATCGAGCCGCCCGCACCTGTCACCGCAACAGATTTGCCGCGAATACAGGCATCCAGTAATTGCTCATGTGGCGGGACCGAATCGCGCCCAAGCAAATCAGCAACATCAACGTCACGAATCTCGTCAACGCGTGCATGGCCCGACACAATATCAGTGATATCCGGTATCGTTTGCACGTGGACCGTGAGGCTTTCCAGATTAGCAATGATCTCCCGACGTTTCCGGCGTGATGCGGATGGGAGTGCCAGCAGCACACGGGTGATACCCAATTCATCCACCAGTCGGCGTAACGACTCTGGGCTGTAAACATGCAAACCATTGATAGATCGGCCATGCAGCGAAATGCTATCGTCGAGATAGGCCACCGGTGCAAATTTCTGCCCACCGGCCAATGTACTGACAAGATTAATACCCGCTTCACCAGCGCCATAAACTGCGACGCGTTCACCGACGAGATTTCGGCGCATCAGATAGGCCCGCATCACGAACCGACTGCCAACAATACCGAGTAGCGCGAAAGCCCAGAAAACCAGGGTTGTTGAGAATACGACAGCGATGGAATCCTGATCGATCAAAAGACCCGCACAAGCCTGCACCAACGCAATAACAGACACGCTGCGCAGGACGCCAAATACCATTTGCGTGCCGATAAAGCGGATAATCGCCTGGTACAACCGCTGCTGGGCGAACATCGGCAGCGCAATCAGTAACGTCGCTGGGAATAACAAAGCACGATCAGCTATTGCGCTAATAGACTGATTATTAACAAGAAATATAGTTACCGCCAGCGCAATCATCAATACGCTGAGATCTGAAACAATTGCGATGAATCGCTTCGTGCGCCGTGAAAGCTGAATCAGTTGAATTTGAAGGTTAGTGGCGATCATTTTGAATCGATCCAGCTAATTTCCAGGCAAGAAATTCATTTAGGTAGCCACGCGACAGTTGATGCTGCAAGTCAGTATTAAATTATACCTACGCCATACTGAATGTACACATAATTCTATTTAAAAAACTAATGACAAGCTTGATTCATAATTTTGGTCAGTACATCCGCGATTAGATGCATACAAGTTCGTCTGACCCAGTGGCGGGAGGGCCCATGTGACACCTCACTAGGTAAATGCCCCCTAAGGATATACAACGTTGCCTTTATTTCTCGATAGTGTTGGTACTGGTAAAAGTATCTGCACAACCTGCCCCGAGTATGAGCGCAACCATTACAAGTGGTACCAGCTCTACGAAGGTAATTATCCCCGAATAATCAGGTAGGTAATAAGCCCCAGCAGCCAGCGGAAAAAGCCAGCAAATGTTAATTAAACAAACAGCCAGTGTTACCCGGCGATGACCTGTCCACCTGATTGCAAGTTTCTGGTATGCGTGAGTTCGATGCGCCGAATACCAACGCTGTCCAGACACAATCCGCGTAACCAATGTGACCGTGGCATCAATCAGAAAGACACCCAGCAATATCACCAGCACGAGGGACGTCGAGTTACTAAGATCGACTACGGTCAGCCCGAGTGCACCGATCAGAAACCCCAAAGGCGCCGAACCGACATCTCCCAGAAAGATTTTTGCCGGCGGCCAATTCCACCACAAAAAACCTACGCAAGCACCAGCTAATGACAAAGACAAGAGCATCAACGATACATTACCTATAACACCACTCAGCAAGCCTATCGATAAAAATACGAACGCTGCTTCACTCCCAGCAATACCATCAATTCCATCCATAAAATTAAATAAATTGATCAGCCAAAGCAGACTGAACGCTATTGCCAGGTTAGCAATATAAGATCCATCTACAAGCCCGAACAGCACTATTAAAGATAAGTGCTCAGAAAAATGAATAAACCATGCCACTGAAATAAACTGTATCACTAATCGCAAGCGGGAAGACAGATTGACCCGGTCATCAACAAAACCCACCGCGGCGATCGCCAATGCAGGCGGCCCTATTGCCAGGATAATGCTGGAAGGCACCAGATCAATAAGCCATAAGAGGATGACGATAATGCTCCAACAGAATAATATAGCGACACCACCACCACTCGGTGTAGGGCGAAAATGTGAGCTACGTTTATTGGGTATGTCTAGATGCCCTCGGTCCAATGCCAGCTTTCTGACAACACCCACCAAAGGAATAACTGCAGTACCTGCAATTATAAAAACCATCATTGCCACAGTATATTCAGCCATGCACTGTCAGCCTTATCGCTTCTTCCACATCGAAGGGAGGATGCCAGTTCAACAGGGCAGTTGTTTCACTAATATCGACTTCCAGTGGCTGCGTCAAACGATCAATTTGGTTTTTCATGCCTAAGATTGTGCCTGCTACTGATAACAAAAATCGTGGAACGTATACCAGTCGAGTCGGCTTACATGATGCCTTGGAAATTTCACGAATGAGCTCAGCAACAGTCAAATCCCGACCATCTGAAACCAATAACGTCTGACCACAAGCCCTTTTATCAACGAGTGACCTCGAAATGAGGCTGCATAAATTACCCACATACACAATCGAACGATGATTTTGACATGCTCCAAGCGGAACAAACCAACCGGACTGTGCAAAATTTATTAAACGAGAAAAATTTGCCTTGACGCCCGACCCATAGACAAGAGGCGGCCTTATTATTACCCAGTCAATCCGACCTGCTGCGCAAGTTTTCATGAGCGCATCCTCAGCTAATTTTTTTGATATTGCATACCCCCCTATTGGCCGTGGAACATCATCACATCGAAAAGGTAGATCAACTGTTTTCTCTCCATTGACCTTAATGCTGCTTAAATAAAGAAATCGACCAACTTTTGCGGCTAAGCACCCCTCAATAATGGACTTGGTGCCTTCAACATTTATGCGCGTATATTCCGACATCGAATCCACACCCGATTCATGCAATATATGTGCACGAGCTGCCAAATGTACGACTGCGTCTTGCCCTTTTGCCGCAACGGTCCATTCGTCCACAGAACAAATATCGTCAACTATTACTATCGAATGCGCACTAGTTACTTGAGCCACAGCCGATGCTCTTACGACCGCTGTAACTTCAAACCCCTCACTCACCAATAATTGAGTTAAATACCGCCCCACAAAACCATTGGCACCGGTAACAAGAACTTTCATTTGCTTGATTATCGAACCTGAATACGAAAAATATTTACCAATTTATTTAGCTGTGGCATCCATAGTTGCCCGCTGACGAATACAGCGTTCATACACAGATAGAGTCTCACCCAGCACAATTTCCAGATCAAATTGCTCTTGCGCCAGCAGTCGCCCGGCTACGCCGAAACGCTGCCGAAGCTCATCATCCTCAATAATCCGCTCAAGAGCATCGGCTAAACTCGCAACATCCCTAGGTTGAACAAGAATACCATTCAACTCGTCACGAACGATATCGTGACAACCGGGCTGATCAGTGGTCACAATTGCACGACCGCAAGCTGCAGCCTCAATCAATACCTTTGGTACGCCCTCCCCATAGTAAGAGGGCAAACAAACAATGTGACAAGTAGAAAAAAGGGTGACGACATCCTCCACGAACCCCAAATATTGAATACCACCAGAAGCATGCCAATATTTCAGCTGATCACTTGTCAAGCTACCAGGATTAGAGGGATCCGGCTCTCCTGCAATTAGAAATTCTGCATTTATACCCCGCTTCTTAAGTTCAGCAGCTGCAAGCACAAACTCCTCGATACCCTTTTCTCTCAACAAGCGAGCTGCAAGCACTACACGAATTGGTGCCTTTGGTTCAGATGTGATTTCAATTTCTTTAGTATCCACTCCCGCTCCGCGAATAAGGAAAGATTGTTCACGAACTGTAATATTTTCATTTATAACAAAATCAAGATTTTCAGTATTTTGAACGATGATCATCGTATTTTTTCCACCACAAGCAACACGCAACATCGCCCCAACTATCCATCGTTTCAAGAGACCACTTGCAGTACTGCTATTTGAAAATAAATAACCCAGCCCTGGAATTGCCTGCACAACTGATCGATGACCAATCATTCGAGCAATAATTCCACCAAAAACTACAGGCTTCATGGCAACGTGGTGAATAATATCTGGGCACAAACTTTTATACAGACGGTATAGTGCCAACATTGACTTAAAATCATAAATCAAGCTGGAATCACCACGACCAATCTCAACATGATGAAGCGTCAATCCACATTCTAGAATTTTTTCTTCATCCTGCTTGCTTTCTACGCGTGTAGCCACATGTACGTCATACCCAGCTGCCTGGGCTGCCTGAGCAAGGGAGAACCTGTGAGATATAAAATACCAGGAAACATTTACGACCAGAAGAAGTCGCGGTGAATCCTCTGATTGACAGGAAATGGTTCGATCTATTGGGCTCACTTCTTCGTCGCTACCAAACTAAATGCACGAACACATAGCTCGTCGATTGCAATAGACTGGAATTGTGAATTCATTAAGTTTTTTGATAAAGGTAATTCAGGCCAACGGTCTATTTCGATAACTTCATTTTCAAACCCTGCTTCACTAAAGACGTCCAGCATTTCCTGATATCTAATTCTATTTGTATAAAAACCAGATTCAGACATTAAATCAGACTCCCAAATAGAATTAGAGAAGCGAAGGTTATTAAGCCCTCCCGATAGATGGTCTTGCAGATCAACCCTATGTGACGCTACACCCCCAGGCCGCAGTACCCGATACATTTCAACAATAAATTCACTGAATTCATGTACACGAATGTGCTCTAAAACAGCATGAGACCAAATAAAATCAACTGAACTATCTGCCAATTTTTTTAGACTTTCCAGCCCGTCAACATAGTATTTTGCTCGACATGATTGAAGAAACAATTCAATTGAATCAAAAACAGTTTCCTGCGGGATAGTCAGACCATTTGAAATTGCATAATCCGCGATAGCACAATATGTTTGCATGTTAGTTGTGGCATAGGCCCCCGAATCAATGAGCCAAATTCGACTGGCACCAAGTGATGCGGCAAATAGTGCAGATGCAACAGAGTCACCAGGTCCAATTTCAAGTACGGTGAACCCATCTTCAACACCATTATTCTCAGCTATTTTCAGGTGGTCTTGGAATACCTGCAGTGAATATGCTGCCGAGTCCATCGACCCATGTCGAAAAATTCCAATGCGACGAAAGCACCCATATCTAAGCGGTGTATTTGATAAAATCACTTTAGCGCCAATTTTCACATACCAAGGAAAGTTCATTGGCCAATTGTTCGATTTTTATTTTGATACGACAAGTCATGATGCTCATCAAGCCATGCCTGAAACATCAGAATATCCCAAATATAAGCCTGCCAATCCCGTTCCCCAGACAAGTATTCTGACCATTTCTCCCGCACAGCATCAGCATGGAAGTAACCATCATTTTTCAAGCGAGAGTAATCAAGCAAGTGCTCTGCCCAGTCTCTCAAGGGACCTCGTAACCAGTCTCTTATCGGGACCCCGAATCCCATTTTAGGTCTGTTAATCAGATTATTTGGTAAATACCGCTCTAGCATATGCCTCAGTGGTAATTTAGATTCACGGTTACCAACCTTATAATTCACCGGTAAATTCCAGGCAAACTCGACAATTCGATGATCAAGCAATGGAATTCTTGCCTCCAATCCAATGCTCATACTGGCTCGGTCAACTTTAGTCAATATGTCATCAGGCAAATATGTCTGAGCATCAAGCACCATCATTGCATCCAGAAACCCAAGATCTCGCGTCCAATCCGGAGGATTGCCAAGAAGATAAGCTGGCTCAGTACCTCCAATAACAATAGAGGCCGGATCCTTCCAATGGGAGATAAAATCTCTATAGAACGACTCTCGATCTGGCATACACAGGATTTCAGCTATCTTCAATAACTTATCGGATGGACTGCCAGAGGCGCCATATTTTTTAAAAAAAGGTTGAAGCCATGTGAAACAGATATTCAAAATCCGTGGTGGCATTTTCCTGATTGCTCCAGCTCCAAATCGACGCAGCAAATGTGGAATTGAGTCAATTATCGACCACATGGCCTCAGCACCTGAATATCTCTTATAGCCACAAAAGAGCTCATCCCCGCCATCACCGGAAAGTGCAACAGTCACATTTTCTCTTGCCAAGCGACTTACCAGTAGCGTCGGAATCTGAGAGGAATCCGAAAATGGTTCATCGTAAATTTTTGCCAGATCCGGAATTACCGCAAGTGCATCCTTTGGCGTCACATATAGCTCGGTATGATCTGTACCTAAATGGTTTGCGACCCGGCTTGCCCAGTGCGCTTCGTCAAACTCAGATTCTCTAAATCCAATAGAGAATGTTTTTACAGGACTATTTGATAAATTCTGCATAAGCGCAACGATACTGGACGAATCAATTCCTCCCGACAAAAAAGCGCCAAGAGGCACATCTGATATCATGCGTTTCTCAACCGCATCAGATAACAGCGCCTCGAATTGATCAGTCATCACTGATACCGATCCTGTAAATTTCTGGCCATTTAGCATGACCTGTTCTGCACACCAGTACTGATGCTTCTTAATTAACTTTGTCGCAGTTGACGTAACCTCAATCTCTATTAATTGCCCTGGCATGACCTTACTGACTCCTTCATAAATACTATGTGGAGCCGGCACATAGTTATGACGAAGGAAAAGTGTCAATGCATCGCGATCGACTTGGGCATTGAAATGAGGCAAAGCTTCAAAACTCTGTAATACCGAACCAAAAAAGAAAAACCCGTCAGCCTCACCGTAGTACAGCGGCTTGATTCCAAGACGATCACGACATAACCATAAACGATGCTCAATGCGGTCCCAAAGCGCAAATGCAAACATACCAATGAAACGAGAAACAGCATCAACCAGGCCCCAGGAATCAATAGCAGCAAGTATGACTTCGGTATCAGAATCTCCTGAAAACTCATGCCCTAAAGTAATGAGCTCTTTGGCCAGATCACAGAAATTGTAAACCTCTCCGTTATAGGAAATTACATAACGGTTACTATGAGAACGCATTGGTTGCGCGCCTCGTGGAGAGATATCCTGAATTGATAAGCGACGGTGAGCCAATCCAACTCGATGACCATTATCAAACCATACACCGGACCCATCCGGCCCACGATGAGACATTTGAGTCCCCATCTGATTAAGAACTCTTTTTTCATTCTCAATTCTTCGCTGTGGATCGACAAATCCAGCAATGCCACACATAAATTAGCTTTGGTCGCTAGACCAGATCCTCTGATGCAGACAGTTTCGTGTATATTGTGGTGTATGCATTTGCGACTTTCTCGATTGAATACCGAGATGCAATGCGTTCTCGTGAAGCACGCCCAATGCATGCCCGCTGATCTGGATCACGTATTAACCATTCAAGAACAGACTGCTCCAGTGATTCAATATTATTCGCCATAATTAATGAACCACATTCACCAAGAATCTCGCTTGAGTCACCCACATTTGTGGCAATACATACGAGTTCCGCAAGCATTGCTTCAGCCAACGCATTTGGGAATCCTTCAGTTCGTGAGGGGTTAACAAACAAATCCATTGATGATAAATATGCTAATACGTCTCGCTGCTCTCCAACCGCATGAAAACGGCCCTTCAATTTTGAATGATTGCAAAGCTCCTCAACCTGAGGATTGCTACTATCCATTCCACGTCCAACTGCAATAAAATGCACATTATTCATCTTCTGACCAACTGCTAATGCCATCTTTAGAAATAAATCACTACCCTTCGCCATATGAAACCGGCCAAGACAACCTATAACAATATCAAAATCATGTATTCTTAATTGTTCACGTATAGCATTACGCTTCTTTATTGATTTCTCAAATTGACCTATACCAAATCCATTTCCGATCACCTGCTCGCAAGCACCAGAATACCCAAATGCACGATGCTGCATAGCGCCAGCATGTGAATTATAGATCAATGTATCGACAGTACCCGACATCAATGCTCCTAGCCTTATTAATTTCCTGGTACGACTCTTAAAAACTGACATGTCATGCAAAGAACCACGAATATTCCAAGCAATATTTGCCTGATTACCCATGAAAGGCGCGGCAAGAGACGCGGCAATATTGCCATGGTACATCCAACCTTGAAGCACATTGGGCTGAATTGCACGTCCAATTTTAACTAACTCGATCATTCCCGTAAAAAAACTTCCAACTGAGGTAATACGGAGATCTATAACCGGCACGCCCAGAGACCCAATCATTTTACCGACAGGCTCAATTCCATTTAGGGATATAACTGTGGATTGATAACCTAAGCCACGAAACTGACGTAACAACTGATATAACGCCATTTCAGCGCCACCTATAGTCAGGCCTGAAATTATATGAATAATTATTGGGGAGCTCAATGCATTATAGATCTAGCGATACACAACAGAATTAATGATAGCAGCTTTCAGTAATCACACACACCACACCCCCTGTTATTCACATGCCACTATGACTGGGCGCTGCTCAAAAATATTAAAATTCCTAGTGCCCAATGCGCTATCTGGTTGTAGAATGCACATAAATATGTAGTCACCATATAATTGAAGACTGATTTAATATAGATTTAAAATCATTACTTGACGGTAATTATGATATGCCCAAACCAACACAGTCAACTAATAAACAAACCTCCCCTCCTTCTGGCTACTTTGCACCCTACTATACCGATGCAGACCAAATCAGCATCATAGATTGTGTACAGGCCGTAACTACATACAAGAAGATGTTCATCATCATCGCTGCGTTAGTACTAATTATATCTGTAGCAATCGCCATTTTTATGACGCCAGTATACCGTGCAGAAGCTCTATTAGCCCCCGTCAAGGAGGACAACCAAGGTACGCTTTCACAATTAGCAAATCAGTTTGGCGGAATTGGCTCACTGATTGGAATGGATAGCCTGAATACTAATAGCGAAATGGCAGAATCAATCGCAATATTAACATCACGGAAATTTTCTGAAGAATTTATTGACGATGATAATTTATTGCCAATACTTTTTCATAAAAAGTGGAACAGCAAATCTTCCCAATGGAAAACTCGCTCGGTTGATGAAATCCCAACATTACGTGATGGCGCCAGATTATTTAAAGAAAATATCCTCAGTGTTACCAAGGATGAGGAATCAGGACTACTTATTCTAGCTATTGAGTGGTCGGACCGAGATTTAGCAGTTGAGTGGGCCAACCTACTCGTTAAGCGCGCAAATAAGCAACTACGAGAAAGAAAAATCCTAGAAACTGAAGCAAGCTTAAACTTCCTTCATAAAGAGCTGGATAAAACCAATGTAGTCGAGATTCGACAATCAATATTCAGATTAATTGAATCCTATACCAAAGCAATAATGCTAGCTAATGTAAATATTGAGTATGCTTTTAGAATAATTGACCCAGCTGCCCCATTAGAGAAAGAAGACAAAATACGACCAAAACGCGCCTTAATCCTGATAATTGGTTTTTTAGTTGGCTGTTTACTCGGAGCACTTGCAGCTATTCTTCGCTATCTTCCAAAGCGCGATATACTGGAAACGATTTAGGGCCTATTACAGCAATTTTTGACTCTTAATGAATTCTGCTCTTAGTGAACAAATAATAATTATTAGCACATATTGCTAAACAAAGTGTTCAAATTTCGCCCGCATCATCTTTTCGGTGACACCACCAGCTTTAAGCATCAACTACTTCGCGGTGGCACCGGAAGCTTAGGTGTCAAGGTAATTAATCAAGTTTTAAGCCTTGCGCTAGGTATAGCACTCGCACGTGGGCTCGGCCCTAGCGGGTATGGAATTTATTCATTTACTTTTGCTGTATTGACAGTGCTGATAGTTCTGGCTGAGCTAGGCATGCCCTTAATGTTAGTACGGGAAATTGCAAAAAGTGAAGCCCTCGAAGACTGGCCACATTTACGTGGCGTTATCATCCGATCTCTACAGACGGTCTTTTTTAGCTCAATTACTCTATCGTTTTTAGTGTTTAGTTCACTATGGTTATTCAACAATAAGTTCAGCCCCACGCAGACTGAGACATTTTTCTGGATCTGCGCCTTATTACCTCTTCTGGTTGTCACAAAAGCATTATTTTCGATACTGACTGGGCTACGCCATGTCGTCAAAGCGCAAGCATTAGAAATGCCCGTTCGAACATTTTTAGTTGCATCTGGAGTTTTTAGTCTTTACTCATTTGCACCCAAGCATTTATCGCCACAAAATGCAATGGCAGTCCAAGTTATAGCTGCCACGATAGTGTTTATGGCCACTACCGTACTACTGTACAAATTATTACCTCAACAAGCTCTAATCATCAAAGCACAATTCCGATCAAGGGCATGGCTTACAGCTGCCATACCTCTAACCCTGATAGGCGGCACCGATCTTATCAACAACCAAGCTGATATTTTAATGCTCCAGTTCTTTGGCTCCTCGAAGGATGTAGGTATATATAGAGTATCGGTACAAGGCGCCATCCTTGTTTCATTTAGCATGCAAGCTCTAAGTTCCGTAATTTCTCCACAGTTCGCCCGACTTCACTCACTCGGCGATAAAGATCGTCTGCAAAGATTAGTCACCGTTAGCGCCAGGATAATTTTTCTTCTCGCGCTACCCGTTTGCTTCACTCTGATACTGGCCGGTAAGCCAATAATTACCCTGATTTTTGGCGCTGAATTTACGGAAAGTCATGTGCCACTTGCAATCCTGGCAGCCGGTAATTTATTCATCGCATCAATGGGGCCGGCCGGTTTTCTTTTAGTTATGACCGGACATGAAAGAATAATGTCAAAAATAATGGTCATGACAGCCGGGTTAAATATATTTTTAAATTTTTTCCTTATTCCACCTTTCGGTGCAATTGGAGCAGCATGCGCCACTGTCATTTCAATCGGAATACTGTATAGCGCACTTTTGCTGACTGTTAAGAAATGCCTTGGTATAAACACCTCAATTTTTTCTACTTGAGCTCATCTAAAATAAATAATATTTTCTCTTTTCCCCAAATATATGGAACAGCGTCCATATTTATTTTAATTATATCTAAAATGGTGTTGACGAAGTGAATCTAAGACCAAGCTGCAACAACCCATATACTAAATATGCCAGTAAAAACACTAAACGACGCCAATTCGAAAGAGCCAAACCGGCTATCAACACCAAAGGCATTCCACTCTCAAATATTCTTACTGAAAAATCGAGAAAAAAGTATGCTATTAGATAAAACAACAGAATACCCATTGCTTCCTGATGATTCTGCAGAAAAGATTTCCCCTGAAGTAAAAATAGAGAACCAATACCGGTCCAGAAAACAAATCCAAGACCTGAAATTTCTGACATTTGAAAATTATAATTTTCAAACTGGCGCGCACCAACAGCGGCCGCAATAATCCCTATTGATAAACTTACAAATATTGCTAAAGACGCCAGAGAAATCAGGCGAATATCAACTCCAAAACGCATTCGGTTAATAACAGTGGGCACCATAATTATCGGCAGCACAAAGAAAAATGAAGCGTGAATAAATGGTGCTGCAAACATGAGACCCCACTTTGAAAAGGGCTTCAAAGAAAAATAACCAATAAAAAATACTGCCATTGCCAACCCTTGACGTAAATGTGTAATGTAGTTTTTTAATAGCTGTGGGGTCAGCATAAATAATATTAACCACAGGACATTTCGAGAATCTATCTTGATGAAGGTATAACAAAACATCGTTGCCCCAGAAACAATAATGATTCGCACCACTTCTTCAGGGCCAAATATTGCAGCCAGAGCCGCATTTAACAGGAGCCAAATTGGCTCATTTGCCAATACTGTTAACGGCCCAGCGGCAACATATTTCGCAAGCACTATCAAGGGATGACTAGCGTAATTAATGTAGTTTTCCCTATCAAGAAACTGAAGGGCAGGTAAAGCCTGCAACGTATAACCGTAGAATAAAGAAAAAGTAAAAAGTAAAACTTTTCGCCGCCGACTGGTTAGTGGCAAGGGAGACCACAATACATAATTATTTGTCATGGCTAACTTGGCAATTGGCAGTCGCAATCGAATACCGCATCCCATTTATCAAGAATTAAATTGATGCCAAATTGCTGCCTGACCTCCAAAGCTTTCTGACTCATATGCATCCTTTTCTCAGGACTCTCCATTAAACTCCTAAATGCCGATGCCATACCCTCTATACCTTGCGACAAAGGAACAAGCAGGCCGCTCTCTCCATTAAGAATAATCTCACTTGGCCCCGTTTCACAATCAAAGCTGACAGCAGGCACTCCATATGCCAAAGCCTCAAGAAGGACATTTGGAAATCCTTCATAGCGAGATGACATGGCAAATATATCTGCCTGTTCGTACCAATCACAAATATTAGTGACCTGCCCTGGAAATATTATCCTTTTGTTTAATTTTAATGTTTGACGCTGACCAACCAATGACTCTTTGTCTGGTCCATCACCAAGAACTACCAGATCCCACTCAGGGAACTGCATAGCAATCCCCCCAAATGCTTCCAATAAAAGGTCAAACCCTTTCTGATGATGAAATCGGCCCGCTGCCAAAATTATTTTTCGATGTGGATCGATGTAATCGTCTGGATTTACTCCATCTCTTCCAGCGGGTAACGGCCACATTAATGGATTAGGAATGACCGCAACGTCTGACAATCTGCAATATTCCTCTAACCATCTCTTCATTGCAGTGGTTTGCGCAACTACTCTTGTCGCCAAAGGATAAGTTAAACGCCTTAAAACTGACCACACCCACGAAATTTGATGCAGCGGAGGAAATATTCTCTCTGAAACAACAACAGGAATCCTCGTACCCAGCATTGCCATAATAGTTACAACATTAACCTGCACCAGAAAAGACACTACGACATCAGGTGAATAATTCTTCACAATCTTTCGCAATTCAAAAAAACGTAGAAATTTTGATAAATATATATTTCCCTGCGTACTCACATGATCAGCAAGATACTCGAGTTGCACACGTTCATCGAGAGGATAT
>Ga0233412_10000929_pt1 | contig 16051 bp, 10 predicted proteins | sample Na_anoxic_4_MG_FD_180667 | JGI IMG/M metagenome (GOLD analysis project Ga0233412, IMG submission 180667) | Seawater microbial communities from Saanich Inlet, British Columbia, Canada - Na_anoxic_4_MG | ecosystem: Environmental > Aquatic > Marine > Inlet | place: Canada: British Columbia...
CTACTGAAAGGGTAGGAATTATAGGTACAGCAAACCATTTAATTGCAGTTCCTTACTTGAATACTGAAATGTCTTCTACAGGAAAGTATAGCGTTCTGTGGGATGGTGTAAATGAAGGCTGGGACTTAAATGATAAGTTTAAAGGAACTGTGTATGAAACTGTACATGAACTTCCTGACGGTCATGGGTTTTTTGCTAGGGGACAAGATACTCTACTAGTGGACCAAGTAGACCCTATTGCAGTTGAGGTTAGTAATGAAAGAGCCGCTAAGGTAAACACATTTCCTCTTTTTTTAGTTTGTAATTATACACCAGTTTCAAATTCATATAATGATGTTGCATCTACATATATGTTTGGTACACAAAATGGTACTTCTTCTTATAATGGAGTTGATAATAGTAGTAATGATATTTCTGCCTTGGATATAAAACACTTCCAATTAAGTGAGCGCATCTCTGTTGTTTGGGGATTTGATGAAGAGTACATTAATTATCCAACTGATGGTACTTCCTTTAATAGGAATTATATTGACCCACACTCTGTAGCCGATAAATTTGCAGTTTCTGAATTGTACACACAAGATTTTATAGACAATCATGATATTTCACATAATGCCATATACTTTGATACAAAAAAACCATATGGTTATGATGGCACGTGGAGTACTTATGATGAGACTAAATCAATATACACTATGCCAGTTATAGATGAAACTGTTGGGGTTAAAATCTTTACAGATAGTACGTATGCAGGATCACGTAAATTCTATATTAGAGAATGTAATTTTATTTATACTGTAGTTACTGTAGTTACTGACATAATGAATTTTAATGTTACTAGGTTTCATACATGGACTGGTAATTCTAATATGAAGAGGGTACAGAATTACATATTTAAAGAAGAGACAGAAACAGGACAACCTATTGTAGACCTAAAAAATACAGAGCAGTTTATTCAAATTGGAGAATGGATAAATCTGCCTACATATACTGACAGATCCAGCACAGATTCATTATTATTTAGAGGAAACTTGAGTCAGGTATCTAAAACTCAAAACAGTGGACTTAGTGGTGCCAATATAAACCCTGGGTCAACTATTCCAGGATTAGGTGTTGGTAAAAATCTAGCAATATCACCAGAAAACATAGAGAATTTTAGTGTTGGTAATGTACCTAATATCCTAAATAGTGATTATTATATTCCTTATAGAATAGAAGAAGAATGGGTAACACAAACACGACCATGGGCAACACATTTATTTATGGGATTAGATTCTGATACTCATGTCTATACCTCCGACCTGGCTCTTTACCTTATGCTTCTGAGTGGAAGCCAAAGTTATATTATGCCAACATCAAATTACACAGGAGTATCTACTTTAGATAGAAAAGTATACAATACTGTGTTAGTATCATTAGATGTTGTTGTAGTGGACAGGGCTGGTAGGGCATATTACTCACTAGCTAAAAAGGACATAGGACAGTTCCAAATTGGTAATCATAACAATGTTAGAGTATCTGGTCAACATGGTTTAGAGATGATGAAGTATGTTAATAGATATGACCCTTATTTACCTACTGCATGTTACATGGAAAGAGGTCCTGGATCACTTCCTATGACAGAATTTGGTGGTGGCTTCACAGGTCTTTATGACACGTCTAGAGTTGGTTACGTTATAGATTACACAGGTATGAACCTTAGTGAGAAAGTTATTAATTATGTTACAACAGACTTTGGTGATACTGTAAAAGCTACAACACCAAACCCTGTAGTTCCTATCCATTTATATACTGCTAACTATCCATCTTTGGTTGGTTTGCCTAAAATGGTTGCTCCTCATTCTGCCTCTGGTCAAGATAGTATGTACTTTGGTAGTATAGAGAATAAATATAACTCGTATGTGTATGTTCCCACAGGAGTAGATTCTGGTCACTCAAGAACTTACGTTCCTACTCCTGCATTAGGCCCTTATGGTATACCGTTGTATATCTCAGGTGGTCATACATGTGGTAATACTAATTTGTATTCTTCATACCCTAATAATCCTTATATAGATAGGTATAAATGGACCCAGAATTACATAAAAGATAATTATGATGAACAAGGTCAGGGGGATGAGGTAACACATCAGAGAAGTGGTCTATGGAGCTGGATTAATAATATGCCAGTGTTTACTCTGATAGGTGGAGCAAAACTAACTAAAGTTTATAATACATAAGTTTATATAGGAGTTTTAATGAAAGACAAACAAAGAAAACAAGTAATTGACCAGGTTCTTGATCTGATCAAAACTAGAGGTAACGTATCTATTGATAACATAGATACTCAGGGAGTAACTTTTTCAGATTTAGAAAGAAATCTTATACATAATGTAGAAGATACTGGTGTTGATGCTATAGTACAATGGGATTGTGTATCCTATGATATTAATACTAGTACTTTCCCATCTAGTATTAGTTTTGTTGATTTGTATGCTACAGATAACCCAATAACTATACATAGAACTTTTGTGTCATTATCAAATCTATCAGATAATGGATTACCTTACAGAAGGATGTCCAAATATGAGACAATTCTTGAGCCTAGAATTGATAGGCAATCTACCCTTTCTATAACAGGTAATTTTCAAGCAGTTGTTTATGTTGATGACGCTTTAGTATTAAGCCATAACTTTCCTACTGGTGATGAGAATGGTCTAATAGTAACCACAACAAGTGCAATAGCTATTCCATTCTCTGAAAACAATCAGCATAGAATTAAAGTTATTGCTTATGGCAAAGAAAACAACCAGCCTAATAGTATAATTCTTGATGGCGATATCTTTAGATATGTTAAAGTATCAACATTACCAGAAGTACTTAGACCGTTTAACACTTATGCTACAACATCCAACATAGATAATATTCGTGTGTCTTGGGAGCAGAACCCTGTAGAATCACTTACTGGTGGTGGTGTTGAGGTGTGGGGCAAGCATACCAACTTAGACACAACATTTAATTTATTAGAAAAAGTTCCACATCCAATATCTTTTTATATACAAAACAGTCAGATAGGTCAGTCGGTTGTAAACGAAAATAATAGATTCTTAGGGTATGTTCCTGAAGAAGGTTATGAAGGTCAGTTCTTAAGGGTTGCTAACTCTAATTATGAAGAATCTAATTTACTTCATTGGGAAGTATATTATGATGAAGCTGATATTACATGTAGTCTGGCATTAGATGCAACACTAGGAGTTACTAGTCTTGATATAAATACTAATATAAGTAATACTTCACTGTATAGCACTTCTGAGGGCCACACTCTACCTAATAACAGTGACCATACTAATATTAATACAGATACTCCTATATTATTTAATTACTCAAGTACATATAATTTAAAGACATCTAGTAACCAGGAAGTTAGATCAGACACTGTTAGTACCTCTATTGAGTTTAGGTGGGAGTTTGAATCTGGTTTAGAAGCGGCAGAAGTTCAGTGTGTTGTATACAGAGGTGGCACACCTACAACACATGATGTTCTTGCCACTGCAAGAGAATACACTGAGGCATTATCCCCTGGTGATATAGCTTCATGGATAGCTGACCCTAATTGGCTCCAGCTTGAGTTTAAAACATCAGCAGCACTACTTAATGGTGATAGTGCAGATTTACGTGTATTCTTAAACAAGATATATGTAACGTTTCTTGATACTTATAATAATGATATAGAGTTACACACTGATTTTATAAGATGTTCTTATCTTAATACTTATAACATTGAATCAATATTTAAACAGGAAAATATTATTACTGCTACTTCAGTTGAACTTTATAATGATAACAAGGAAATTATTGGTTACACCAATATAGATTCTCCTACAACCTTCACAGAGGGTGTGTGGACTAAACTATTACGTAGGGTTGTTATTCAGTTACCAGATGCCGAGTATATGAAAATGAAAACTACATTTTATATAATTGGGCAGGTTGCTACACATTTCGTGTATAAATCATTATCTATATTGAAAAATTCTACTATACCTATAGCACCGGAGACTGAGTTTACATATAAAATCAGAAATTATACTAATGATGTTAGGTATTCTGAGTTTACTCCTACCTTCTCTGGTAAGACTTCCCAGGAAGTTTATAATCTAGCACTGACTTCTGATAGTAATTACATCTCACATTTTAAAGCTAATAAGTTAAGAGCTGTCACAACATCAGCAATGCAACACGTTGATTTAAACTTGTTGGGTATGAATGGTAATGTTATTCCTGTTACACAGACTGGAATTAGTAGTAGTAGTGCTGATTTCACATTTACGTATAGACCATTACTTAGTAACTGTGTAGTGTATGATACTTTCAATAATGAAAACAGAATAATTAACACAGATGAAGATGATACATTCCCAATTGTAAATACTATTGAGGTGGCTGAGGAATCCCCAGCTAGAGCCTCTTCAATCTGGTCAAGAACTTTAGCTCAATATACTACTGTAGAGGGTGTTGTTTCTGATAATAGACCTCCTTATTATGGTTTTTGGAATAAATTGTTCCCAAATTTTGAAGATTTCCATACATATATACATTTTGAAGGATCTATACTAGGTTTTAACTATAAGAACTATAGTATATCTGGATCAGACGCTTTTTATAGAAATATATTTGGTAATACTGATGATCCAAACGGTGAGTACTTATTTAAAAAATATGAGAACAGGCTTAAGTTTAGTTTGGGTATGATTCTACGTATAAGGAATATACAGACAACAGAGAACGTAGTAATCTCCAAAGAAGATTCCTTATATTCTTTAGAACTTATTGATACTGGTGATTCTAATAGCAGAACATTAAAATGTACTGTTAATGGTTTGGATGGTGCTCTTGTTGAACTGCAGCACACACTACCTGTAAGGCTTCCAGAGATTTATAATACAGATTGGATGTACGTACACTTTTCAGCTAATAGAGCTGCCCTTAGTGATACGAATGAAACTTATGTTTCAGTACATAATATTTCTAATGTACAAGATTCTACGGTTGTTAATGAGGTAACAGAAGTAAACGTAGTAAGTGCTGCTAGTGATTACTTTAAATGGGAATCCGTTGACGTTGTTGGTTTGGGTATTATAGACACAGTAGGTGTTTCTGATACAATTACTATGGATATTGATACATTTTATCTTACCTGTGACATAATTAATAGGGAAGTTATTGACAATAATATAGTGGTTCCATTGATAGATGAAAGAAATCCATATTTCCCTAGTTTTGGACTTAAAGCAGGACAGGATGCTACATTCTATGCTGAAGGGCTCACAGTAGGGGCTAACGAGGAAGATCAGGAAGATGGAGAGGTTGCGGTAGGTGGAGGCCTATTAACTGATGAACATGTTGTTACAATCGATTGGGAGGAACCTGATGGGACTATGTATATCTTTAGGGATACCTTTACTATTAGGCAAGATGAGGTTGACTCTTACAATGAGTCACAGCCGCTTTATACATATTCAAGAATGAATAAGTTATATGTTGACATAACATCCAAATATGCAGATATAGAAGCAGTAAGATTCTCTAACGATAAAAGCGAATGGGGCAAGTGGAAAAACTTTAACAATGAGACTTTGTACCCTTGGCAGTTGCTAGAACTAGGACAGCCAAATGACGGGACTGACGGCGGGCTTAGGTCTGTGTATTGTCAGGTTATAACTGAGTCTGGAGTTACTTCTGATTACTGGTTAAAAACTAATCATAAAGATTCTATTTTGTACAACCCTATGGCTTCTGTTGGTGGTCTGGAGAGCCAGAACTACCTTGAAGGTCTTGATGGTTGGGCTATCACTATGGCTGGGGATGCTGAATTTAATGATGTTTGGATTAGAGGAGACTCTAAAATATCTGGTAGAATTATGGACTACGCTATGTTAAATTCTACTTGGGTAAAGGGGCAATTACCAGAAAATAAAATAACAGCTAGTGTGGAGCTTAAAAGAGAAGTTTCTAGTGCGTCAGAGTGGAGAGGTTTATTATACTATAGGACAAATCTGGCTCCTGGGTATCCCTTTAATGGTAGCATACATGTTTGTGATTATCCTACTGATATCCAACTGGATTTATATAATGATAATATTGTGTATATACCAACTATACACCAAAATAGGAATTACTCTAAAGTAGTAAGAGTAGATATGAGGGCTTTCCAAAGTGAGTACCCTTTTACTGCGGGTGAGTATAAAAACACACAGATTGTTATAAATAGACCTGAAATAGATTGGGCAATATCTGCTTCTGAAGACCATGTTGGTGTTAGGTATATGCCACAGGTTGCAGTTGATTATGACAAACTATTTATTGGTGATTGTACTACTGTATACACAGTAGATAAAACTACTATGGAAGTTATAGATGAACTTAATTTTCCTCTATTTATGCAAGAGTTTTCTGGTGGACCTCCTACTAAAACTTATACTATAGGTGGCAGAATAACTGGTATGGTATTAACTTATAGTCGTAATAAAACTAAAAATCTATATGTGTTTTTTGGTATGAGGGCTGATGATATGTCCCCATATGCCGATACTGGCTCCGCTTTTGCTTATGGGGCATCTTCTGTTGCTATTGTAGATCCTGATACTTTAGAAATTTTACAATATTCTGTATTGTATTCTGGTTCCGCTACTTCGACATTAGATTCATATGATCATCCTTTTTGGGGTGGGGATATAGATTGTAATGGTAATTTAATAGTTTATAATACATCCAGAGGGAGTTACCAAAGTAATTTACGTTTTTCAATTTTAGAAGATGATGGGAAATTTTTATTGGCTACTAATGGACGAGAATCAGTATCTTATGATGGTGTTCAAATTTTTGAAGACATAGAACATAAACAAATTCAAGAATTTTCTAATGTTGGTGCGCCATTATATGGTTATCATAGCCAAGTAAATAATATTAATATATTAGGTGAACAATTATTTTGTGCTTCTTCTCCAGGAACTTTTTTAGATGCTCCTTGGAACGAAAATTCTTATAGTAGTATATTTGGTATATCTACTTTAGAAATAGAGGATACGGAAGCAACTTGGACAAATAATTCAAACTCATTCTATTTTTGTGGTAAAGAAACTGATAAGTGTTATTATACCTCTAACCAAGTTAATAATACTACTTCTATCATGGAGCTATCTGCTAATAGAATACAAGAAGTAAAACTTGGTACTACATTATTTCCATTTTCTGATGTGGATGACTATCAGTCATTACCACTGCTCACTGGTTTTGGTAAACCAGCTAAGTATCAAAATTCCATTATAATACCTTACATTTCTGGTCATCAGGTGTTTAATACAGATGAAATAGAAACTGGTAGGGATAAGTGTAATGGTACTACACTTATGAAGTTTGGTACATTTGCTGGTGGTCTTAATTATGAGGGTGTGGTAGCTCAAATAAAAAATGAAACTGTGCTTACATGTAAATATGATGGTAAATATTTATGGATGTTATCAGTGGATAATTTAGATTCTGGACATAGAGAAATGTATATATCAAGACAATCAATATAGACACGGCTGTATATTTCACGACAAATATGCAAAAGGAGAAAAACCCCGTAACATTAATTTGCTACGGGGTTTTTTGTATTAAATAATATGTAAATTACTTTTTTCGTTACCTAAACCAAGCCAAGTTTTGATCGTATGCTCTGTACCTCCAGAATGGTCACCACCCTTATAAATACTAGCAGGGTCTACTATGGCTATTAATATATCAGAAAAGTTAGCAATCTTAATATTACGTTTATAGCCAGCAGACTTACCATCTTTTTTCCAATTAGCGGGAAACTCTAAATAATCTGCATTGTATAAGTAATTAATTTGCCTTGCGAACCTGTCTCCGCCTTTTCCACATCCACCTGACACTAAAATGTCTCCCGGTTTAAACACTTGAAGTAATTTTTGAAATGCTAGATTAAAATCATCATCCTCATCTCTACTTCGTGTTCCTATCAAGCCTACAAAACTTCCATTAAATTTTAACATTGAGTTTATCCTTACTAGCATGCATCAGCTTGTGATCAATATCAAAGTCTTCAAAGATTACTGGGATTCTTTCTTTGAAAGCTGAGAGCATTGGAATAGTTAACGCTCTAAGTTGGGGATGTGCCGCTGGGCCACACCTCATTGCAAAGAAGTGTCTCCACTGCCGCATGTTATAAGTAACTACCATCTCAGTCTTTAACTCATTTGGAAGGATACCTCTAGCCTCTTGGGGAGTCCAGCCTCTTTTGAGTAATTCAAAGTAGTTCTCCTCAATCTTAAACATAGTCTCTTCCCAAAGGATCTGCTCTGTATCTGACTTGTGCTCTAGATGGGCAGGTCTAATAACAGTAATCTCATTACCAAATTTATTCTTACCATAGTTACAGTATCGGGTACTTTCCTGAGAATACGCCCCAATCCTATGCCTCACAATCTCATGAGAGATCCCACGGTCACAGACGATCCTTACCGTAATTGAAGCATGCTCTAGTACAGATTCATGTTTATAAGTATGCGTGATCATCTTTACGAACTTAAGGGCACTTTCCTCTGTAATGTTGTTCTCAGACTTATAACAAGTCCTACCTGCACGTTCGATCTTCTTAAGGATCTCCATACCATTAACTTCTTCTTCAAATGCGAACCCTGTTTCTAAAAATCTCATAAACTCTCCTTATTTAAGCCTGTATACAATTCCAACGTTCATACCTTGCTCAGTGAACACTGGACCTACCCCTACCCTCTTATACCCTATGTGTAGTGATAATCCTGCACTTGGACCTCCAAACGCTCCCACATCTAAGTGTATGTCATCCCACAACATAGAGTACCATGGCCTAGTATCCTCATCGTAGAATAACTGCCATGACTCAATCTTCATATAGTCTGCCGTAGGGAACTTTATAGAACCAATACGGATTCCACTGTCTTTTTCCTTAGACCCATAGATCTCCATTGCTAGTGGATCATGCAGTATACTATAGTTGTATGCACCAGACGGATGTTTGAGTGCCATTGTAAGCCTCACACCATTCTTGTAGTCATCTATATTATACGTCATACTATCACCCTCTGCTATAATAACAGCGGCTTGCCCTGAGTCACTAATAGCGTCAAATGCTATTGTAAGTGTATTTACTTCGTCAATCTTAACTCCAAGGTCTTTCTCCAGAGCCTTGATTCTATTTCGTTGTTCATCAGTTAAACGTTTCTCTTTTGTGAGATTAGTAGTAAGTTCACCAAGTCGTGTGGTGTAAACACCAATCTGTTCATTGTAAGCCTCTACTACTTGGGAGTGAGATTCACGCTCAAGCCTTAAAGCTGTGTTTTTACCATCTATCTCTTTGTTGTGCAGAAAAGTTAGTACCCCGTAAGTGAGGCCAATCGCAACTGCAACTACTACTATTTGTTTAAATGAAAACTTCATTTTATACCTACTTCATTGGTTGGTTTTTCCATAAAAGGTCTTTATGGTATTCATTCTCTATAACTACATGGGTAAGCAGTCCAGTATCATTGTAGCAAAGATTGTGCCTGTCAACCACACCAACTATGGTATATTTTCCAATTGGCTTCTTATGCATAGAATCTGACACTGAAATAGCTTGGTTTACAATCTTATCAGAGTACAGCCTGTCTATTCGTTCCACAGTCTCACGTACCTGCTCAGAAGTCTTGTCAAACAAAGCTACAAACTCTGTTCCTTCAGTTCCCTTACCAAAAGTCTTTTGCCTAACCTTGGAGGTAGCATTAATCTGCTCACTGTAACGTTTGTGCCATACACCCTTGTTGTGCCATTTACGAACAAACCACACAAAATCCTGCTTCTTCAAGAACTTGATCTTGTTGTAGTCATCAAACAAGGTTACCTCACCGAACTTGATAAACGAGTTAGGCTCTTTACCTACACGCAACAACCAACCTAAGTGATGAACCATTCTGCTACTGTAATCAAACTCAAACGCACGAAGTACAAATGATTCGTCAAACGGCCCATTGTCTATAACTGCGTCACGTCTGAAACAGGTTCCACGTAAGTAAGCATCATCAGCATACCACATCTTAGCAAACTTGGAAGGTTTACCCTTAGTAACATTAGATGAAAGCGTTACAGCACCTACTAGGCTAGGGTCGTGTGCGGATTCAAACAACCAACTGTAATACGACAGCAGGTTTACATCAGTAACAATATCTGTGTCATGCAGGAATACTAAGTACTCCGTTGGTCCTTGCAGGAAGTGCTCAACACCTAAGTTGCACAGCCTTGCCTCAATCGTATTAATCCCTCTATCAGTGTTGTACTGAATGGTCAGGTTTTCATACTTCTCATTTAACTTAGCAATATTGTCGTTGTAACGAACTCGCCTAGCCCCTATGTTGGAAGGAGTAAGGGTAACAAACACTTTGTCAATCATCGACTTACTGGTATCCAGTTTATTCAGCCTATCCAAACAGAAGTCTAAGTGTGTAAAACTCTTCTGATCAGTAACTATAATATTAAAGGTGATAGTTCCCTTGATAACGTTTTGGTTTAGTAATGACATTTAAACTCCCTTGGTATTGGTAACTCGTTGTCCCGCTGTAACTTAAGAAGCCTGATGAATGCGTCATGCACCTCATCTGGTGATATAGCATCCATAGCATGACAGAACTTGTCGAACATTCTAATAGGAAGTCTCTTGTTATCTGAGCATAACTCAAATGGCAATCCATCCTGTGTCTCTGGTGGAGTATGGTAAGCGCAAGGAGCGTTAATACATACGTCCTGTCTCTGTAGACTGATATTGTTTTTGTTATAAATAGTTCTCCACTCAGCCTTGAAAGGACCGTACATAGTTACACTAGGCAAGGACAAAGCCCCTGCGATATGTGCAAGAGATGAGTCAATCCCAACCAGCCCAGTGGAGAGGGCCATTACAGCCGCTGACTCTCTGAACGAAGTTACACCAGCCAAGTTGATGTACTTAAGTTCTTTCTTGTCCTCACGTACAAAGTTTTTATACATATCAAGCTCATGCTCAATAATTCCTCTGTAGTTAGGGTGGGTTAGTATAACAATCTTATACCCTGTAGTCTCCTGTATCTTATACATAGCAGTGATCATCTTTTCATAAGGATAATCACGGAGTCTACTAGAGCTTTTCCACTGGAAACAAACGTAAGGAGTAGTTTGGATGTTCAGCCCTACACTAGACCTCACCTTGTTCTTAGCGGCATTGATTTCTGAGTTGGTCAAGTAGTAACGTGGACGTTTAAGCTCAAGAGGCATATCGAAGATACCAAGACTGTAAGCAAACGAATCAATAGCACAGTACTGATCCTTGTCTTTAAAGTTTTCAATGGTTCCCTCAAAGATTCCCACGTAATCGTTCTTCTCTATCAGGCTAAGGGGAAGAGGAAGGGAGTAGCTTGTACTCATTCGCTCGATATTTGGATTGTTCTTCCAAACGTCCTTGAACCTATCACTAGTAGCCACAGAGATCTTACACGTAGGGTATTTACGTTTAAGGTGTTCTACTATTGGAGTTATAAACAGGAGGTCACCAAACCCGCCTGTCCTAAAAATTATAATACTTTTCTTAGTAAGGTCTTGACCCATATAAGGTTTATAGTAAGGTTCAAAGATCTCAAACCTCTGCACATGTCCCCTGTGTATGTTTGCTAATTGCTGTGCAATAGGATCAGACATAACATAGGCAACACCCGCCTTCAATTGTAGATCCGGTTTATCTACTGGTACTGCTAACTGTAATATTTTCATTTACTACCTCTAATCCTTTTCCAATTCCCTAAAATAGAAATTGCTTCCTTAAACTGAACACCAAAGAAGTGTTTACAAAACTCTATAACATCTCCACTTCTAGCACACCCAAAACAATGGAAGCTATTAGTGTCTCTATATATAGTAAAAGATCCTACACTATCTGTGTGGTCTTTGAACGGGCACAGACATTTTAAAGTGTTCCCACTACGCAACATCTGATAGTTACCTATACTCTGCAAGAACTGTTCCATTTTAACTGTTTTTGCATGTGCAACTCTAATATCTACTATTTCACTACGGACTTGTTTCTTTTTCATCTTCAATGGCTTTGGTTCTATATCCTCTAATTTTGATATATAATGCAAAACATCTCTAGTGGAGTTGCCCCTGCCTAGAAATTCAGATATATCATCACCGTCTGTTGGAAGATTAACCATGTAAATATCCTTATCAGGATAATAATGTCTTATATTAGAAGCAAGAGATAAAGCACCATCTCTACCCGGTTTATCATTGTCAAAGGATAGAACTATACTATCAAACCAGTTTAAGTGTGAAAACATGCTCTCACGTACATTATGAACACCAAGGATGCCTAAAGCGTATAAACTCTCCTGCTGTAGACTGATGGTGTCCATCTGCCCCTCACAGAGGAATACGTAGTTCCCTAGACCTTGGATACAGGAAAACTTATATCTATTCCTAATAGAATCTACACTATAAAAGTCTAGTATCTTTGTTTTAGGTAAGTTAAGATATTTCATCTTACTCTCAACGTATTTTCTACCTGAGATGTTAATGACCCTACCACGTTCATCTTTAATAGGGAAGATAATACAGTCTCTAAAAAACTCAGATACATAATCCCCATTGGTGGAAACTAGACCAGCAGACTCCATAATCTCAATATTGTAGCCAAAGTCCTTTACCATAATATCAGTAAAGGACTCTGTATTTGATGTGCTACCTATATCGAAGTGGTCAAGGGTGAGGCTTGTAAGACCTCTACCCTGTATGTAATCTAGAGCTATCTTATTCTTTCCTAAGAATCCATTGTACACCTTTACAGCATCTGTAAGTACATTACTCATAACTACCTCCTACTTTAATTCGCAACTGCCGCCTCCGCAAGCTAATTCACCTGAAAGGTCAGTGTTGTCCTCTATCTCTTTAATCTTTTTAAAGTCAACTTCTTTAAGATTTTTAAAAAGTTTATTATACATGTACTCAGAGCATTCCTCAAAAGGAGCCTGCTTATATGTACCACCATCATAAGGCAGGATGCTAATCCCGTTATAATGTGTCCTGTTCTTCCACATCCACTCCTTAACAGTCGCCCAGTCATCATCTTTTACTGAGACTGTAGCTGAAATGTTATGAGTGTTGGCACCACTTCTGTGACCTGCCAGTACCCATTCATCATAATACTTTTTAATTCGTTCTAACAGGTCTAAAGACTCTCCTCTAACTACTGCACCTTTGGGTGCCTTAATCGGGATTGTGGCTACCGCAGTATCATGAGGTGAGAAGAAATCATCCTCAACAAGTTCTGGGTGTTTATCTGCTAAGAACATATACATTGCTTCTGTCTTGTTAAGTCTAATCCGTCTAAGGAACCACAGTGAGTGCCAATCATGGATTCCAGAAGAGCAACCTAGTACAATACTAGAAGTCCCAGCGGGTTTTACCGTTGTGCATCTTCTAGCAGGATTTATACCTATAATCTCCGCTACTCTGATATTTTCTAACTTAACTACCTCAGCACCATGACTTATATCTATATCCTCAAGTTTATTAGATGCGATACCTGTAAGTGAAACTCCAAGTAACGCCTCACTCTTTGTAGTCTCTTCCCAGATGCTACGTAAGTAATGGAAGTCAGTAAACGAAGCCTGTAGTGTACCTATAAAAGAAGCCGCTTTACATCTTGCATCAAAATCTTCCTGACCTAACACAGAGGATACGTTTACTTCAGTAAGGTTACAGAAACAATAAGGCTTTAATCCAATCTCACCACAAGGGTTGGATAATTCGTTTTTGTCATTGGTAAAATAAATACCGGGTTCCCCAGAACCAGACTCTTGTAGGTATTTGAATGCACCTTCAAAGTCTTTCTTGGTAATTCTAGATCTTACGAATACGACAGAGTTATTAGCTCTACCTCTCTGTGGGTCAGTCTCCCACCAGTTACCTGATTTAGATGCCAGCATAGTTACATCGTCAATACTAAAGAAAGCGATCATGGCGGCTCTACGGATGCCTCCTGAGAGAACTGCATCTGCAATGTGGCACATAATATCATGTGCCTGTACAGTGGTTAATCCACCAGTAGCAACAGCTTCATCTAGAATACCGCTAATCTTAACAATACACTCTTTCAAAGGCTGTGGTCCCGGTGCCTTGCCACCAGAAGTAACGAGTCGTTCACCTTTCAATCGTATGTCTGAGTAGTCAAACTTAATCCTTGGTCCACCAAAGAAGTAAGACTTCATCAGAATCTTAATAGCATCTGCCCAACCCTCAATAGAATCACCAATAAGGTAACGCTTAGATTTCTTTACATGTGGGCCTTTAACTTCAGGGAGTTCATTAATGTGGTGTTTCTGTACAGAGTAACCTACACCAGAACCACCAAGCAACAGGAACATAGTCTCATGGAATGCTTCCCAAGACTCAACAGGAAGGTAAGCACAATTATAACCTCTAGCTGGGTTAATCTCTATAGGCTTACCACCAAACTGTAAAGTCCTCATTGATGGGAGGACTTCCTTCTCATACACATGATAAAAGCTACGTTTTATTTCTTTTTTAAGTTCAGGGAACTTTTTAATTAACATAGATTCATCTCTTGATACGACTTCTTTCCAAGTCTCTCTACGCTGTTTCTCTGGTAAGTATTTGGCATATTTCATATACACAATCATATCAGATAAGATTTTTGATGATAATTCCATTTATTCCCCTTTGTATTTGTATTTGGTATTTAATTCGTTTCTAATTGCTTTTATAATAAACTCCGTCCATTCTTGGCTAGTAGCCATTATAATAACTTTTTTACTACCGTTCAGTCGCTCAAAGTGAAACCAGTTATCTAGGTTTTCATCTTTTGCTTCTTCCATGGTGTCTATAACTCTATAGTAGATCCCACTCTTGGGAAACTTCTTTCGTGTCTTAGCTTCAATAAGTGTACTAAGTTCTGGAGGCATAACAACATCACCAGCCCGAGGCTCCCCTTCGTCGTTGCTATTAATACGTCCAGAACCTATGTTACGTACACTACCAAAGCATTTAGCCAACCATCTTTCAAAGTCTTTCCAAACAGTTGACCTAGCCATTGTTACATTCCTTTTCGATATGTTCAAATACAATACGTGCCCATCCCTCAAGGCCACTATTCTCGTCTGCCATCATGTCCTCAATGTCAGTCTTGTTAGCCAAGAAGCAGTTGTCAATCTCATCAGTACTAGAAATAGTATGCAGAGTTTCCGCTGTAATCTTGGTGTAACCGAAGAAGCAAAGACCTAAATGTACTCGACCTACTGCGTCACCTTCATCATAGATGAACCCCTCAAAGGTCATGGGTACATCTTCAAAGGTCAGCGCAGTCTCTTCAGTGAACTCACGCTCAAGGGCATTGTTAATAGTAGTTGGAATAGTGTTACCATTAATAGTTTCCAGTACATTACCGTCCTCAAACATCTTCATAGACTTATCACCAGTGTCAATATGTCCACCGAACAGAGGGGTAAACGAGCCAGCAAGACGCTGTTCAGTATGTTTACTCTTCCGCTGGTAGATAACAACATCACCAGTTGCCTCATCAAGTAATACAAAGACAGGAATGATCTGTTTATAGTCAGGAGCTTCCTCCATGTAATCTCTATTAGCGTAGAAGCTATCGTTTGCAATATATGCAAGGGTCTTCTGGGTATCCTTATTGCTAAATCCACCACCAAAGTTACAGTGGTTAATGGTTTCCTTAACATTGTCTTTATGCGTAACTAAACAAAATTTCATAAGTTTCTCCTCAAGTTTTGTGAATACTACTATGGCAAGGTGTACAAAGCCATGTAACTTTTAAATAATCTTCTTTAAGATAGCTGTCGTGATGTGCATGTAACTTACCTTCTGCGTCACATACACTACACTTATTCGGTCTAAGAAGTCTTCCGTTCTTAACTGCTCTAGCAACAGCACAATGCGCTCTGCTATGGCTAGGATGTTTCTTTCTACTTTCTGCAGATTTCTTATC
>Ga0233412_10000930_pt1 | contig 16051 bp, 18 predicted proteins | sample Na_anoxic_4_MG_FD_180667 | JGI IMG/M metagenome (GOLD analysis project Ga0233412, IMG submission 180667) | Seawater microbial communities from Saanich Inlet, British Columbia, Canada - Na_anoxic_4_MG | ecosystem: Environmental > Aquatic > Marine > Inlet | place: Canada: British Columbia...
ATTAATTTATATAATTATATAAATTTAATAAAAAATTAAAATCAATTTTTTATTAGCGCCACGGTGACATACCTCCCATGTAGTTGCCGTTTGTGTCAAACATATAGCTATGTAGGTTATCATCGTATTTTTTATCAAATGATGATTTAGATTGTTGTAGTATATTTTCTTCCTCTTCACGCGAAAAACAATTTCCCATTAATATTTAATATTTAATATTAAATAAATCAACAAAATTAATTAACGCGACTACGGAATTCTCCCCTTACAATAAATATAATATTATATAATATTATGAAAATTCCATTGATTCGTGTAAATCATAAAAATCATAATATTGCTTTTTTTTTTAATGCATTATACAGTGCAATAATATTTGCAATTATTTTAACATTTAATGATTATATTGATCAATTTCTTGATAAAAAAGCATTAAAGGATCATTATAAAAAAAGTATAAAAGTGTTTATTCATTTGATGATTACGTTTATTTTTACAATTGGACTAATATATTTATTTTGGGTCATTTTTGGATGGGGAAATACATTTTTAGGATAATGTTATACAGATTCATTATATAAATAAACTAAATTATAGTTTGAACATAAAAATTATTTACACCTTTACTGATTTAAAACGCCGACTATTTTATAATAAAACCATTTAAAGATTATTTACATTAATATAATAAGTAATATTGAAATGAGATTGCTTCTAGTTAATCTATTTAGTCTGTTATGCGTAGCTCAGAAAGCAAAATTCGTATAGCAAATGACTACTCATTTAGTCCTTTACCAGTCTATAATCCCGTAAGCAATTAAGAAAGTGGGTTGCTGATGACTGGAAAAAATTGGACCATTGTAAGGTGAAACCCCTTACTATTGTTTTTACTTGGTTCAAACCAAAACCTTTACTTATTGGAAATGTTGTTAAGTCGGCGTTTTAAATTGGAAAAGGTGTAAAAGAAAAATATATACTAAATACCAATTGTATGCCCGATAAAAATTACTCATCCCAAAATCATAAAAAAGGTTGTGGTAAAGATTGCACCAGATGTTGGAGAAATAAATTAAAACATGCTAATAAATTAAAAAAAAAATGTTTTCCAAAACTTTTTGAAGATATTTCTTCTAATTCTTCTAATGAAGAAGATAAAAAAGAGTATAAATCAAATATAGAAGAATTTATTGATAAATATTTAGTGGTAAATTATGATACAGATAGATTTGCTGAATTTAATGGAGACGGTAAAAGGTATAATGAATTATTAATTGATGATACAGTATCTGCTTATAATGAATGGATATTAAAAGAAAAAAAAATAAAGAAAAGGATAAAAGATGAAAAATTTATAGAGTTATTAGAAAAACATGATTACGACAATAGTATGATGACCTACCACCCCGTACCGGAGATTACACGACAATACTGGCCCAATTTTTATGTTACTGGATTTTATATGTTTGAATGTACTGCTACATGAAATTTTTATTTTTTTTATGTTACCACAATGCTCTATGATTTTAACTGGATTTAAATTTAAGGAACAACTAACTGAAAGATACGTTGTTCCGTCAGAAACACCATGACAGTTCTTCCTCCTATATCGGAGGTTTATGGTTTCTGATGAGTATGGTAATACTCTTCTGTCTGCAGACCATTTACATCTCTATTCCATACACCTGAACACTTTTTACACCTTTTAACATTTAAAACGCCGAGTTAATCTTTATAAATTTTAAGTTTTTTACTAACTTTTTTAGTTTTCATTTTATAATTTTTATCTCTTTCATAAGAACCTTTAAATATATTTTTATAAATATCAGGTTTTATTTCTTTTATTGATTTTTCTATATTTATTTTTAATTCATTGTAAGTTAATCCTTCTTTCTTTTGTAATCTATTTTTTAATATTGAAAAGAATTGTTCAACACTATTAGTAAAGTGTTGATATGGGATTGAATATAATAATATATTATTTTTATTGATTAAATCTTTTATTTTTTGATTTCTATGAGAACTCGCATTATCCAAAATTATTAATTTATTTTTCATTTTAGAAGTTATATGTTCTTCTAAAAAATCATATAATCTTTCTGTATCTATTCCTCCTTTATCATATAATTTCCATCCTATTACTCCTTTTGTTGAAATAGCAAATATACTTGTATATTTCTTAAATACTTCTTGAGAGTATGTTTTTATAACACACCTTTTACCAATTGGACTGTAACAATATTTTCTTTTTTGTAAGGAACTTATACTACTTTCATCAATACAAATAATATCATCTAATTTATATTTTTTAATTTTATCATAAAATTCTTTTAATTTTTGATTTATGTTTATTTCTTTACCAAATCTTTTCTCTGGTTCGTGCCTAAAACGAGATAATTTTAGGGTTATTCTTTGGTCTTTTAGAATTCTATGAATATGAAAAATTGAAATATCTAAATCATTAAATTTTTCTTTTAGTTTTTCTTTAATTTCTTTAAGTGTAATAGTCCTATTTTTCTTTACAAGTTCTAATATAAAATTAACTTGTTCTTTAGTAATTTTATAAGAAATAAAAGTTCTATCTTTTCTTTTTATTGTGTTTGTTTCATTATATTTCTTAACCCATCTTATTAAACTTCTTTCAGAGCATTCAAATATTTCACAAGTTTTTACTTGATTTTTATTTTTTAGATAATATTTAACTGCTTGAATTTTATAATCAATACTTTTATGTTTACTCATATTTATATACAAAAATATTTAAATATTACTTTATTATTTATTATAATAATGCCTGATATAAAAAAAAATATTAAATTTGAAAAACAACAAAAAGAAATTATTGATAAACTATTTAGTATTATTGATAATACTAGAACATTTATTCTTTATAATTTAGATAATGATGAAAAAAAACAAAAAGAAATTATAGAATTAGGAGAAGATATTAAAAAATATTATTCATGTTCCAGTTGTAGAGGTATAAATATACCAGATTGTAAAAGACCTTATTTGTCAATTATAAGGTTTTTATTAAAAAAAAATGGATATGATTTTTATTCAAAAGATTATTCAATTAATCAAGGAGAAGGAGAAAAATTAATAAGAACTAAGAAATATAAAATTCTTTAAATTTTTTCTGTATTTTTCTTACAGCATTAACTCCTTTTTTCCAATCATTTTCCCATAATGATATATATTTATATCCTTTTGATTTACAAAATTCTTCTTTTGATATTGTTTTTTCAAATAATTCTCCAAATGTAGTTTTCGTAATCTTATTTAGTTCATCTTGATTAAATAATTTAGGGTTACCATGCCAAAAATCACCATGAAACTCATATATGGTATTTGTTTTTTCATCATACCCATCTGCTTTGTATCTTGAATTTGGAATTGAAAATTCACCATTTTCACTATAAAAGTGTTGAATATCTGGTTTTGTAATAGATAAATAGTCTATCCATTGTTGGGCTGGTTTAGAGGTTTGTAAAGTACATTTTGGACATTCATTCCCACTTAAATGACTATAAGGTGCTTGATCAAAATCACCATGTTTTCTACAAATTATAGTTATTCTATTTTTAGAATTAATATAATCAACTTTTGAATAATCATATTTATCTCCATGTATGTTTTTAAGTTTATCAATAAATTCTTTTGTTGAATGATTATGACAACCTGCACATTTTTGACATCCACAACCACTTAAATGATGATATGGTTGTTGAATAAATTCGCCATGATCTCTGCAAATTATTTTAATTTTTTCAGAATTATTTATATATACTACTTTTGAGTAATCATATTTGTCTCCATGGATTTTTTTTGCTTCTAAAATAAACTGCTTATAGTATTTTCTCTGGTTTTCATTTATTTGTATTATTCTGGAACATATTGGACATCCTTGCCCCTTTAAATGATAGGATGGACATTTTTCAAAAACACCATGTTCTTTACACTTAATTTTTACTTTTTCGTGTGATTTTGTATATTCAGTCAAAGAGTAATCATATTTATTATTATGTATTTTATTTGCTTTTTCTATGAAATCTTTGGTATTATAATTATATTTACCGGAACATTTTGAACACCCATTTGATTTAAAATGAGAACTAGGGGTCTGTTCAAAAACACCATGTTCTTTACACTTAATTTTTACTTTTTCGTGTGATTTTGTATATTCAGTCAAAGAGTAATCATATTTATTATTATGTATTTTATTTGCTTTTTCTATAAACTCACTAGTTGTATAACTATGTTTTTGTACGCATTTTGGACAATTACTTCCATTTAAATGATGTTTTGCATTTTGTTTAAATTCACCATGTTTCTTACATATAATTATGATATTAGAAGAACAATTAATATAATTGACTTTTGAATAATCATATTTATTTCCATGTTTTTTTCTTGCTCTTTCAATATATTCATCTGTTGTAAAATTATATGATTTTCCACACTTAGAACATCCAATACCATATAAATGACTTGCTGGAATTTGCTCAAATTCATTGTGTTCTTTACATATAATTATTACTTTTGTGCGATTATTTATGTAATCAACTTTTGAATAATCATATTTATCACCATGTTTATCAATTGCTATTTGTATAAACTCGTCAGTTGTTAATTTTTTGGGCATAAAATAAAATGATATCTTATAATAAAATTTATAATGTTTAAATAATAATTATATTTAAATTCAAATTTTTAAATCTTTTTTTAATTATATCGCGTATTAATTTAAAGATTAAATCATATAGAATTATATAAGATGAAACGGAAAAAGAAAATTAAACCAAAATCAGTTTTTCAACCAAAACAAAAAGGTAATTTTATTACAATTAAAACTTCATTAAAAAGTATTTTGAAAGATTATGAAAATAATTTTCAAAAAATTAATGAAATTGTTTTAGAATGTAATGAAATTGTCATTCAAACCTATCAGTTTATTAGGTTATATCTTTTAGATTGTTATTATAAAAATAAGGATTTTCCTGAATTAGATAAAGATACAATTTTATATTTTATTAGAGCAGGTGGTATTAGAGATAATAGAGGAAAACAAGCACAAAATAAAGATTTCCAAAAAGAATTAGAAGATTTTTATGATAAAGAATTTAAACCACTCATTCAAAAAGAAAAATACAGTTTGAAAAATAAAACTTTTTTAACTCCTTATTTAGCAACTCAAATTAATACATCATTTACTAATAACATAAAAGAACATTTTATCACAAGAATAAGAAGATTTATGAATATTTTTTCACCTTTTCCATTAGAAACAAAAGAACAAAAAAAAGAATTTCAAAAAATAAAGAATTTAATTCTTTTTGATAAATTAGATGAAATACCAGATAATTATAAAGAATGGAGTAGAAAAATAAGAAATGATTTTTTACCATCTACATACGAAAAAGCATTTGGTTATGATTGTAAAGTAAATCCTAATAAATATCTGTTTTATACAATTAAAATGAATGAAGAGATTGAAAAGAAAAATGATGAAATTAGAAATTCTAATAAATCCCAAGAAGAAAAAAGAAAACAAATAAAAAAACTTTTTCAATCTATTCCATTAAGAAATTCAATTGTTCCAAATTATATAACTTTTGATGCTAATTCTATTTTATCTTTATTTGGAGAAAAAGGTGAAAGTCAAAAAGGAAAAAAAGTAAAAGATAATAAAGAATTTATATGGTCTAAAATTTTTAGAACTGGTAGTAAAGTAATGAATATGAAAGGATATGAATATAAAACAATACAAACTGATGGTATTGGAGTTTCTATTTGTTTTCAAAAAATAGGTAATAAAACAAAAGAAAATCCTTCTTTTTGTGAAATGGAAGAATTTTATTTAACTGATTTAACAGAAGAGGATTTAGAAAAATGTAAAAATAGAAAAATAATTGGAATTGACCCAGGAAAGCAAAGTTTAGTTTATATGGTAGATGAAAATAAAAAGAAATTAAGATATACTGCATGTCAAAGAAGAGTAGAAAGTTATAGAAAGAAAAATTCTATGATTTTACAATGGGAAAAATTAAATAATAATATAATAGAAGAAGAAACAAAATTATCATTACAAAATAGTAAATCAGTTAATTATGAAAAATTTAAAAATTTCATAAAAGAGAAAAATGAATTAAATGAGAAATTAAAGAAATTTTATAATCAAGAACTACATAGAAAATTAAAATGGAGAAGTTGGATTTACCAGCGAAAAAGTGAAGATAAATTCTTAAACAGAATAGAAGAAACTTATGGTAAAAAAGAAGATATTTTATTATGTTATGGAAACTGGAGCAGAACTTCACAAATGAAATATATAATGCCTACAAAAGGAGTAGGTTTAAGAAGAGTAATAAGTAAAAAATATGATGTAGTATTACTTGATGAATTTAAGACTTCTGCTTTATGTTCCAAATGTAATAATGAATTAGAAAATTATAAAAACATTCATAGATTATTAGTTTGTAAAAACTGTGGTTTAGAAAACAAAAATTCAGTTTTTATAAATAGAGATATGAATGCTTGTATAAATATGGTGAATTTATCAAAAGAATGGATAAATTCCAAAAAAAGAAATGAAAATTTCTGTAGAAATACTAACACTAACCTCAATAAAGAGGGAGAATAGTGTTGATAAATTGTTTTTTACCAGTCTTCTTAATGACTGGTCTTTTAACATTCTAAAAACTCGGCGTTTTAAATGTTAAAAGGTGTAAAATGAAACCAAATAGTGATTCACATCCTCCAATACAATAATTACATTCGCTAGCGGGACAACCACAATTACATATTATAACATTGTAAATTTTTATTATCAATACATTTATTAAACCAAGGTCTACATATTTTATGAAAATATTTTTTACTACACATATTTTGTTGGCAAATCTTACAATAAATTGATTTTTGTATTGTATGTGATTTATATATATATTTTAATAACATATTGTTAATTTATTTTTTATACATTATGTGCCATTTTAAATTTTTTTAAGTATGTAAAATGCATTAAATATAATAATCTACACCTCACTTTCCTTGATATCAGCTGGCAAATGATTTGGACCAATAAATTTTTGCAAGACCTTTGGATCAGTCTTTATCCCAAGATCATCATTAAATATTTTTCCAGATTTTCCATAAACATCAAAATTATTTTCAAAATCTACGTAATCTTTGTAATTATATCCCATCAACGATGAAGTAATCGAATTTAAATTATCAGAAGGTGATACTTGGTTATCTTGATATAAATTATTAAAATAATTGTCAGCATTTATTGGTGGAACTTTTCGTGGTGGAGGAGGGACTTTACCATGAGCATATTCTAAATTAATATTATTTTTAAGTTTTTGGAGATTTGTTACATGTTCTAATGTTAAAAGATTTTCATTCTCCCTAAATAAGTATAACCAATTTACATAATCTTGCATAGTCATATTACTTGGATAACCAAATTTATATGCATTTTTTTCCACTGAAGACATTTTAGAAGGATTCGGATAATTTTGTTTTGGGGACGAAACATTTACATTTTTATCATTTTGAACAAATGGATTGTTATAAATTTTTTGATCCATATTTGTTAATTTATTTTCATATATTTCTTGTAATACAGAATCTCCAAGCTCTTCATTGGAGGGTTTAGGTATAATATTTTTATAATCGGCCGTACCATCTCGAAATGATTCAATTATAGTTTTGTCTTCAGGAACTTTAAGAACAATATTTTGTTTTGGTAAATTTATTTGTAGATCTTGTAACCTTTTATCTACAATTCCAACAATTGCTAAACCAATAAAAAATGTTAATAATACAACAATAAAAATAATTCCAATATTTGTAAATGTACTCATTATTATTTTTTCAGATTTTATTTTACAGAAATATAAATTTGTTAATAAATATTAGTAGTATATTTAATGACAAATTTTAATGATGAAAATATTAGAATTAATGCTGTAAATGATATTCAGGGAATTAATATAGGTGGATCAGCATATCTTTGTTCAGCAAATCCATATTGTTTCTTGGATTTTGCTTATACAAATTCATCAGGGGCTATGACAATAAAAAATAATACATTAAATATTTCGATATCAGGCCAAAGTAATACAATGAAGGCACTAAATAAAACATGGTATTTGCGAAATATAATTATTAGAGGTCCACCCAAGATTTTTAATAATTTTGATAATCTTATAATAAACAGAAGTTTACAAATAGATTTTATTCATACTCTAAATAATAATCCTACAAATAATGCCATAGTTATTATTACTGTCGTTGCACAAGTAAATGATATAAAATATTATACTCCAACATATAAAGCATTAAATCAACTTCAATTTCCGTCATTGGCAAATAATTATAGTCCTATCAATGTAAATATTTCTCCAATAGATTTTTTCCCTGCAGAAGAGAATGCATTCTATCAATATAATGTGCCGAAAACAACTAGTATAAATCAAATATATATAAACGACATTCGGTATATATCGACAAGTTTTTTTGATAAATTTAATAATCAAATTTTGAGAGGTCGATATGCGGAATATTTTCCAACATATACAAATTTGCAAACATTACCAGTTTCTCCTTCTCCAATTTTCTTTAATAAAAATTTAAAATTAAAAGCTACAGGGGTTGCACAAAATTGCCAAAGAGGATGTAAAGCTCCAAGCGGAGAAATAATTGGAACGACCGCAACTCCACCAGTACCATCTTCTATTAACATATCACCTTTGTCAATTATTGAAGGAATCACATTCTCACCAGCAGTAGCAGAAGCATCCGCATCAGCAGCAGCATCATCCGCATCAGCAGCAGAAGCACGAGCAGCATCATCCGCATCAGCAGCAGAAGCACGAACAGCATCAGCAGCAGATCGATCCCCAGGACTCACGTGTCCTAATCCACAAAATGCACAAACTTTTGGTCAACATATTCGTGACAGTACAACTCGGGATTCCGGAACGGGAACATCAGCAGCAGTGGCAGCCGAATCAGCTGCAGCTGCAGAAGTAGAGGAAGAAATTAACTGTGGAAGTTTGATTAATATTGGGGGGAAAAATTTATCGACTGCACAAGTCGCAACTATTTGTAGTTTCGTAGTATTTATAGGATTCGCAGTAGGAATATTTTTATGGAAAATGGGAAGAAATAGTAATATAACTAGTTCAAAAATCCCAATAAATATTTTAATCGGATGTTGGTTAGGTATATTTATAATATTTTTATCATATTATATTGTACTCAATGTTAAAAAATGGGAAGGATATGAAACAAATATAAAAACATTAAAAGATCAAAAATCAAGTTATAATGGCATGACTTGGGCGTCACTTGTGTCAAGTGTATGTATTCTAATTTTTATTACTATCTATTTTGTCATAAATAGATTAATGGATCAACCAATAAAAATATCACAATCATTATTAGGTATTGCTATATTATTATTAGTAAGTATATTTATTGCATCCATTATTGTTGGAGTCAAAAAATATGGTCCGAAGTGTTCTCCTGGTGGTAGTGGTGGAGGCGGAGGAGGAGGCGGAGGAGGAGGAGGGGGAAGTGGAACAGATAGAAAACCAACTGGTATTACAACCGCATATATAATATTAAATGTTGTTTTTACTGTAATCATATTATTATTACCAACTACAAGAATTGGTCGAAGTATATTATTTATAGATTTTGCAAAAATTTTTATTGGTATATTATTTACAAGTTTTATTGTAACATTTATTCTAACAATTGTATATGGATCTAAATATGCCACAAATTTAAGTAAATTAGAACATCTTCCATTAAATGAAACATGCAGAACTGCAGAGGAACAAAATATTTTTAATAAGCTTAAAAATAAAGATATATTAGAAAATTTTAAAGAATATACCATATTTTGGTTACTTACTGTATGGTTATTCTGTTTCAGTATACTTTACATTTTTTCAAACCTTATAAAAAACGGTAAACTAAAATTTAATAAATTATGGTTCTTGTATTTGGTAATATTTGCTACTCTTTTTAGTAATGAAATTGGATTGATAAATATCTCAGTAAAAAATCGTAAATCAAAATTGTTAAAAACAATTGGCATAGATATTACAAAACAAATTAATACAGAAAAAGGTTTTTGGATTACACATGCAATAATATTTACAATAATTTTAATATTGTGTTGTTTTTATTATACCAAAACTGGTGATATTGGGTTTTTAGGAAATGGTAGTATAAATGATGCAAATATTTTTTCACAAATTAAATTACCATGGAGTAATGTAGAGGGTGGTCCATTAAGTTTGTGGAATAAAATAAGGGGAAAAACTGATATTAATAAATTCGGACCAATGGGTATTAATAAATTCGGACCAACTGGTATAAATAAAATACTAAAAGCTGCAAGCTTACCCCCACAATCAATGAAATTGTTACGTAACGTAATTAATAATCCGAATGCATCACTATCAAATGTTGCAAATGCCCAAAAAATACTTCAAAATAATCGAGGATTATTAGGTAAATTAGGTGCATTATTTGGTAAAAATTCGAGCGTAGGTAATATTCCTCAAATTTTGAAACTTGCTCAACAGGCGGCACGAGCACAGGTACAACCGACCTATCCAAGTCTGAGTGCAGTCCCACGACCACCACAACGTCCAGCATTTGGCAGATCCGCGACTATATTACCTAATCAATCACCTGCTCTAGGTAGTGCTGCAACCTATTAATCTTTATTTTTTTTCATAAAAAAAAAATAAATAAATTAAGCAAATCTAAAAAGGTGCACCAACACTTTCAGTTGGTCCAGGTGGGCATTGTAATCCTTGAGCACTTATTTGGTTATCCCAAGTTTTAACGACTGAACATTGTCCACTTAAATTATCAGATACAGTATCTACACCTTCGCACGATTGGACACATGATGCATCATTGTTATATCCAGCGGGGGTATTCATATTAGAGAAAGATTCTACCGGATCTTGGGCTTCATCAGTTACGAATGCTTGTTCCTGTGCTTGTTCACGTGAAACCATATTGGCTCTATCAACTTCATCCAGACTTTCTGGTGTCAATCCTTCCACATTTCTATCCTTGGGGTTTATATTACCGGTGTTTAAAACATCAAGATCACGGCTAATTTTTTTCTTTTGTGCCATTTGTAAAGTTACAATTAATGCAATAGCTAAAAATAATGCGATCGATGGAGAATATAAACCAACAAATGCGATCACAATTAAGAAAATAATTTTTACTATAATGTTCTCAAAAAATTCTAAATAATTTAATGGGCAAAAGTTAACTACTACTCCAGAGTATACTGCCAATAAAAGTACTAAAACACCTTCCACAACATGTTTTTTCACATTGCGAACAGTAGAAGTTGCAGCTTTGGTAACATTAGATGCAGTTTTAGTAACGTTCTTTACACCACGTCCAACTTTCTTCAGTGATTTATCCATAATTATAATAAATGTGAAGATTTTATTTTATTCTAAATATAATCAAAAATTGATTTAAGTTATTTATTAACTATTTATTCAAATATGAAATCATATATTGGAAAGCGTGGATATATTATTTATAAATCCACTATAAAAGAAGAAGAACTAGAGAAAATAAAAAAAGAATTAACTGTGCAACCCTATGTTAATCAAGAATATGGAGAACCAATTAAACCATTTCCTATTTTTTTAGAAAATAGTGAAAAAATATATATCCCTAAAGATTTTGGTATCAAAAAATTTGGTAAACCCAATGAAATTAAACTAAAACCTGGGGACAATATTTCTTTACAATTTAATGGAGATCTACGACCTCATCAAATTGAACCAATCTCTAAATGTTTGGAAGCATTTGAAACAAAAGGTGGAGGAATCCTCTCTCTTCCATGTGGTGAAGGAAAAACCGCTTGTGCATGTTATCTAATATCGAAGCTAAAAAAGAAAACATTTGTATTAGTGCATAAGGAATTCTTGGTCAATCAATGGATTGAGCGTATTCTCCAATTTCTTCCTGGAGCAAAAATTGGAAAGGTTCAGGGGAAAAAGATTGAAATAGAGGGAAATGATATTGTTATCGGAATGATCCAAAGTATTTCCATGAAAACTTATCCAGTAGATACGTTCGATTCTTTTGGTCTGGTAATACTTGACGAAGCACATCGTTGTCCATCGAAAGAATTTTCCAAATCTTTGCAAAAAATTAATTGTAAATATATGTTAGGTTTAAGTGCAACACCAGATCGTAAAGATGGATTGACAAAAGTACTAAAATGGTTTATTGGAGATATTATCTTTATGCGTAAAGGAAAAAGTACTCTTAATTCTATTGTTGAAAGATATATTTATGATTGTCAAGACTCAGTATATTGCAAAGAATTACTGGGTTTCTATGGTAAAATAAATTCCGCGGGAATGATTAACCAAGTAAGTGAGTTTATTCCAAGAACACAATTTATTTGTCAAAAAATTCGAGAATGTTTATTAGAAAAAAGGCAAATATTACTTTTATCCGATCGCAAGGAGATGTTAAAAGATCTTGAAAAGATTATTGTTGAACACGGTGGAACTGTTGGTTATTATATTGGAGGTATGAAAAAGAAAAAATTAGAAGAAAGTGTAACTAAACAAGTTATTCTCGCAACATTCCAAATGGCACAAGAAGGACTTGATATTTCGACAATCGACACTGTTATACTTTCAACCCCAAAAACAGAAATAGAGCAAGCAGTTGGTAGAATTCGACCAAAGGTGGGCGCAAGCGAAGATGCTAATCCTCCATTGGTAATAGATATCGTTGATAATTTTTCAATGTTTGAAAAACAAGCATTGCGAAGATATCAATTTTATAAGAAGAAAAACTACTTTATTGAAACTTTTAAAGTAGATAAGGATGGAGGCAACCAACAAAAAATTAGCACACATGAACCTGTACCGGTAAAAAAAGAGGCTGAAAAAGAAGAAAAAAAAGAAACAACATTAAAAGGTTTCGGATTTAGTAGTGATATCCTTGAATAAATGTACGTATTTTAATATTACTAAATATGAATTTCTGTCTTATACAATTCTTATCAAGAAAGACGGAAGATATGTTTTAAAAAATTTGCATGAATTAGATGATAAAAGTGAAATGTTTGTAAAGGATATCTAGAAGATTATTATTGGGATTAAATTAAGCATACAATTCGAGCCAATTGTTTCCATCTTCCCATTGAATTGTCCTACCTTTCCATAAAGCGTAATAAACTGGTTTATGTTTTATTTTTTTTTTATATTTAAAATCAACGCGAAGATTATAAGTTTGATCCTTTTTTTTCTCTTTAACTTTTGTCGCAATTGCTGTCCAATATCCTTTTCCACCCTCGTCTGAGCCGTACGCACCATTAATAATATATGTATTTTTATCAACTTTTCTCACAACCCTTAAACAACCTCCGTGGTTTGGATCATAAAAAGTATACTGATCTTTCATTATTATAAAGTAGAAATTTATTTTTCACGAATCTTATCATAAAAACATATAACGTTATTTTTTTCAAAAAAAATTAGTACAACAGATTAGATATGAAAAAATTATTTAATCTGTATCGATCATACAAGTTGAGAAAAAAAGTGTCTGCAACTTTAGATAACTTAAGACCAATAAAATTTAATGGATATTATGCAAATAAAACGAAGCGATTAATTAGTAATTGGTTATATTTAACAAACCCCAAAATAAAAAAAAGAATTTTAAAATTACGACATAATTATATTTGTCAAAGAATAAGTTGTGATAAAAAAATATCATCCGTACAAAGATCATATTTATTATTAATCAATTCACTTATTTATACTCTTCTATTGGAAGAATTCAATCGTAAATATTTTCTAACTAATTTACCGTCTTTTCTTTCGCGATAGAATTCTCTATTCTTTACTTCATCAAAATAGACATTTCTTACTCTGCCACTAACAGTTTCTTTTCTTTGTTGACGTCTCCCTTGCACTTGGATTTCTTTGACATTATATCTTTTAAGAAGTTCTAAAACTTCTCTATCATCTTTTAGGGAGTGTTTGCTAAAACCTTCGAAGTTTGGTACTGCGTTTCTTCCTTTTGTTCCTACTATTTCTACTGAGACGGAGTACTCTCTTTCTCTGCGAGGAAAGTGAAATACCGAAACTTTGTAGTTCCCTCGCATATAAGTTCCTAAAACAAGTAAAACATACGACTTCGTGCGGTTTTCTTTCATATATCTTCCTAAATCTCTTACATTACGAAGTAGTTCTCCACCAACCTGGGTATTTCCCGAAGCAGTTGTTGCACCACATGTGTACCGTGATTTCCAAGCAACTTGTGAGGCAGTTGGATCGGGGTTTAAAGGTTGATTGTACACACCCATTTGTGCAACAGTCGGTTCAGTATTACAACCAAATTTTGCTGCTCCACCCCCGGCGTGCCATCCTGCTTTGAAAATTTCCGGCTTTCCCTCTGGTTTATAGCAAGGAGACAGAGGATAGTCGAACAGTTTGGTATACGCGGCTCTTCCATTTCCACCTTTTTTATTTTGAGGCATATCTATATAATATATTTTATAAATTTTTTTCTCTACAGTTAAATATTTCTCCTAAAAATGCGGGAGTATTACGAGGCCGATACGCACGATATTGAGGCATTCTATCTATATGTGGAGCATCAACTGCAAAATAATATCCCGTAACATTACTGCCTGTTCCACCTGACTGTTTTTTCACACTGTTTTTTTTTTCCCACCACAATAATTGCTTCTGGGAAAATATGGTCGCGAGGCGTCTAAATAACTCTTGACTACAGGCTGCCCTGCAACTGGGGGTACACCGACCGCATAATAATACCCTTGTCCACCTTTTTGCTTAGAATTATTATTATTATTACTACTACTTCGTTGGGTTATAGAGATTATTTTAAATGTTTTTTGACTAACTTCAATAAGCTGTTCCATCACTCTCTCTTTCCCCTTATAAAAAAATATTTTAATTTGTGTAGGTATAGAATAACTTTTTCTTGTTCTTAATGATGTGTATAAATTTCTATTTTCTAAAATATATTGTACAAATTCTTCTCGATTTGCTACATGCATTTGTCCATGTAATTCTATGTAAAATTTAAAATCTTTATCTGTTAACTGCTTAACTTTGTCCACGAGATTTATTTTATCAACTGCAAATTTCATAGCATCTAAATACGCATCAATAACCACATTATATTTTGTTTTTATATCACCACCTTTCATATTCCGGGCAACTTCAGATGGCGTTGGAGTTTTAGAACTAGGATAACCTTTATTAGTATTACAATTTCCCCCCTTTTTTAAACCGTTCTTTGGAAATTTAACTGATTTAATCATTAATCAATAATTTTACGCAGATTTTTTTTATTAAATATATTATTTAAAGTTAATAATATATTTATAAAATATTAATGAATGACAACAGTCAAACAGAATCACAGGGAATAGACGCACGATTCCAAAATGTTCCAGAAAAGCTTGATCAAAATACTGCGCTTTCAATTTTAGTTAATGCAGTACATGTTGGGCAATCTCGTGGTGCATGGAAACTTGAGGAAACAGAGATTTTACTACGAGCGATCCGGGCATTTGTAAAACCAAAGAAAGAAAGTGATGAATGATTATAATCGATGCTTTATACCCAACAACATTAAACGCCGTTTATAACGGCGTTTAATGTTTAATGGGTGTAATTAAATAATCGTTTAATCGCACTTAAACCGTTCATTTTTATACTGATATGACCAGGTGGTACGGTATCTTCACTCGGATTTATTCTTATTAATTTTGCAAACTCTGGATTCGCCCTTTGCAAGCGTATAAAGTGGTCTGTAACCATTTCTTCCGACATATTTCGCACTGTTGGAACAATAGTTCCTGCACCAATTTCTACAACAACTAAACGTTTATTTTTCTTTGCAATATTCATATACCATTCTCCAAGAATCTTGTCTATTTTTTCAAACCGACTGGTATTGAAATAATCACCATCTTCAAAAAGACATA
>Ga0233412_10000933_pt1 | contig 16018 bp, 6 predicted proteins | sample Na_anoxic_4_MG_FD_180667 | JGI IMG/M metagenome (GOLD analysis project Ga0233412, IMG submission 180667) | Seawater microbial communities from Saanich Inlet, British Columbia, Canada - Na_anoxic_4_MG | ecosystem: Environmental > Aquatic > Marine > Inlet | place: Canada: British Columbia...
TAAATGAATCGGTTTTTCCAGCCATAACTGTATCGCTCAAAGCTTGCTTAGGGAACATTTGCCTTGCAATAACTTGACGCATGTCAAACGTGTCTTTTTTATCTAATTCACCTTTTGTAAGCGATATTAAATAATCTTGCTGTTGCTCATATTGTTTTTTAAGTACATCAGAAACCGGTTTACCTTTTGAAGCAGCTATAGTTCCTTTGTTTATAGACTCAAATAAATTCTTCATCGATCCCGTGCTATACACACTGCTTGTTGAAGTTTTTGCTAAATCAGAAGCTGTTTGGGTTGTAAGCGAAGGATATGCTACTCTTGAAACACTAACAGTCCCATCCTTTCTAAAGTTAGGTTTAAATTTAACATTAATATCAACTTCCCCTAAAAATGGTGGCAAGTTGAGCCCCATAGGGTTAGAGTCTAAAGAAAAATTTCCTATATCTGTAAAACCTATATAGTGAGTATTTTTTTCCTTATATAGTTGAGAAACAATATCAGTCGGTAATGTTAATTTAGTTGTTGCATTTTTTTGAAAGCCAAGCCTCTGTAAAGCATAATATACATTTTTAGGCATAATCCATTTTTTACCATCAAATGTTATTTTATCAGAGTACTTGCCATTTGTTAGCTGATCTATATATTTTTTTAAACCTTTGTTATTTTTTTCAGCTTCTAATATTTGATCTTTATATTCTTGTTTAACATTTCTAGAAATACCAGGTGAGTCAGTGCTCCAATCGGAAATGTACATTTGGCTTAGCCTAGCGTTTTTACCTTTTTTAATTTCCCAATTTATAGGAACACCTTCATATTCAAAAATTACATCTGGGGATGATGGGTCACCTATAGGTTCTGTTTGTGTTATTTTTAAATTGCTAACTATTTTTTGCAATTCATTAAATACGTCAATTGCTTTTTGTTCTGCAACGTACCATCCCCCTTCATCAATTTCTTCCATTACGTCTAAAAACGGACCAATTTCAGTGTCATATAATGTTTGGTACTCTTTTGCAGAAAGAAGACTTTTAATTTTTTGTAACGCTTCAGCTCTTTCAGTGTTTGTAGCTCTAGTCATTGCTCCAATTGCAGACTCTACAGCCATTCCAGCGCTTCTTGCAATTAAACCGCGCTCTGTTTGCTCTATAATTTCATTTCTAAAATTATCTGAAAGCACAGCACCGCGTAAATCTTGATTTTGTTCAAATGCTTTTGAAATATCAGATTCTGCATTTAGCATTTCTTCTCTGAATATTTGCCCTCCTAATCTACTAGCTAGCTCTTGTGATAATGATTCTTTTCTACCGCGTATAGGTGTACCATCTTCAGTTGTGACAAAGTCTGCAAAAGCGTTGTCGCTTATTTTTACCGGCTTAACTTTTCTTACAATTTCGTTACCAGATGTTTGCCCTCTTTCAACAGTTTTTTCACGATCAATTTTTTGCCCCACCCACTCAGGATAAGGTACAAAATTAGGCTTAAACTCTTGTACTTTAACAATTTTACCTCCAACATTTATTTCAATAGTTTTACCGGTATATTTTCCACCAACAGATTTTTCAATAGCGATTGGTATACCGCCTTTAACAGTTGTACCACTGTCTTTCCCCATTAGCCATGTAGCAGAAGTGTTGTTAATTATATCTGCTTTGTTATCAATAGTCCACTTACGTAATTTTAAGTCTGCTTTACCGCCAATTTGTTTTTTAATATCAATGTCAATAGACCTCGCTGAGGATTGTATGACTTCTTTAACAACTGGTACGGTATTTACATTCTTAGATACAGCTACACCCAATTTGTTTTTAAGCGTTCTAACTATACCTAAGACTTTGTCTTTAGCTTTACTTATTGTAGCTGGTAAAAGTGCACTAGATGTTGTTAAATTAAACGTAGAAGCAACCTCAGCTTCTTCTTCCGCTTCCCTAGCCTCTCTTTCTTCTATAGACACTTCTTCAGCTGCTATTTCAGCAACAGAGCCTAAGTCTCCAGCTTGGACATCGAGTGATTTTGCAGTGTCAGTAACTGTTTCTTTAAACGCTTTAGCTTGATCAAGAACAGCTGCTCTTACAATACCTCTTGAGCCTAGTAAATAGCCAAATACAGTATTTTTATCAGGATCGTAATTTTTAATTAACCTAATGCCAATATTTTCTTTAATGGCCTCAACATCTAGCCTATCTGTAGGTATACCTGCAGCTTTTGCTGCGTTGATTATACTACCTTCAAGTGCTTTTGTATTTGTTACTGTAAAGTAAGCTTCCGTGCTGTCCATATCCTCTGGAAACACATCACTTAATTCTTTTTTAGTGGAGGCTGCGCGTTTAAGTCTTGTTTGTTCTTGCTTAGTTGGTAATACAATAGATGTATCTTTTATTTGTTTTACAAGCTCGCTGCCTTTTGCTTTCTTAATATCCGCTGTTGTTAAACTACCATCAGCAATCTTTTTACCAATGCCAACGATAAAGTTAAACATATCAGTTTCGCCTGCAAAATTAAAGTCATACTCATTGCCGAATTTCTTTTGAACTATTGTCCCAAACAATCCAGACATTGCTTTCTTTGCATTGTTATTTCTAAAGTCTACATCACCAGCAGCAACGCGCTCTAAAAATCTCGCGACAATTTCAACGCCGTCACCTTCTTCTTTTAAAAGTTGTTTATGTATTGAAGGGCTTATGACTTTAGTTGTTTCTAATAATTGTCTTCCTATCTCATCAAAGGCTGCAGGATCTGTACCTAAAATATCCCAAAATACTTGATGGCCAACCTCGTGTGTTCTAATAAACTTACGTTGATTTCTAACTTGGTTTTCTACAACTGCATATGTTGTTTTCTTACCTTCAGGGCTTACGTAGGCTGCGCCGTCGTCACCATCTTTTAAGTTTTGAATTAACGTTTTCTTATCAGGATCAGAAATGGTTTTGCTATTTTGTATAAAAGCAGTTGCTTCTTTAACAGTATTAAATGACTTAAAGTTAGCGCCTAACCTTTTGTTAGCTTTATTATTTTCAGCTACAATTTGATCTTGAAAATATAACTCTAATGCTTTTGATTGTATTTTTTCTTCTGAAGCAGCGGTTTTATCGGCTGATAATAGCGCTTGTGCATCATTTAAGTACTGATTATATTGTGCCTCATTAGAGCCTTTCAAAAGTAAAAACTCAGTAAATTTATTTACTTTAGCACTGTCTTTTAAAGCCCCTTCTTTTGAAGACTGCAAATAATCTGTTTCAGCTTGCAACTGTTGTAATCTTGCTGCTTTTTGTGATTCTGTAAGTGAGTTATCCGCTAGTATAGCTTTTGCTTCTAATTGTATTTTTGCCTGCCTATTTGTAATATCAATTACATATTGCCCAGATCTTGCTGTAATATGCTCATTAATATTTTTTTCCTGTAGTTGTATTTCATTCGCAGCATCAATGCTTAACTTTTTAATCTGCTCTTCTATTCTAGCTTTTTCACCTTCATTTTTAGCACCATTATATTCTAAACTAAGTCCATTTATTTCTGCTTGTATTTCACGTACTTTTTTAAGCTTTGAATAGTCTGAGTATCTAGACAGGTGCAATCCACGCATAAATGGTATACCTGAAAATAAAAGACCAAAGCCCGCTCCTGAAAACCCAGCATGATCCATACCTTCTACAAATGGATTGCCTAGCAAAAGATTCTGTGTACCTACTGTAGCAACTTCGCCAATAGACTCTAATAGCGTATCAGAAATAACCCCTTTGTAGCCTGATTTTGCATATGCAGCAGTACTATTATCAATTATTGAATTAGCTTTTGGATTGCCTCTTAAAAGCGTGCTTTTAGCTCTATTTAATATTGGTATTGTTGTTAACTGAGCGAATGCAGCTTCAGCAACACCAAAGCCTAAACTTTTAAGCCATACTTCTGAATTAGCATATTCAGCAGTGCCGTTTGCGATTTCAGTTTGCATATCCATCATCTGCTTACCTGCAGAAGAAGAGCCTATAACATAAGCTGCAGCCCCACCTGATGCCATGATTGAAGCAATAATAGGTAATTGATTAGATACCTCTTGCAACGCAAATTTACCAAAGTTACCTTCTTTGAATGCATCGTCAAATGCTACATCTCTAACATAGCTTTCTCTAACGTTGTTTGTTACTTCATTGTATTTAACAGCAAATGAATCTAAAGCTTGATTCATATCTTTATATTGACCTAATAGATAAAAAGGTACAGATATAACTTTACCACCTAAATATGTTATCCCAACGCCAATATCGCCAACGCCAACGCCAATTGTTGTCATAGCTTTTTCGCCAAGATCATAATCTCTTCGAGTAGCATCTAAAGCAGCCTGAACATTTTTAATTTCAGATGCTTTTTTATTCATTTCTTCCTGTGACTGCAAATAAAGTATTTCGTTAGCTTGGGCTGCAGTCTGAAACTTTAAAGCTCCGTCTATAAAAGCCTCACTAACAACAGATCCACTTGGTAAAACAACTTTTTTTGTTAAATCAGTATTAACATCAATATCTAATTTTTTTAATATATTAACAAACTGATCTGTTTCTTGCTGAGTTACGCTTTCACCTTCTAGTATTTTAGAAAAAACACCAGACGCTTCCTTTTCTAGCTCAATTTTATTTAAATATATTTTAGATTTAAAATTAGAACTTAAATATCCAGTATTCAAAAAAGCTTGTAAGTTCGCTCTTATTCCTTTATTTCCAATGCCAGCGATCTTATCTTGAATTCGCTCGCTTACTTCATTAAAAACATACTCGTTTTTAAGCTCATCTCTAACTGTATTTTCCGCGTCCTTTTTTAATTGTTCTTCTGTTTTTTCAGGCGAAATCTTTTTTAGCTTATTATAGGCATTTTTTAACCGCGCCTCATAAGGACGAACTTCTGTTTCATATCCGCCCCCAGTTGGCATACCGCCTACAAAAGATGTAGCTTCAACTTTTTTAGTATAAGGTTCAAATAAGTCTTCGTTATCAAAATTCTGATAATTTTCAGATTGCTTTGCTTCAGCTGCTAATGGCTGTAAAATATCTAAAGCTTCTGTTTCTGCAACCTCTATACGCTCTTTTGTGCGCTTTACTTCTTCTGGCTTATATGTTTCTGATAAAAACTTTTCTAAGTTTTTTAAGTTACCAGTGTAAAATGAATTTGTAGGTCCAGGCGCTGTAATATCAGTAAAAAGTTTAATTTCTTTACCACCTTTTTTAGCTTTTATTACGCGACTTCCAGCAACTGCAGTAGAGCCTGTTCTTACTGTAGAAGAAAATTCAACATCCGGAAACTGCATTTCTAAATCTGCCTGAATTTGATCAGAGTCTCTTGAAAAGAAATTTGTATCAGCTTCTATAACTCCCGTTAAGTATTCACCTGGATCTACTATTTTTTCTGCATCACCTGTCACGACAGCTTCTTCTAGCTGCTTAGGCGGTGTTACAATTTTTGCCTGGCCTCTAAATTTTCTTATATAGTCCTCAACGTTGCCATATTCTTTTTGAACGTCTTCGTATGAGCTATATGTTTTTTCTCCTTTTATATTAAACTCAATATATCTAGGATCTGGTGAGTCCAAAGAAATATCTTCCGAAACTAAATCCGTATCTGGCTGCTCCGCCGTTACTTCCGGTCCTACAGCCGCAGCCTCCTCCACAGGACCCATTGTCTTTTTTACACTCTGCAAAAAAGGGTCTTCAAATTCTTGTTTATCTTGAACATCTGGTTCAGTAGCAATATCCTCAACAACTTGTATTTCAGGGTATGCAGCTAAGTATTCCTCTACGGACATATTCTTAGCAGCAGCTGCTTCTTGAATTTCTTGCAGAGTAAATTCAGATCCTTCAAAAATATATTTTGACATATTATTTTATTTTATTGTGGTAATTTTTTATTGCCAAGCTCCTTTTTAAGCTTTTCATGATCAACACCCGGTATTAATGTTACTAAATCTACAATATTATCTACGCCAGAAGTTACTTGCTTCCCGTCAACCGTAGTAGTAAATCTGGCCATTGGAACACCTAAATTACCAACAGTAAATACATTCCATTTACCGCTATCATCTTTTGCAATATATGTGTTAGTTGATAGTGCTAAACTTGCATCATCACCATTAATCATTCTTTTAAATGCAGCACGAGTATTTTTATAACTATTGCTTAATGTTTTTGTTGGTTCATTTACTATAGATCTTTTATAATTATCTTTTGTCGCGGCTTCAACTTTCATTCGAGCCATATCACCAAGATATGAACCTACACCAGCATCAAAAATTTTTTGCTGTTCAGCAGTAAATGCGCCAGTTTTGGAATCATACGCTAAATCTTCAGGCTCATAATCTTTTAAAGACGGAGCGATAGTATTTTTCCATATAGATACTTTTTGAGCATGCGTCATATCCTGCATGGAATTCATTCCGGCATCTGTATATTGTTGTATTATGCCCTCTGTATTTACAACCTGATTTGTAGTAATAATTCTTTTACCATCAACTAACTCAGTAGTCGTTTCCAGCTTAGGCTGATTATTTTCATCTAAAGGTGCATATGAAGGGTTTATTGATCCGTCTTCATTAAATATGCCTGTATTTGCTATAGTTCCATCAACCTTGCTGTTAAAGTTAGGGACTTTAAGTACATTGTCTAAATCCAGCTCTGCTGTGTTTAAATCAAAGGTTTCAGATTTTCCATCTTCATTTAAAAATGTATAACGCATTACTGAATCGCCTTTATCATTTACAATAACCTCTCTGCTTTCACCCTCTGTAATACCGCCAGTTTCAATATTAGCAGCTTTCATTAAATTATTATTACCCTTATAATACAAATCTACCGTATTTGGCACGCCAGGACCGTCAGTTTGTATTTCATCAATAAATGTAGCCATTTTAATTGAGTAATCATTAGCGTTTTGTATTTGATCTGCGCTTACAGATTTAAAATGATTAAACTTTTTGAGTTGCGGTTGTAAGCTTTCTATTTCTTCTAAATCAGTGGATGTTTGTGATCTTGTGTAAACCTGCCACCCTTGATTAAATTCCTTTATATATGCTTTCTTAAATTCTTCGTCTAATCCAGGCATTTTTTCAAGATTAGCCTTTAGCTTATCAGCACCCTGCGCAGTAAGAGCATTTCTCCGCCTAGTAAGATCAAGCATTTCTTTGTTTTCTTTTTCTAGCTTTTCATCAAGATACTTTCTTCTTTCTATTATAGCATTGCCAATATTTTTACCAATACCAGCAGCTGCATTAGCCCATGCCGCTCCTGCACTGGTAGTGCGAAATTGTATTGGTGGTGGATTTTCGTATGCTCCCATTTATTTATTATTTTAATTAAGGATTACCTGTAAAAACAGGTGCAGATATTAATGATGTTGCTGATGGAATGCTAACAGATGCAGGTGTTAGAGTTGATACGGGACTTACACTAGGAGTTGCCCCTACTCCCCCAAAGTGCCTATACCAGCTGTTAAAGCACTTCCAACGCCGCTGAAAGCTCCCGACCATGCAGCAGATTCGTCGGCCTGCGCTTGTGCTTTTTGCTGTTCGGCATTAGCTAGTTGGCCGGCTGTCCTATTAATTTCCGCGGTCTGCCTTTGCTCTGTAGCATTAAATTCAAATGCTTTCCCCTGTGCCTGTGCTTGTTGTTCTCTGGCTCCTTCAGATATTTGCACCCCTTGAATTCTTTGCTTTTCAGCCATTCTTTTAGATTCAAGATCAGCTTTGCCTTGTGCTTTCATTTTTTCATTTTGCGCTTCTTGCTGTTCAATACTTGACGCTACACCTTGCTTGGATTTTAAAGCTGCTTGCGCAAGCGCCGTAGCCCCTCCAGCGCCAGCTCCAGTTGATCTTAATGTATCTAGCGTGTTAGCCAGCGCAATATCCGATTGCTCTATTTGTATTTCAGCTGCTTTTGTAGCTACGCCTAAATTAGCAAAAGGATTGCTTAGCTCACCTGACAAATCTTTCGCCATATCCGCTAGACTTGTTACGCCTGCATATGGGTTTATAACAGCTTGTCTGGTTGTTTCTAAATGATTAAGCTGTTTTTCTTTTTCTCTGCGTTGTTTCTCCGCTGCTCTTCTTCTTTTTTTAGCGCCTCCACTGCCTATAAATCCCCCAATGAGACTTGCCGCAGCGCCGCCGGCTATTAAAAAACTCATATGTTATTTCTTTTATTATAATCTTCTATTGTTATAGAAACTATTTCTTTTTCTAATTCTTTTATATTTTCTGTATTCGTTGGATTTTTATGCACATTTACGAATATAGAATTTTCTAATGCGTATATTAATCTTTGTGACCCGGGAGATGATACAGTATAACAAGGCGCAATATGTTCTATTATTTTTCCATTGTTGTTTATTACTACATGCCCCGTTAATAAGAACCATGCATGTAAATGATTATGAACTGCGCCTACAATAACATGACCCTTTTTTAAATCCATTTGCCTAATATAAATTTGATCAGCAAATGAATGCTTTATTGGCACTTCTGGAGTTTCACAAATACTATTGCCGTCCCCAAAACTACTTTCAATTATGTTTGAGGACAAAATATTCTTTATATACTCGATTTCATTATTTGCTTTTAATTCCATTTAATTTAATATGATGATTCTACAAAGTTTGTAGAAACAGCGAATAATTCTTTTTTGCCACTCAAGCTGTTATCAACACTCATTTTAATAGTTGTAAAAAATCCTTTAATACCAGAACTAGATTGCCCAAAAACAATTTCGCCAGGTTGAGAGATTGTATTATTTACTAAATTAGCAAAGTATTTATTTTCTTTCTTTTTAAAGTTATTTCTTAACAATTGATTTTCTAAATCCTGCAAAGTACCTGCTTGAGTTTGCACATCAATAGCTTTTGAAATAGGTAAAGCTGCGTCGGTAGAAGATTCCATGCTAACCATTTCCCAATCTTCACTACCTTCGTAATTCACTGTTTGGAAATTTTTAATAACAGAAGGATTTGCATTAAACACAATATCAACTGTTGAATTGTTTTGTGTGCTATAAAATACACCTCTTTGGCCTCCATAAGAAGTATCGAAAGTATAGTGTTGCCATATCTTACCATCATGCGTAGAATATAACGAAGTATTTAAGCTAAACAAAAAGTCTGGTTTAAAACTTAAGAAGCTAGTCCAGCCGTTTACGCTATCATCAAAAGAAAGAGTTTTATATGAATCGCCATTTTGTATTGAAACAGTATAATTTTTATTATGTATATCCCAACCACCTATAATATTGTCTAAAGAATTTAAAGCGCCCAACTCGTCTCTAAAAAAGTCTTGCATACCATAAGACGATATTTCTGTTAAACCATCTCTAGATAGCCTTAAAACAGCATTTCGTTTTCTATCTGTAAAGTATTTTCTATACCCATATACAGCAAAGGATTCTGGATTATCACTTATGCCAAAATTACCAGAATAAGGCACTATTTGCCCTATTACTACTGTAGATGACGTTAAAGCCGCACTGCCTTCTGCTGAATATATAGCGTCTTTGTCAATTAGCGCTTTACTAATTTTATCTTCTTGAAGTATAATTAAATTAGTATCTTCTGCATACAATTTTTGTATACTTCCGTTTGCAGGGTCTGTAGACTTTGTTATAGAATCGCCGACTGAAAATACATTAGTATTGTTAATACCTGTTCTTGAATTAAATATACCAGAATATATTAACGAATTAAACCTGTGCTGTTGAACATTTTCATCTTCAACTAAATAAGCTTTTACTCCAAAGTCTACTGTTGTATTGTTATACCCGCCACGTATTCTAGATTCTTCTATATACCAATCTTTGTCAAGGTTGCTTGCGTATAAAGTACCCCCAGCACTACGAGGTAAATTAACCGCATCATCAGGGTTAGAAACACCAGCAACGACTGAGTCCATCTTCTTTAGCCAGAAAGAGTTAAAATATCTTAAATTTAATGTTGCAGACATATTTTATTATCACTTATTTAAAAAAAATATTACGTATAGTTTTGATAGTAGTAAACCATTAAATCATTACCATTACCAACCGGCGAACTGCAGTCTTGCCTATCTGCTGTTCCTCCAGCTGAATTTCTTGTAGTGGATATATATGCTTTATGGCTTTTATAAGCATTACTATTAGCAGAATTTACAACCGTATTAATCATTTGAGTCATATTAGTAAAATCAGCAAGTCTTTTCTTTTTAAGAGCGTTTGTGCTATTAGAGCCAGGCACATAGTCGTAAGCTATATCTCCTGATATGGTACTAGAAGGTGCTGTTGTAAAAGTTGTATTACCAAAAAACTGAGTTACTACGTGTGTATAAGGTGTCCTTGCATATACAGTGGTAGGCATAGAAGTTGTACTACATGATGCACCGGTAGCAGAATGCTGATATTGGAAGTATGCTTCGTCTCTGCCCGTGTTTTGGCTTATAAGGTTATTACCATATTCAGGGACACAAGACGGGTAATTAGCATCACTAACATTGACCCATACTTTAGAGTTAATATTATTGTTATCTTTTTCAATAGTCGCTACAACAAAATACTCGCCTTTTTTATCAAATGCAATAGGAATATTTGTACTTGTTTTGAAGTTTTGGCCGGGTATAGGTGTTCCGGCGTTATTATAATTGTAATTAAGCCAGTTATTTACATTTATATTATTTGTATCAACAACATTTGTTGCACTCCATGCGGAATTGCTATCGAACCTATAATAAATTTTCCAAGTTACATAGCAGTTAGCACTACTGGAACCAACTTTTTGTGTTTCTTGCATTAAATCTAAAAGCATTGTTCCAGATGTTTGGGAAGAGGAAAAGCTTGATATTCCAGTGTTTAATCTTGACGGGCTTGGGTAATTTGATCCAGCAGTACCAAATCCAGTTTCTGGGTAATTACCAACTGTAGCGCTAGAAACATACCAACCATATTTAGAAACGCCTGAGCTCGACGCGCTGTGTTGCCTAGAGTAACTACCTCCGCTTCCTACCGTGCTTAAGCAACTTGTAATAAGTCCACTTGGTAAAGGGCTAGGCACAACTCGTATTTGTTGAGTATACTCTGGTGAATTTAATGAGTTCGCAGAACTATTGCCTTGGCTATCAATTCTAACCCATCCGGAAGTTCCAGTAGTGTATACACCAATCATAGCGTCTTTTACTTTAAACTTATAAGTATAATAACCCACTTGATATCCACCATTTTTCTCAGGGTGAGCATTGCTACTAACATAATTAAAACCTAGATCCGTAGTTATGTGGTCAATATACGGAACGTCCGCACCTTGATAGTCAGGTCTAGGTGGCACTCCTGTAAAATAAAGACCTGTAGCACCTCTATGACTACCAAATTGAACAACACCATAATCTGCAAACATGCCATTAGACATTTGTATAAAATCCGCGTTCGTTGTGATACCCTTATTATCTGGTCTACCCAAATTTATAGATGGGGTTGATCCCGTATAAGAAGGAGCATTAATAGTTATTAGCTGTAAGTTTGTCGCTTTTGGAGCTGTTGGAACTCCTGACGTTGGCGAAGCGGTATCATATAAGTACGGATTGTTATTATTTACATGTTCTGAAAACGTAAAGCCGTCTGACATGGAGCCGTCTTCACCCAATATATTCAATGTAAAATTTAAACTAGGTGGGCCATAGGCGCCTGAGTATTGATGTGTGTTTGGTCCAAGCTTAATTCTATACGTGCCATGCACTTGAGAAGTCGGATCATCAACATCCACCTGCTCTAATATATAATCGTTGGTTGAAGGAGGAGGGCCGTCGTAATCATAGCCTACAGTAGGCGATTGTGATCCTTGAGCCACTGTCAGAGTATAGGGTATAGGGGAGTTTGTGTTCTCATCGTACGCAGAAGAAAGTCTTCCGGTATTCTGCAGTTCAACCCCCTCTATAGAAAGTGGATAAATATTATCGGTTATATATGGAGAATCTTCATCCCCTGTGCCTGTCCCGCTACCTCCAGGGTCTTGATTTTCGTTATAAGTAGTATTAGGCGCTGTAATATCAACAGGGCCTGTAAATCCTGTTAAAACGTCTTCATTCAAATCAGATATAAGACCAGCAGTAGTTGTCTCCCAAAATATATCTAATAGCGAAACGTAAGGGTCTGTTTCATATACAGATAATATAGGAGCCATGTATGGAGGCACATTGTTGGCCAATCCTTTTGTTGCGCCTATACCACTATCAGTAGAAATTCTAGCTATTGAAGGGTTTGATTCTAATTGATAAAAGTTAACATCAGAATCAATATCGCTTACTCCCATTTTTAAATCTGAAGCAGTAGATATGGTTGTTGCAGTATGTATATTTCTGCCAGGATAATATTGAGTATTATATTGAGCATATGGAGAACTTGCGTCTCTTACGTTTTCTACTCTTCCATACAATTTTACAGAACTTCTATACTGTTTTTGGTCCGGGCCAACTTCAGATAAATCTCTAGGTATTTTGTTTATATTATCATTTAATAATACAATATGAGCTGTTTTATCGTCTTCACCAGTTGGAAAAGTATTAGGGGTTGTAGGGCCAGGATAGCCATTTAGCATGCCTGGCAGATAACAATTATAATAATCTTGCTCAGTTTGCTTAACTACTACTTTATACGAGTACCAACCTGTTTGATTTATTATATAAGCAAATTTTAAATCCGGTGTGTTTAATGGATTTGCAATATATATATCATTTATTTCTCCATTACATATAACAGAATATGTTCCGGACGCTAAAGAAACTTGTGAAACTTTAACATAATCCCTATATTTGCCTCTTAAATAATCACCAACACGAGGAATATTTACGTTTAAAGCGCTATTAGGATCTAAAGTGAATTCAAAAACTGTATTAGCAGCGCCTTGATGCGTGCCTATAGTTCCAGTTGCAATTGCAAACCCATCACCATTACTGCTAACTTTTTGTTTTTGAGCATATAAGCCAGGCTCGCCGCTTGTTAAAGGTGCATATGCAGAAGAAATCGGAGCATTAACCACAACTTGCATTTGATCTCCAAACCAATCACGAACAGCACCTTGGTTGGCGGATGTGTTGTATGCATGAAATATTGTAGAGCCGCCCTTAAACTCATTACCTGTTCCAACACCTAATAATTCAACCGGGGACAATATTACTGGTGATTGACGTCCAAATTTATCGGCAAGAATAAATCCCACCTGATAAGTTCTGTTTTGCTTTACTGTGTGATTAGGGTATTCTACAAAAGAAGAATCATTTAATGTATCTTTATCGAAAACACCAACATTATAATCTATTGATGTAGGTGGGGTGTATCTATCATAAAAATTTCCATATATAATTCTATTACCTGCTGTTTCCTGTGCTTTGGCCCTCACAGGGACTTTGTCATAAACTCTTACTGTTTCTTTTTCTGGTAAAGTTTTATATGGTTTTCTTGATTGATAATTATAGTTATATGTATTGCTATTTGCAGATTTATTTTGTATTTCGCTTATAGGTATAGTTTCTAAAACTTTTACCGCTAAAGAATCAGATTCTTTTGATAATAGATCTATACTTTTAACTTTATATTCCGATGCTAGTAGACTCCCTTTAGAAGGTAATGGAATAAATAATTCAATATCATTAATTTCATTTTCCATAAAATCAACTACCGTTGATCTATAAGCAGCCTCTTCATTGCCATCAATAAAATACCCTTTTTGTTTTGGGACGTATGCAATTTGACTAAATGGTGCTATTATAGAATATTCTCCATCTTCAAATTGAATTCTGTATGAAAATCTTAAATATTTATCTTCAATTAAATCAGGGTCACCAGGCCAATCTGCATTACCCTCTTTGTTTGTCATTGTAGACTTTAAAAGCGTAATTATATCTCCCGCGGTGATAGTAAAAGAAGAAGCGTTAGTGTTTATAGTATTTCCATTATTAGTTATACTAGTTACCGTAACGTAGTCACTACCTTCTAAACCTGTAATTGCAGTTCCATCAGTTCCTTTTTTACCAATTACCGTCATACCAACTTCAATGCCAGCCGGAGGATTATCTAGAACTATAACCGGGCTAGGAGTGCCTACGATAACTTTAGCGGTAACTTCCTTAACCATGCTTATAGCTTGGTAAGGATTATATTTAGCCACTGAAACACTGCTTTCACTATCATAATGTGATGGATTAGCTATAGCTTCTGCTATATTTATTTTTCTAGGCTGGTTTCTATTGTCAGTAAAAAATAATAGTTCTTCAATTAAATTAATACCTAATACTTTATCTGTAGTTGAAAAATTTAAAAATTCTCCACTAGCAATAATATTATAGCTTTGTGTGTTTTGATTAAAAACACATATAGCTGAACCATTCGCAAGGTTGCCAGCCGCAGCATTTGCGTCAGCTAAATATGTTGGCTGACCATTTGTATACGGATCTGTATAATTAGTTGCAAATGTAATTATTCTATCATTTACCGCATCACTATAATATCCTATTATTTCGTAATCATTAGGATAAGGAAGGGCTGTTGTAAGGTTTGAATTGCCTATAATATTTTCTAAAGCTCCTACATCATCATCTTCGGATTTGCCTACAGATATATTCTGCGCATCACGATATTCACCGTTTGGTATTAATCTATCGTCTAAGTCTTTATTCATCTTAGACTTTAGAAAATTATTTTTAGCTTCAGGCATTAGTGCTTAATTATTTTAGATTTATTTCTCATTACCTGCGTAATTTCTTCAAGCTTAATATTTGATAACCGTAATTTAGTATTACGTATTTTTGCACGTTTTTCTTTCTTAAGTCTTCCAATAATATATTCTGGTATACTTGGCCTAACAGAAGCTATTGCGTAAGCTATATAAGCATAGAATGCTTCTTCAGCCATTTTAGGCACTTTCATATCTTGAGCGTAAGCTAAACCGTCAGATATATACTCTAGGATTATAACTTTATCAACTAAATCACTTGAAAAAGAAAATTTACCCTCTCTTTCGTTTATTGTAAAAAAACCATTTATTTGCGTTGTTTCCGGGTTTAAACCAAATCTTTGCCCAACCCCTAGCCTATGTTTGGAAAAATCATCTATAGCCGCGTCTGAAAAATTTTCATCATAACCACCGGTTATTTTTTTCATATCTGCTGCTTCCCATTTTTCTTCTGTAATAGATGTTCCTTCTAAGTTATCACCGCTAATATCCTGTGTAGGTATTCCTTGGCCATCTTGTATAGGTACTTCGGTGGGATTACTTGTAAGACGGGTGGGATATATTACATGCTTAACCCCTAAATCATCCGTCCATGATGCTTTAACATAATTAACAAAATCTTGTGGTATTGCTACAGTAAGGTTATTTGGGATTGTTAATTCTTGAGATTTAATACTTTTTAAAGTGTCGTAACTAAACTCCTGCATTGCTCGTTTAGCATGGAATATAACATCTGTTCTTTTTATAGAAGGCAAAAGCTTGCCATCACCAACGTAGCTAATTGTAAAGTTATTAATTATATCGTCTATTGATATATACCTATAGCTACCATAATCATTGCCGGTGTAGTATTGCTCGTTTGTTTGCGTTATTAAGCCGCCATTTGGTGCTGACATATGTTAACTTTTTTGATTTATTTCTTGTTTTTGAACTTGCGCGGCCGCAGCTTGCACTATAGAAGGATCTTCAATAACAACTCCTGCGTACAATAATATTTTTAAAATAACTTCGGTTTGTTCTGAAACGTGTATTTCAAAGTCTATTGATCCACTGGAGTCATATTCATAATAGTTTTGCCCAGAAGGTATTGTAAAATTCCAAACAACGTCAGCTGGGGCTTTTATGTAGTTACTTGTTAAGGTACCTGAATTGATAGGTATACAAACATAAGTATTGCCTTCTGTATAATAAACAGGATATTTTATTGTAGGCGCTGTTAATGGGCTTTGATTAAGAGTATATAATTCGCTTTTTTGTATTTTTTGCAATTCATTGGCTCCATTATGCACAATGCTTCCCATTTTATAAAGAT
>Ga0233412_10000934_pt1 | contig 16012 bp, 13 predicted proteins | sample Na_anoxic_4_MG_FD_180667 | JGI IMG/M metagenome (GOLD analysis project Ga0233412, IMG submission 180667) | Seawater microbial communities from Saanich Inlet, British Columbia, Canada - Na_anoxic_4_MG | ecosystem: Environmental > Aquatic > Marine > Inlet | place: Canada: British Columbia...
GGTATCAGTCTTTCGTAAAAATGCGTTTGATAATTTGATATATAAAAATTACTAGCTTCATTGTGTGAAACAAATTTTTTGGGATAGCTTTTTATTATAAAAGGGATGTAGCAGACACATTTACAAATTAAATAATAGTCTTGATGACTAAATATATAATATGAATCTAAATTATAACTTTTGGATAGGAATTCAGATTCCTTAACAATTACCATACCCATGGACAGAATTTTTTTTTATCATTTTAATAAAAATTGATATTTTTTAATAATATAGTATATATCTCTCCATGGCCACAATATCTAATCTATCGAATGATGATCTCCAACGTCTCAAGGAAAAATATGTTTCACAATTAATTGAAATTGATTGTGAAATTCGTAAGAGACTGAAAATCAAAGAGTTTCAGAGCAATCTGACTGCTGAATTGGATAAATTGAAAGAATCAGGATTAAGGGAAATGGGTAAAGTTAAACTTTCCAGATCAAAAGAACACGATGATCTAGACGATAGTCCTAAAGCTAAATCTCGTACAAAAAAGAGTGAAAAAGAGAACAGCAGCAGCAGCAGTGACAGATATAAATTCTGGACAATTAAGATAATGCAGCGTCTTTTGGACAAAAGATGTGTCGAATACAAAAAATCATCATCTCGAGATGAATATATCCGTTTAATTCAGAACAACTCTTTAGTTAGAGAAATGAATTCTATTACATCTTAATTTACGTTTAATTAATATTTTGATATCTAACTTTTTTTTAATTTATAAATTATATATATATGCCTTTCAAGTGTGTTAATGCAACCAATACTACATGCCAATTAATTGTAAACCAGAATGTGATTAATAGTAATAAAGCATTTTTCGAAACTCACGATCTTAAATTATTCTACATTCGAGGTATTCCAGGATATGAAGGAATTCCTAAAATTCCATCATCAGAGTACCCAATTTTAGAACATGAGTACATCATTTACTATGATGAATATGAAGGAGTTCCTTATGTTACTCTTTTTAAACGTCGCGTTCCATTAAATTAAACAGTTTTAGTATATTTTTTTATTTTATTATTTAATTTTGCATTGTCATAATTTTTTATTAAAACTTTGTCACCAACTTTGCTGTTGTGATATATTTCCATCATATCCTTATGGACGACTCTTATACATCCTTTTGTTAATCTACCCTGATTAATAAATGTCCCATCATTATTAACAATTTCATTTACATTTTCCATTGGACCATGTATTAGATACGGTTTAGAGTTTTTAGGTAAAGCAACATTCGGTAATGTATAAAATCCCATACGAATTATTGCCGGCCTATATAATTTATTGTTGGTCTTACGTTTTTCTATGATGATAGTTTCTCCAACTGGAGTATAATATCGATGCATCTGCCTTTCCCCAAATATATCCCCGGACGCAATATTATAGGTTTTATTATTTCTTTTACAATATAGTGTATTGTTATTTGGATCTATAATTAAGTTATGTGTCATTATATATATACATATGTATATATATAAAAACCATATTTCGGTTTTTTTAAACAGTATCAAGACATGTTAAATAGATTTGATATATTGCCATCCTAGTTTTGCACATATTTTTTTCCACATTAAATCTTGTTGATGTAATTTATCACGACTTTTTAATAAAGTAAACAATGATTTATACTCATCCAAATCTAATAACTGGACAAATTTATGAAAAACATAATAATAATTTAAAAAATTTTTTCTATCTTTTGGACATATTTCCATAAATGGTCCTTGAATTTCTCGAAACATAATTCGTAATTTTTCTTCAACATCTCGAGTTAATATTGGTGGAGGGAGACCATTCAGCTTATTTATAATATGCGGTACATGCTCGTAATATTTATTTAATCGTAGTTTTTTCAAATAGGATCTTATTTTGTCATTTGTCAATCTTGAAAGATCAATTATTCTTTCTTTTTTTATTTCAAGTTGTATTTTCTCAAATACATCAGGAGGAATATCAGTAGATTCTTTAGCTTGAATTTGATTTAATAATTCATTAAAATGATTAATTCGTTTGTATGCAAAATATGTAGCCTCTGGTGGTGGATCTTTATAGCTTGGTTTATCAGAATCTATCACTACATATTCCATATGCCCACATCTTTCACAAATTAAATTTCCTTCAGCCGTATTTAATATCATTTCAATCTTTCTTTGTAGTTTATTAAAACATTTTGGACAATTATCAATATTTTTCACGAATCTTGATTTAGGACAATATTTCGGATCAACAACTCTCGAAAAATAATCTAGTTGTTGTGCTCTATCAAATTTTTTTGTAGTATCTACATAATCACTCATTTTTAATCCTGGCAAGGAAATATTATCTTGATTGGATAATGCTGTCCCCTCAGAATCGTCTTCAGTATTTTTATCATCTTTAAAAAAATTCATGATATTTATATTTGATGATTGTATTACATGTTTCTTGTCCTTTCGCAGTCTTTTATCTTTAGTATTATCTGCAACATTCTCAATATCATCATAATAATTATATAATATATCTCCTGTTTGGATAAAGTAAAGTTTTTCATCATCTTTTTTCTGTAATTTTTTCAATTCACTTTCTAAAGATCTGATGCCATTTTGGATATCAAATTTTTTATCAATTAAGTCCAATTCAATTACTTCAGTCTCATTTAATTCAAGTTGTCTAAGTTCATCTCTTAAATTTTGTAATTCTAGTTTTTTATTCGGTATTAATTTTTTTATTTCCTTAAATTTTTTAAGCATTTCATTATGTTTTGCATCTAAAGTAATTCTTTTATCGCCTATAAAAATTTTTTTATTTTTTTGTTTAAACATAGACATTAATATTAGGATAGAACTATCTTTAAGTAAAAAAAAATATCTCTTAAAATTCCGCAGTTAAGCGTTAAACTTAAAAAGAAATTTTAACATTTAAAAAAAATGGAGAAAGATAATATTGAGCAAACCAATAATATAGATCTTGTTGAATTACAGAAAATGATTTTTATTTACAATGCCTTAAAAACAGGATGGTCTGTAAAAATGTTAAAAGAGGGAAAATTCGAATTTAAAAAAACTAAAAATAATATTAAAAAGGAAGTATTTTTAGATGATTATTTGAAAAAATTTATTCAATTCAATTTAAATATTGAAAATTTATCAATTTGAATTTAAAAAAACTACTATAATTAATATAAATTAATGAAAGTCATTAATTTATATGCAAGTCAGTTAGCATCATTTATAAATAAAAATCCATATACCCCATCAATTAAAATTTTTTTAAAATTGTGGAAAACTTATTTCATGACATTAAAAGATTTAGAAGATTTTGAGAAAAAAAAAGTTAATGAATTAAATAAATCCGATGGTGATGCTTTAAAAAAGTACGAAAACAAATTAAATGTATCTTTAGTCCAAAATATTGAAAAAATATGTGAAAAAACAGATAAAAGCAGTATACTCAAGTCTAAGCAAAAACAATTAATAAATAATATAGATGGTATTGATAAATTATCGGAATTTGAAAAAAAAGAATTATATAAAAGTGTTGATGGATTTGTGAATAAAAAATTCGGTACTAAAAAAGAAGTGAATGCTTTTGAATATTATAAAGAGAATATTTGTCCTGATATAGTAAAAAATCTTAAAATGAAAACCATAATGATCTTTACATATAAAGAATATCAGTTAAACATTATTGGTAAATTAGATGCAATGAAAATGGACGGGACAATCCTCGAAATCAAAAATAGGATGTATAAACTTTTTAATGAAGTAAGAGAATATGAATGGATTCAAATTCAAACATATTTACAAATTTATAATTTGAATAAAGGAGAAATAGTCGAATTTATAAATAAAGATACACCGATTTTAAAAATTCACGCAGTAAAAAAAGATAATAAATACTGGAATGTTGAATTACTTCCAAAAGTTATAGCATATTTTAAAACTCTCGTAGATTTAATGGTTTATAAAGAATACAGAGATAAAGTTTTAAAATTTTCTGAACATGATCAAACAGAACTTATAAAGAAATTTGTTCGAGAAAAAGAAAAAGTATCATATAACAGTGTTTAAAATATTGATAATATGTTTTAAAAAAATATACAGTGATAGTGACGAAAAATCATATTCAACCAAAATATTAAGAGTTATTTTTTTATTTTTTCCGGAATTTAAAGGAATTTTACGCGTTTTTAGAAAATTTTTTTTCTTTACTTAAAATATAAAATGGGTGGTGGTCTTATGCAACTCGTCGCGTATGGTGCTCAAGATATTTATCTTACGGGCAATCCTCAAATCACTTTCTTCAAAGTTGTCTACCGTAGACATACTAACTTCTCCATGGAATCCATCGAGCAAACCTTCAATGGTACTGCCGATTTCGGTAAACGTGTTACATGCACAATCTCTCGTAATGGTGATTTAATCCATCGTGTATACTTACAAGTAACTCTTCCCCTCGTTGAATGCCCAGGACAAAACTGTCACTGTTTCCGTTGGGTCAACTACGTCGGACACGTCTTAATCCGTAACGTCGAAGTTGAAATTGGAGGTCAAAGAATCGACAAGCATTACGGTGATTGGTTAAACATCTGGAACGAACTTACCCAAGAACCCGGTCATCAAGTTGGTTACGATAATATGGTTGGTAACACTTTTGCCTTAACTGGTACCGGTCGTAAGAGAACTGAAGCCTCTACTTTATACGTACCACTTCAATTCTGGTTCTGCCGTAACCCCGGTCTGTCCCTTCCACTTATCGCTTTACAATACCACGAAGTTAAAATTAACTTAGAATTCCGCCAAAAAACCGAAACTTACGTAGTTGCTGATGCCTTAGGTAACTGTGGTGTAAACCTCAGTGGAAGTGGTGATTTAGATGTTTTCTGCGTACCTTCCCTTGAAGCTGCTTCATTATACGTTGACTACGTATACCTCGACACTGATGAGCGCAGACGTTTCGCCCAAGTATCCCACGAATACCTCATTGAACAATTACAATTCACTGGTGACGAATCAATCACCTCCCAAAACGTTAAGGTTAAACTTAACTTCAACCATCCAGTTAAGGAACTTGTCTGGGTTTGCCAACGTGATTCCGTTGTACAACCAAACATGAACCAATGGAGCAACTACTCTGATGACTTCGATAACGATACCCTTGGCAAGATCCAAGCTGATGGTCTCTTAGACCCCCTTGCTGCCCTCCGTACCAACGTAGAATCTGGATGGAGCGCACAATCATTCCCCAACAAGCTTGTTCGTGAAGAAGCATTCGGACTACAATCTACCCCAGAAGTTGGACGTGTCTTCCAACCAAAAGGACCAGGTCTCGGTGTTAACAACAACGCCCCAGTCAACTTCAGCGACTATAATGAAGCCGCGGGTGGTGCTGACCACGCCGGACTTGCTCCAATGAGAGCTGGCCGTAACCCAACTGTCCGTGGTAAACTCCAACTCAATGGACATGATCGTTTCTCCGAACGTCTTGGATCATACTTCAACTTGGTACAACCATACCAACATCACACCAACGTCCCAGCCACTGGTGTTAACGTATACTCCTTCGCCCTCAAACCAGAAGAACATCAACCATCTGGAACTTGCAATTTCTCACGTATCGATAACGCTACCCTCCAACTCCAACTTACACCAAAATCATCCATCGGATCTAAAGTACGTGTGTACGCTACCAACTATAACGTGTTAAGAATTATGTCAGGCATGGGAGGCCTCGCCTACAGCAACTAAATTATTTGCAATATTTTTTATCATTTTTACTTGTTAATTTTTTTTTATTATGAAAAAAAAATAACTAAAAAACATTAAAAACATTCAATACATAATAATAAATACATTTAAAAGTAAGTATATAATTTATAAAAATGGAAATTGATTCATTAACATGTTCTGGATGTAAAAATAACTTTATCCCAGAAAAAAAAGAAAAAACATGTATTAAATGTAGAACAAGGCAAATACAAAATAGAGAATTAAAAAGGAAAGAAAAAGAGAATAATTTACAAAAATGCGAAGCAATAATGAAACAAAATAAAAAGTGTAAATATTTTGCATTACAGGATGATAAATATTGTAAAAAACACCAAAATTATAAAAAATGGAAAGAAATGACAAATAATAATATAAATGTTTGCTCAGATTGGATTAGAGGTTGTTTCAATATAATAGAAGAAGACAAATATAAAAAATGCAAAGCATGTAGGGAAAAATATGGGAAAATAGATCTAGAAGTTAAACATAAAAGAAAAGAAAAGTCATTAGAATATAATAAAATTGAGCAAAATAATATGATGTGTTATGTATGTGGTAAAATAAAAAATAAAGAATATTTTGTAAACCAAAGATGTACTTATTGTTATAATACATACAGAAAAACACAAGATAATAGAAATAAGAAGAGTGCTTTTATGATAAAATTATATGAATATAAATCAAAATGTAAAAACAATAATTGGGATTGGGAATTATTAGATGAAGAAGCAATATCATTATTTAAGGAAAATTGTCATTATTGCAATGAATTCCAACAGATTAATGGTATTGATAGAGTTAATTCTGATATTGGATATAAAAAAAATAATTGTATACCTTGTTGTAAAAAATGTAATATAATGAAATTAAATTATACAAAACAATCATTTCTAGATATTGTTACTTATATATTATTTGTCAATGGTAGTATTTTTCCATCAAATGAATATTTACAGAATATTGATAATATAAAAAACCTATTTTATGCATCCCAAAATAGTAAATATTCTAAATTTAAATACGAATCTGAAAAAAGAGGATTAAGTAACGATATAACAAAAGAATATTACGAAACTATTATTAAATTACCATGTAATTATTGTAAAAATTATTTTACAAATGGATGTCAAGGAATTGATCGTATTGATTCAAGTATAAGTTATATTTTAACAAATATTGTACCATCATGTTACACTTGTAATATAATGAAAAATATTATGTCTAAAAAAGATTTTTTTGAAAAACTTCTTCAAATATACAATTATAAGATACTCAATAAAGATAGAAAAGTAACTACAGATGAAAATAAAATAAAAAATAATATATTAAATTTACAAAAACAAATCAAACCATTTATACATGAAAAATTTTATTATGACAAGGAATATTATGAAAAATTAGTATTTTATGGTGATATCAATAAAATCAATATCGGAATCGAATTTGTAGAAAATAAAAAACAAAAAGATATATGGAATTATTATCGTAGATATGTATCAAGTCTAAAGAAAAAAAATAATTCAAATTTAATAGGAAGACAAATTTATGGATTTGTTAAAGATAATAACACTAAAACATATTTAGGAATTTTCAGCATTAGTAGTGATATTATGTGCTTAGAAGATAGAGACAATTATATTGAATGGCCAACTAACGAAAAAATAAAAAATAAAAAAATAAATGGCCTAATGAATATAAGCACATGTGTTCCATTACAACCATTTGGATATAATTATAATGGAGGAAAATTAATTACAGCTATATGCTTTTCAAAAGAAATCTGCGAATATTTTTATAAGAAATATGATGATCATTTACTTGGATTAACAACTACATCTCTATACGGTAAATCAATTATGTATAGTAGATTACCTTTCTTAAAACATATAGGGTTTACAAAAGGTAATAGTTGTTTTAATATAAGTGATGAAGTAACATCTATTTGTAAAGATTATTTAAAACAAAAAGGATATTATTATCATTCAAAAAAAAAATTTATAATTTTACAAAAAGCATTTGATCTATTAAATATTCCAAAAGAGGATATATTAACAGACAATAAAAAAGGAATATATTTTGGCTTTACTTCAAAAAAATCAAAAAAATATTTACAGGGAAAAATAGATAAAAAACCAAATCCTATAAGTGAACTAAAAAATATAAATGAAATTTATAATTGGTGGATAGAAAGATGGGCAAATCAACGTTATAATTTTTTAAAAGAAAATAATAGATTACAAAAATAATTTCCAAAAATATTATAAAATATTTGGAGAAACCAATTACTGTGAATTCGGTGAAAAATATTTGGAATAATAAAACAAAACTTTATAAATTTGATTTTAAAAATCTACCTTTTACTTGGGAAAACTATCTTGAAAATTCAGATTGGATTGCATCTTAAAATGTTAAAGGTATAAAATAAAAAAATGAATATTTAAATTTTGATTTAAAACATATTTATCAAAATTTAATAATGATTAATATTTCAATAATAAAAAATGATGATGATATTGAAACTGTTGAATTCGATAAGTATTATAATGAAAAATTAACACCAGAAATTTTAGAATTTTTATCAAAATATACAAAAATAAAGTTTGGATATGAATTTAATCAACCAGTTGATAATCTGCCAAATTCTATAACCCATCTTGTGTTTGGATCGGAGTTTAATCAACCAGTTAATAATCTTCCAAACTCAATTACCCATCTTAAGTTTGGAGTAAAGTTTAATCAACCAGTTGATAATTTACCAAACTCTTTAACTTATCTTAAATTTGGAAATAATTTTAATCAACCTGTTGATAATCTACCAACTTCTTTAACGAATCTCAAGTTTGGATTTGATTTTAATCAACCAGTTGATATTTTACCAAATTTTTTAACGAATCTCACGTTTGGATATTGTTTTAATCATTTAGTTGATAATCTACCAACTTCTTTAACGAATCTCACGTTTGGATATTGTTTTAATCATCAAGTTAACAATTTGCCGAACTTTTTAAAAGAAATACATTTTGGAATGTATTTTGATCAATCTATTACAAATTTACCTAGTTCTGTAACTCACGTTTTTTTTGAAAAAGATAGTTGGTTTAGAATTACCAAAAATACTATTTTTCCTGACTCAATTACTCATCTAATTTATTTAAATTCGAATAAAATTAAAACAGATAAATTTCCTAAAAATTTAGTTCAACTTACTCTACGATCATCATATCCATGGCCTATTAAAAATCAAAATTTTGAAATTAAGAGATTGAGAAATATTTTATATTAAATTTATAAATTTAATATATATAATGACTAAATATACACTAACAGAAAAACATAAAGAATTAGAAAAACCTTGGCATCTCCAAAAGGTATGTTAAGTATTTCTTTAATTGATAAGTATTTATTAACTGAAGAAAAATTAAATGAATTAAACTGGCTATTTCCTGATCAACCTCAAATAGAATATCAACAACTTTCATGTTAAAATGTTAAAAATATAAAATAAAAAAATGAATATTTAAATTTTGATTTAAAACATATTTATCAAAATTTTATAATGATTAATATTTCAATAATAAAAAATGATGATGATATTGAAACTGTTGAATTCGATAAGTATTATTTAACACCAGAAATTTTAGAATTTTTATCAAAATATACAAATATAAAGTTTGGATGTAAATATAATCAACCGGTTGATAATCTCCCAAACTCAATAGTTCATTTACATTTTGGGTGGGAGTTTAACCAACCAGTTAATAATCTCCCAAACTCTTTAACTCATCTTGAGTTTGGAAGAATGTTTGATAAACCAGTAGATAACTTGCCTAATTTAACTCATTTAATATTTAATAAGGATTCTGAATTTAATAGACCAATTAAGCATCTCCCAAATTCTTTAACTCATCTTGAATTTTCACACTATTTTAATCAACTAGTTGATAACCTCCCAGAGTCTTTAACTCATCTAAAGTTTGAAAAATATAGTGTATTTAATCAACCCGTCAATAATTTACCTCCAAACATCACTACCTTACAGTTTGGATATAATTTTAACCAACCAGTTGATAATTTACCATCCGGAATCAATAATTTACAGTTTGAATATATTTTTAATCAACCAGTTAATAACCTGCCAAACTCTATAACTCATCTACGATTTGGAAGAAATTTTAACCAACCAGTTAATAATCTCCCAAATTCTATAACTGATCTACAATTAGGACATGATTTTAATCAACCAGTTGATAACCTGCCAAACTCTTTAACTCATTTAAAATTTGGATCTTATTTTAACCAACCAGTTGATAATCTCCCAAATTCTCTTACGCATCTGGAGTTTGGATCTTGTTTTAATCAACCAGTTGATAATCTCCCAAATTCGCTTACGCATCTGGAGTTTGGGTCTTGGTTTAATCAACCAGTTGATAATCTCACAAATTCGCTTACGCATCTGGAGTTTGGATCTTATTTTAATCAACCAGTTGATAATTTACCCCAATCTTTAATACATCTTACTTTTGGAGATAAGTTTAATCAATCAGTTGATAATTTACCAAACTTTATAAAAGAAATACATTTTAAAAAAAATTTTAATCAATCAGTTGCCAATCTTCCCAAATCCACAACTCACGTTATATTTAAAAAAGGGAGTAACTTTGGAATAAATAAAAAATGTGTCTTACCTGATTCGATAACTCATCTAATTTATTTAGGTTCGCATAAAATTAAAACAGATAAATTTCCTACAAATTTAGTTCAACTTACTTTACGGTCATCATATCCATGGCCTATTAAAAATCAAGATTTTGAAATTATTAAATGCTCATAAATTTTTTATATAAGTCTTATATATAAATGATTATAATTATTATTGACGGTCCTTCTGGTTCGAGTTAGACAACTCTATGTAATAATTTTAATAATTATAAATCTATAAAATATTATGGTCAGAAACAAGTTAAAATTCTCGAAATCTATTAATATTTTGTATTTATATAATATGAAATATTGCGTTCAAACTGAAACTTGTATCTTCTCCCGGTTCACGGAAAAAAAGTTTGCTCTCTCCTCTCAAAACTACAAGATATGTAGGAAGTGTTGCATGATTTGTCCTAAAAAATTTATTGAAAAAACCAAAAATAAATATCCTTTAACATTGAAGTTTGAAAATTTCAAGCTGTCTATATACGATGTGGTTCTCGAAAAAGATATTATCTACTTCTATTTTGAAACTAATAATCCAGATAGTATATTATTAGACAAGATTTATAAAAATAAAAAATTCCAGATTTTTGCAGATGGAAAGCAGACCAAGCCACAATGTAATATTTATGTACCATCTGTACAAAAGTGTTCACTATTACCAACTGGTAAAGCTTATTCAACTAAAATTGAGATAAATGGTCAACCATTAGTAGTAATTCTAGATACAGGATCAGCTACTTTCGGTGTTCCAACAGACCCTTATATTGAAATAAAACCTAAAGATATTTATGGTAATTCTTTACCTACTTACAAACCAGCAAAAGATAAATGTGTTAAAACTACTAATTATTTAACTTATTTACAATATGATAGTAAACTTGCAGGATGGGGAGGATCAAATCTAATTAGTAAACTAAAAATAGGAAATAAAAATTTAAATTATATGCAGTTTGGTGCAGGTTATTTTGATCCTAATACTAATTATTCACCAATTTATTTTGGTGGTATAATAGGTTTAGCATTTACATCTAATAATAAAACAAAAATAGATTTTGGAAAATTAAGTTATCCACCAACACCAGAAATGATAACAAAAGAGTTTTGGGTTGAAGAAAATAAAAAACCATCAACTAATTATCCAACTTTTATGGATTATTATGGACAAAAATATAGTATATATTCTCAAAAATTTGGAATTTGGGTACAAAGAAGTATAGTTTCTAATACTAAAAATGAAAAAAAAGCTCAACTAGACTCCACTAATTATGGTGAGTTTATTTTAGGAGGTGGTGAAACGAATATGAATTTATACGAAGGAGAACTATCTACTATTCCAATTATAAAAACACCTCCTCCAAAAAAAAAACCTGATCAAGAACCTTTAATTATTTTTTATACTATACAATTAAATAATTTTAAAATAAATAATGAAAATATTAATATCCCAGAAAAATATTTTACATTTATCGATTCAGGTACCACAACATTGGTTTTTCCAAAATACTTTTATGAACAAATAAAAAATATATTTACAAGTATCAACATTCCATTAAATTGTGATGGAACAGGTAACTTTTGGGATAAATATAACTTTAAATTTCTTACACAAATAAATCTATTAAATACATTACCACTAAATGGAATTGACATAAATGATATCTGTTTAAAATATTGGCCAACATTAGAATTACCACTAACAGATGAAAATGGAAATACAAAAATATTTAAAATATCACCTCAAAACTATTTTAATATTCAAGATGGAAAATATTATTGTTTTATCAATTTTGGTATAACAGAAAATATTATAGTATTAGGTCTTCCATTTTTATGTGAAAACTACACTGTGTTCGATTACGGTCAGAAACAAGTAAAAATTGCTCCACGAAATTAATATTCTCGGAATAATTTAATATTTTATTCATGTAAAATATGAAATATTGCGTTCAAACTGAAACTTGTATCTTCTCTCGGTATACTGAAAAGAAGTTTGCTCTCTCCTCGCAAGAGTTTAAAATTATTAAAAATGGATGTCTTGTCTGTCCAAAAAAATTTATGGAAGAAACACGTAACAAATATCCGATGCGTTTGAATTTTAAGAAATTTAAACTTTGCATTTATGATACTGTGCTCAAAAAAGATATTATCTACTTCTATTTTGAAACTAATAATCCAGATAGTATAACTTTAGACAAGATTTATCAAAATAAAAAATTCCCGATTTTTGCGGATGGAAAAACCCAGAAACCGAAATGTAATGAGTTTGTTCCATCTGTTCAAAAATGTTCTCTTTTACCATCTGGTTCTGATTATTCTACCCAGATAGAGATAAATGGCCAACCTTTTATTGTTATAATAGATACAGGATCTTCTACGTTAGGTGTTCCAACTGATCCTTATATAAAACCGAAAGATATCTATGGAAATCCTTTACCAACTTACAAACCCACACAAGACAAATGTGTTAAAACTACTGATTATTTAACTTATGCACAATATGGCTCTGGATCTTGGGGAGGATCGATTGTAATTAGCAAATTAGAAGTAGGTAGTAAAAAACTCGATTTTATGCAGTTTGGAGCAGGTTATTTTGATCCCAATCTTAAAACACCAATTAAGATTGGAGGAATTATTGATTTACCCAAACCTAAAACACCAATTAAGATTGGAGGAATTATTGGTTTATGCTATTCATATGTAACAAATGGAAAAATAAATTATAATAAAAACAGTTATCCCCCAACGGAAAAAATGTTAACCCAAGAGTTTTGGGATAATGAATCTAAAAAACCAAAAATTGTATATCCAACTTTTATGGATTATTATGGACAGAAATATAGTATGTATTCACAAAAATTTGGAATTTGCGTCCAAAGAAATTTTGTTTCAAATACAAAAAATGAAAAAGAAGCTGAGCAAGAACCAACTAATTATGGATTATTTATGCTAGGAGGTGGTGAGCAATTTACTAACTTATACGTTGGTGAACTATCTACTATTCCTGTTATAAAAACACCCCCAATTCCCCCATTTAATTTTAATAAAAAAGATGAATATGCTTGGTATACTATACAACTAAACAGTTTTCAAATAAATAAAAAACTTATTAATATTCCAAAAGAATATTTTACCATTATAGATTCTGGAACATCCCCACTATTTTTTCCAGATTATTTTTATGAACATATAAAAAATATATTTACCAGTATCAAAATTCCATTAAACTGTGACGGAACAGGCAACTTCTGGGATAAATATACATTTGACTATATTTTAAGTCTTAATTATGTAGATATAAATAATGTATGTATGAAATATTGGCCAATCTTTGAGTTCCCACTAACAGATAAAAATGGTAACCAAAAAATATTTAAAATATCACCTCATAACTACTGGAATATTATTAATGGTGTATATTTTTTTTTTATGGAATTTGGTTCTCCGTTTATCGTTTTAAGCCTTCCATTCTTATGTGAAAACTACTGCGTCTTTGATTATGGTCAGAAACAAGTCAAAATTGCTCCACGAAAGTAAGTATATTTGGAAAAATTTAGATGAATCACGATAATCTTTTTTGTATCACTTTAACGCCTTTCATTTTTTTCGCATATTTTTCTAATGGCTCCGGACCAGAATGACCATAATAATAACTGTATAAATCAGTCATTTGGGTCTTATTTAATTTTGGTAAATATTTTACGGGTACATATTTGGCATCTAACATGAAATAGATGTTTTCATTATCTAGAGCAAAGGGATATGGGACATCATTATTTCCAACAGGTGAACAATATGATACAATATTGCTAGTTGGAGTAAATTGATAGATACTTTCTCCAATAAATACACATTTACCATCAGGTAATTCTAGAAGAATACTATTTCCATTAAAATATTTTCCATATCCCCCACTAAAATCTGTCATCTCATTTTTCGGACTTTTACCAATAAATATTTTTTTGGTATGATATTCTTTTATCAGATAATCATAATGATATTTGTGTACTTTATCTGCATATTGATAAATTTTTGGATCACTACGGTATATCTTTACAGTTTTACCTTTAATAGAAACAAGAAATGGTCGTCCACCATTGTCATGAGTAAAGTATGTTTGATATCCTTGATGAATAGATTTGTTCCAAGTAATCTCCTCAACTCTTTTACGATCTCCGCAACCAAATTGTTCTATCCATTTTTTAGATAACGTTCTTTTCTTATATCCTTTTGGTATTTTAGTTGGTGTATCTTCAAATTGATTGTAACCAATCCATTTATAAATATATCCTTCCTCTGCTGGTATTCCATTTATACCTTTTTCAATAATTTTTGCTCCACTTCTTAGAATACGTACTTTTTCATATCTAATTAATTTTTTACAATTTAATTCCACTTTATCCTTAATCAATTTACCACCTTTTTTAACCAACATATTACCATCTTTCCCCTTCATTTTCTTACCTTCATTTTCTCCGGAAGCACAGTATCCACATCCTTTGGGCGATGGTTCATTACCTTTATATGTGCGTTTTGGATTATTCAAACAATATGGCATATAATATAATGAAGAATATAATCGTTAAGAAATATAAAATTAGTAGTTTATTTTTCTGAATATATAGATATTATTTTATCATTATAATTTATGAATAATACTTTTGGTCATGAAGAAGGAAGTAATAATAAAAAATTACAAAGATTACTTGCCGGAAACACTCCGAATAAAAATTTCACGGGAGTAGTAGCTCCAAATATAAATCTAAACAATAAGGATTTAAGCGGTGTAGATTTAAGACTAGCTAAATTAGGTGGTTCAACATTCATAGATACAAATTTAAGAGGTGCAAATTTAGGAGGTGCAGATTTAACAGGTGCACAATTACAAGGTGCAAAATTAGAAGGTGCAAACTTATCAGGTGCACATTTAACAGGTGCAACGTTATGTACGACTGAAGCTGCTGATGATGCTGCTGATGATGCTGCTGAAGCGCGTGTAAAATGTGCAGATTTAACTCGTGCAAATTTAAGCGGTGTAGATTTAAGAGGTGCACAATTACAAAAAGTACATTTAGATAAAGCAAATTTAGAAGGTGCAAATTTAACTGGTGCAAAATTAAGAGGTGCAAATTTAACTGGTGCAAAATTAAGAGGTGCAAATTTAGGAGGTGCAGATTGCACAGGTGCGAACTTATCAGGTGCAGACGTATCAGGTGCAGACGTATCAGGTGCAAATTTAACTCGTGCAAATTTAAGAGGAGCGGTATTGCGTCATACTGACGTAGATAGTGCAGTTTTCACAGATGCAAATACTACTAACATTAATGTTCACGATATACAAGGATCCGGGATTGATTTAATATTACCCGAAAACCCCGATCCATATTCGGATGCCAGCACTGAATACAACAGTTCCCCCGAAAGATCACCACTAGGATCACCACAAGGATCACCAGGTGGAGCAAAAAAAGTTACAAAAAGAAAAGCAAAGTCACCTAAAAAAGTAACTA
>Ga0233412_10000935_pt1 | contig 16005 bp, 19 predicted proteins | sample Na_anoxic_4_MG_FD_180667 | JGI IMG/M metagenome (GOLD analysis project Ga0233412, IMG submission 180667) | Seawater microbial communities from Saanich Inlet, British Columbia, Canada - Na_anoxic_4_MG | ecosystem: Environmental > Aquatic > Marine > Inlet | place: Canada: British Columbia...
TTTAGAATCTCAAAATGCGTCATTTCTGTCATTTTTGTCATTTTTTAGGATTTTATCTGAATTCTAATTTTATCTTTTCTGGTTACCACTATTTCGTTACATATAAAATTATTCTGGTTTATATGTAAGAAAAAAAATTGAATTTGTAAAAAGTAAGTAAGGTAATTAGACACACAAACACTATGGAAATTATCACAATTAAAGAAGAACTTTTTGACAAAGTCCAGGATTTCTGGATAAACTATAACCACTCACATAACGAAGAATACACAGGAGACGACTATGAGGAAGACCTAGAACTTTTAGAACTATCAACTTTTATGAAATAATAACTAATTAATAAATACCAAATATCTTTTTTTAATTATTTTAAGAATCCGTTTTAGAATCTAAAATCCTGACACTTTTGACACTTTTGACACTTTTTAGGATTTTATCTGAATTCTTATTTTATCTTTTCTGGTTACCACTATTTCGTTACATATAAAATTATTCTGGTTTATATGTAAGAAAAAAAATTGAATTTGTAAAATCCTACCTATATCATTTGCCGATATAGACTAAAAAACCACATATAAACCACATATAAACCAATATGACTTCTAATACAAACAATACCGTAGAATTCTACTGGGTGGAAAAAGATATGTTGGACGAAGATAATCTGGTATATGTCAATAGATTATTCTCCGCTTTTAAAAAGGAGTGTATCGGTAAAGATTTGAAAACATTAAAGATTGTTATCAAATGTGATTTCGCCAGTGGGATAAGTGAATCACAACAAACGGAAGATATGGGCGTCGCTTTTAGAATGATTCTCACTCTCCGTGACATAGAAGATAGATTGCGAGAAGATTCCGTAGAAGAAGAATATGTTTGTTGTGTTGGGTGCGGAATGTCTGTTTGTAAGTTTGAAGAAGAACCTCCCCATAAAGACGACAGAGACGAAGCGGTTTGTGTAGAGTGTTATGGGTTTCTATGTGAAGAAAAAGAAGACGAAGAAGAAGAAGAAAACACCTGATATAAAAACATAAAAATAAAATCTAATTAATAAATACCAAATATCTTTTTTTAATTATTTTAAGAATCCGTTTTAGAATCTAAAATCCTGACATTTTTGACACTTTTGACACTTTTTAGGATTTTATCCGAATTCTTATTTTTTGGTTAAATACCAAATCTTTTTTTATTTGTTAATTCCAAATGAATAATTGTTTATCCAGTAGATTCGAATTCTTTCTTGATTATAAAACTCCATATGATCTAAATGAAGTACACAACTTTTATGTTAGAAACATGGTATTAAATGTAATTGTTAATAAAGGTGATGAACCATTAGAATTTAATTCGGTTAATTCCATAAATGACTTTAATTTCAAATGGGATTTCGATAATACAATATGCAACGAATGCGATATATAATTTAAAAATAAATATTCCATATTAATAAATGGATACTATTAGAAATAAACCCTGCAGATTTGTTAATATAGTAATTAAATCTAAATTATGTCCAATAAATAAAGGATTAGTTTTGGAAGAAACAAAGACTAAACCTCTTGGATTTATTAGAATGTTAATAAATAAAATAGAAATTAAAAATGATTTTATTGAAGCATTAATAGAAACACATCGTGAATATAAATTTGGTAAAACTCGCAATATTACTATGTAGAATACTTTCTTTTCACATTCTGGTTACTTTAAAATAAATTAACCAAAATTAAAAAAGAATCTCTTAAACATTAATAGTCTTGACCAAGGTCTGAGTATTAAATACACTTACCATCTTCACGTATGTTTCTTGAATCTCAGGCGCGTTATTCCTTGAGGTTGGAAGAACATTGTCACCAGATTGGACTCCAGAGCGAATGATAAGGTCATAATCCTGATTGTTAAAGTTAGCAGTATTACCAAAGTGATGAGAATAATCTAATCCAATACCCATGAGATCGGCATCACAGTTATTACCCTGCCCAGTATTAGCAGTAACAGTATTATCATAATCAGCATCTAAACTCTTATTGGTTAATGTTAAAGTTGCCGAACACTTATCAGCAATATTTCCGCTTAGCACCGCTCTCTGCCATCTGTTTCTAACTTCGGCATCACCTTGCGAACCCATCTTCTGGATATAATTCTGGGCGGATACTGGTCCAACTTTACCATTTCTTGCAGATTTGGTGAGAAGATTGGGATTGACCTGAATAACAAAGTCTTCTGGTTGTCTTACATTATTCTTATTCTGGGTATATTCTCTTAATCCAACTGGAACTCTGAAATTTGATTGATTCTTTTTAATGTTATTCTCCTGATCTTGCTCTATAAAAAGATTGACGAAAGACTGAACCATAGATACATTTGGAGTGTATTTTGAACTATTAACACTCGAAACAATATCATTAACAAGGTTGATTCTATCGTTAAGCATCATCTGTGGTTGATACTCCGCCATATCCTGAGGAGTTGGTACTATAAATCTACCCTGAAGTCTTAAGTTTTTAATTATGTAATAACTGCCTTGCACCTGTGGGAATGATTCGCCATTAGCACGGAATCTCTCATAAAAGAATCCAGCATCATTATTGAGTTCTAAATTTATTATTAATCCTCCTAAATAATCCTGACCAAGATGAAGATGTTTTGGGTTATTAAGAAGAGCAGTATCTAATTTAAAACTAAAAGGTCTTCCATAATGTTTATCATTAATATTTGAAATATTAGTAAATGATCCAGAAGCATTATTTGTAGCATCACACATAACCGCTTGATGGCGGTTAGCATCACTCGCATGAGAACCAAGAGCATCATATCTCGCTAATGGAGATACTAAATAATCGTCTGGTGAATTAGTCCAACCAGTTCTTGTTCCTACATACATAGGATAGTTATTGTGTTGAGCGATTTCTACACTTGTCTTTTTCGACTGGACAAAGATTCTCTTAATAGAGTTCTGTATTCCACTCCAGTTAGAAATGTTAGTGTTAGTTGGGCGAGTAAGATTGGCACCATTACCAAGATTGTAATCGGCGGCAGTTACTCCAGCGGCATCCTTAATAGGATTTCCTGTAGGGTCTAAATAGACTATCTGTCCAGTTAAAAACATATCTGAAGTATCTATCATTCTTTCTTGGGCAGAAATAGAAAAACGGACATTTGCGTTTCCCTTGTTAAAAGAGAAACCACCTGTAAGTTGTCCAGCGGCGTTAATGGAGGTGGCAGAATCATTTACAGCCGGCACAGAAAAAGAAACTTTGGAATGAGGCATATTAGAGTTATACAATTTAAAAAGAAAATAAAAATTCAGATAATATTTATTTTTTTTTTTAATATCTCTCTAAATACTAATGTTTCGAGAGTTACTTGCGAGAATAAAATTAAAATTTAATTGTTGTATGCAGTCATCATGCACTATGAATGAAGACTTAAAGGACGACCGCCACCCCACCATTGGCGGTAACACTAACAATCTTTCTTGACCATACAAAAGTATTGGCGAGAATATCATGAGCTCTACCAGCGGAGAAACCAAGTCTTACCTGTCCTTCTGCCTCACCAAGGTTATAGTAATATGGAGATCTCGCTAACTGACGACCAACCATAAAGGTATTGGTATATGACTGAGCGTTTAATCCATCACTATTTCCTAAATCTTTTGCTTCTTTATTAATAGATTTGAGAGATTTAACTATTTCATGAAGAGCAATAATCTTTTCTTGGTTATTTCTTGGATCATAAGGTCTTACAGGAACTAATCTCGACTTAAGGAAATATACTACTGAATTCATATTCATATCATTTGGTACATCACCTGCATAAAGACTGGAAGATGTGCGTCCACCAAGTTTCTCTACATTAGAAAATGCAGTCATTACACAGACGGCGCGACTCGCTACAGAGTTAAGTTCGATAAGGTGCTTTCTGGCATTCTGTGGGATATTATCGACAAAGTGATCGAAAGTGGTAAATTCATAGTTAAATCCATTCGCCATCTGATTTACCAATTGAGGTGGAGGGGCAATTGAAAGAACCTTAAATTCAGGGCGAACCTTTAATGCTCTGGTGTCAGCGGAAAGTTTCATAGTTACAGCGGTAGCAACAGGAATAACAGGACCATCAACTGTAACATCGATTTTATCACCATTTTTAGCAATAGCAGTTATAGTTCTTACGGCAACTGGATTTCCTGCTTCTGTTAATATAACTTTATTATCAACACAGAATCCAAAAGCATTTATTTCAAAGTCTTCGGCGGTTGTAATAACATTACCAGCAACAGCAGGTGCAGCAGGTGTAGTTCCCATATCAAGAGCGGTTTCAGTAATATCATAATGAACTCCACTTTCATCTTTGGCAGTTAAGTTAAAACATGCTTCTTCTGGTTCTGCTAAGGTTATTTCGATTCTAAGACCCTGAAGTCCAATAACATTGCAGAGGCGTTCGTCGTCCCAGTATCTTAAAATACCTGCTTTAAGTGGCGTAGTATATCTTCTAAAGTTATATACCGCTTCACCGTCGGAGTTAATTGGTGATAAAAGATTGTTATTAATATTTTCACTTTCATTAAGAGTTGGGACTAATACTCCACCAGCATTAACTTCTTTGGCGTGAACCTTCGCGCCACAACCACTCATTGCCTGAAGATTAGTTTTATCTTCGAAAAGATACTGATTAGAAATTGCCATCCACTGATTATAGTTCTGCATAGTTTCTAAATGCTGACCAGTTCTTAATGAATAGATATCAACTCTATCTATTAAGGAATCTACACCAGCGGAGTTATTAAGCATGAGTCTCTGTTTGTCACTACTGTTATTTAAAACATCAAATGTGAGATAGGAATCTCTGCCTTTTACTAAACCTAATGAGGGGTTTAATTCGAAAATGAGTTTCTGACCACTCTGGACAGTGAATTCGGTTCCATTAGTAGGAACTAAAGAAATAAACTTGGATGCGATCTGTTGAGCCATATACTAAGTAGTTAAGATTTTATTTTTAAAATATAAAATATATCTAAATATTAAATGTCCGTTAATTCTATTCCTAATTCATTTAATTTCTTAACTTCGGCATCAACAAATGGTGTATTCGGCGGAAGTGGATATAGTAGTGGTTTAATTTTTATTGGGTCAAGTGCTACATTATTTGTTAATTTAGATTGTACTTTAGAATGTATTATTGAAATTTATGAAGCATCTGCAGATAATGAAGATAATAAAGTTTTATTTTTTTCTAAAACTTTACCAGCAAATTCTAAATATTCAAAAAAATTCGCTATAACACAAGCTTTTGCTGAAATTTTTATTAGAAACAATAATCAAAATAATCCACCTGATAATGGTATTTTATATCTTGAAACAAGCACTTCCACTAATGTCCAATATTCTACACAAACATTCCTTAATAGTCAAATAGAAATAGATGATAATGCTGGATTAATAAGACTTTCTAATAATTATGAAGTTGATTTAGTTAGAGGAATACAAAAAGATTTTCAAAAAATAAATATCCAAGGACTCCAAGAAACCAATCCTCCAACTGTTACTACTATTGGATTTAGTCAAGCTGACTATAAAATGCTTAATGAATATTCACAATTTGAAATATTTGTTGTAAGTCCAAATGATGTTGTGGGTGGGATTGGTGCAAGAAAAGTAAGAATTCAAGGCGTCTTATTTGGTGGAGAAGAATTTGATACTGAATATGATTTAGTTTTAGGATTAACACAATATCCTGTTGGAGTAATTGCTGTCCATAGAATGACCATTATTGAAGTTGGAAGTTCGAAATTCAATAATGGAATAATAAGTTGTGGTTCTGTAAGTGGCACAGAATTTGGAGAGATTACTCCATTCACTAATGTATCCCATTGTGCCTATTTTAGTGTTCCTAATAATAAACAATTAATTGTAAGAGATATAGATATATCTTGTTATTCTGGTGGAGGGAAAATTCAGATATGGGAATATGACCCTGTATCAGGAATACAAGCAACAATTGGTACCTTCTTAGTAAATACCACATATAACACATTTAAATATACCCTTGATGGTTTAATTACTGCAGGAAAATCCATAAAAGTAAATTATACTGCTGGTTCCACAATAGGAGATATTCTTATTAATGTTAATATCAATGCTGTTTTATGTCCATCAATAAGTTCTTTTTAAACTGATGTATTAACAACTCTAACATTAATAATATTAGATACTCTGCCTTCGTGAGAAGTAACCTTGACTTGATGAACTGTGTCCCACGCAGTATAAGAGTTTGAAACTATAAGTAAGTATGAATATAATAAAAACCCTGGCGTCGGGGGACTTACCAGCGACCAGACATCGCCTTGCACACCAGTCGCAGGTCTAATATAATTCCTAAATCTAAAATCAGTTATACACGCTAACCTCTGTGTAGTTGAACTGACCTCGGTGGTGGGATCTCTATAGAGTGTAATATCATTCATAATAGGTGATACGCCGTCGTCTATTGCTCCTGAAGGTGGTGGGGCAACAACAACAACGGAGCTACCTATTTCAGGAGTCGCTGTGGCATTAGGGAATTTTAATTGCTTAAATTTTAGAGCATCATAAACTAGTTCAGTGTGAGAAGCATTAGGTATATAATAGTCCCCCTCAGCACTAGTTTGAACATCGAAATTTTCGGCAAATCGAACAGTTGTTTTATCGTCTTTTACCTCTCTATCTAACAAATTAAGATAATTCAATTTCTCAGCTCGATCCATTTTATAATCTAATACAAGATTTAATTTATGAAAGACAATAATTTAAATCCCACACTTCATTTCCTCGTTTGCGTTTAGGAACTCTAAGAAGACATCCGCAAATGAGGCATTCTAGAAAATTAAGAAATCTTCGATTTCAATATTCGCTTTGCTTAAACCTTATCGGCATTTGGAATAGATAATTTCTTAAACTTAAGAGCGTCATAGTCAAAATCTATCTTAGGTTTCCAATAATCGCCTTCAGCTGATTTTACAAGGACAAACTGCTCTTCAAACTGTTTGCGTGTATTCGCTTCTCTTTGTTCTTGTTCCAATAAATCAAGGTGGCACATCATTTCTTCACAATGGGGCATAGTTATAATCTAATACAATATTTTAATTTTAATCCATATAAACTATTTCCACTGATATAGTTTCCGCTACCAAAGTAGTATTTGCTTTAGACCAATACAAATAAGGGTTCGCGTGAAGAGGCAAATTAATATAAAAATCACCACTACTTGGGTCTGGTTGGATAGGGTTTTGCCACATTTTATACTTTATACCTGAATATCCGTTCTTCGCAGCGTATAAATAGATAGGGTCAGTCCAATTAGTAGTATTTCCAAAAATTGATATAGACCTCGCTGTCGCTAATGATGTCGGTGTGGGGTAAAGATAATTTGAAGTGCCGGCGGGTATGGTTGCTGTTTGTGTGGAGAGATAAGAAGTTTTATTAACATAATCATCAACGGTTATTGCCCCAGAATACTGATTAATTCTAACTGGATAAGCAACTCCTAATGAGTTCGTGCCGTGTATTACACTTCCTACCTTTCCCGTGTCGTCGGTTGATATTACATTTGCTAAACCACCACTATCCACCCCTATTACCGCTGTCCCGACAGTTGGGGTCGGTAAAGTCGAAGCACTATCATATTGAGTATAACTACCACCACCACCACCACTCGTTTCTAAAACCCCATTAGCATCTACCTTAAGCTGTACCTGAGATCCGCTGAAGTTTCCCATACATTTCGTTATTTGTGTTCCATTAGTGATATTCGCATCAGTCGTTCTTAAATTATTACTCATATCGGTCTGTAGTTGTGCCCACGCTCCGTTATTTCTTTCAGCATAGATACCGACACACTGCATAGACCCTAAAGTATTAGCGTCACCAAATGTGATTTTATTATTAATAGCATTGAGTGTAGTTTCAGTTGATGCTCCAGAAGGAAGAGGTAGTGCCGTCGCACTAACAGCAACAGTTCCAGAAACACCTGATACAGCAACAGTTCCAGCAATCGAACCAGTATCACAAGCAGTCACTTTAGTATTTAGAGCAGATAAAGTGGTTTCAGATGCTAAACTAGCAGAAGTAACAGCAATAGTCCCACCTGATACAGCAACCGTTCCAGTTATACTTGGTATGGCAGATACAGCAATAGTCCCACCTGATATAGCAACAGTCCCAGCAATCGAACCAGTATCGCAAGCAGTCACTTTAGTATTTAGAGCAGATAAAGTGGTTTCGGATGCTAAACTACCAGAAGTGACAGCAATAGTCCCACCTGATACGGCAACCGTTCCAGTTATACTTGGTATGGCAGATACAGCAATAGTCCCACCTGATACAGCAACAGTTCCAGCAATCGCGCCAGTATCACAAGCAGTCACTTTAGTATTTAGAGCAGATAAAGTGGTTTCAGATGCTAAACTAGCAGAAGTAACAGCAATAGTCCCACCTGATACAGCAACAGTCCCAGCAATCGAACCAGTATCGCAAGCAGTAACCTTACCATTCAGAGAAGATAATGTGGTTTCAGATGCTAAACTAGTAGAAGTAACAGCAATAGTCCCACCTGATACAGCAACAGTCCCATCAACGGTTAAACTGGATTGATCACTCGCTATGACTACTGGAAAACTCGCCGCCATAATATCCTGTCCTTTAACAAAATCGGCGATTTCTACCTCGACATCGCCTGCACTTGTGATATGAATAGGATGAAGTTCTCCAATACCAGGACCACTTGTTACTTCACCATATATTAAAACCTGTTGAGCGGATGCGAGAGTGGTGTCCGCACCTTGAGTGATTTTATTATCAATATTATTAACTGAAGTAGCATTCGCTACTGCCTGTGCTAATTGTAATGCCTGATTTGCCGCCGTTGCATCACTGGTTGCAGCTCCACCAACAACATCGACCTGAAGTTTTCCTAAAGCATCGCATAACAATTTAGTAGATGTTCCCGCAGTTCCTATAGTTGTTCTACCACTCATATCATAGGTTCCCACAGTATTTGACCTTGTTGTCGAAAGACTTCCAGAATTTGCTTTCTGTCCTAAGGATGCAGGTAGTTTAGATGACATAGTAGAGAGGGTTGCTTCAGTCGCTAATCCAGCATGTTCTTCTGCGGTTTCTAAATGAAGATTTCTCGCTAATAAACCAGTATTAAATCCCAGTGTGTTTAAAGTGATATTTTTCGAATCAACTGTCGCACCACTATTAGAAGCACATACCATGTATAATACCTCTTCTGCTGGAAGACCATCACCATTTACCACCTTATCATTAAACTGAATCTTACGCTGACTGAATTTAGTTGATGGTTCGCCTTCACCATAGAAAACACATTCCTCACCAATTCCAATCGTATTATCGTTATCGTAATTATAATCTATTTTTGAGTGATACCAAGGTTGCTGATCACCGACCCCAGTAGGTTTAGTGTAGATATGGAAAAAAGGGACTGAACTGGTTTCACTATTTACATTAACCGCTCCAACAGCATAAATAGATTGAACATCGCCGAGTGTTATAGTTTCTTGAGCACCATTGAAATAATAAAGGTTGAACTTTGTCGCGGCGACTGGATTAGTTAGTTGCCATCCAACTCTTCCTTCGACATCTGCTTCAACGACACAGGTGGTGTCCGCCTTCACCGCTGTTCCACCTGCACTCGTTAAAAGCACTTGAGAATTACCATTTTTAGAGGGTGTTTTAGTGTCTATACTATCAACTGAAAGAGCGGTAGCAGTTTCCTGTATTATTTGAAGAGCTTGATTCGCAGCCGTTGCATCGCCACCAACACCACCTACAACATCGACCTGAAGTTTTCCTAAAGCATCGCATAACAATTTAGTAGATGTCGCTGAGTTTGCTATATCGGTTCTACCACTCATATCATAAGCACCTGCTGTAGTTGACCTTGTAGTTGATAGACTTCCACTATTCGCTTTTGGTCCTAATGATACAGGGAGTTTCGCTGATTGTGCCACAAGAGTTTCTTCTTGTGCTAATCCTGCCGAATCAATCTCTGCTGTCATCTCTAATTCACCATTAGCATTAACTGCTATTGGTATAATAGTATTTCCAACAGGGTCTTTTCCACAAATTAAAGTTCCTGACATATAAACTTTTACAATATTTTATTTTTAAATTAGAAACTGTAAAGTTTATTCAATAATTCCAAGTTTTCTTCTGGAACAATTAATTTTTTATAAGTAGTCCATTGTATTCTCATATTATTCATAGTTATAGATTTACCAAATATTTCTCTGGAAAAGTTTGTAATGGCATTTGATAAGTTAGTACTTGTTATAGGTTTCCCACTTTTGTTAGTAATAAAATGAGTTTTATTATTTGATAAGTTATTGCTAAATTTGGATAATAATTTATAAATTTTCTTATTAGTTATTTTATGAATCTTCTGACCCATAAATGAATTATCTTTTTCTGAAAAATCATTAAATATAAAATAAAAATCACTATCCTGAATAACAAGATATATTGGATAATCATCAAATTCTTCTAATAAATCAAAATCGGAATACTCCATTTTTATATTACACCATCTCGAATGTCTTAATGGAAACTCAAATAAAAATAATACCAATACTAAATAATTCCTGTATTGAGTGAAACAACATTTAGTCCCAATATACCAATCCATTAAACCTTCTATTTTGTTTCTTATATCAAATAATGAATATCTGGTATATAAATCTTTATTTTCCTTCAAATCCATTAATGCGTTATATTCATCAACAAACCTATACAGAAAATAGGTATCGCATTTATAAAACTTAAAAATTATTTTGATATTTTCCATTATTTTTAAAGTAGTTGCAAGAGTGTATTTATCGAGTATTTTTTCTATTATTGGCGAAAAGTTCGTGAGTGCTGGTATTAACTCTGTAAATGTTTCCACATTAGCAATCTTTATTAATCTATCTATATCTTTTTGTAATTCAAATAAATCAACTTTGCTATTTTGTGCATAATTTAAAAATAGTTCCATTATTAGTATTTCCAAATAAAAAAATATAATAAATAAAACTACTATTATGGTTACTATAAACTATTGGTGGGATCTTCTTCATTTCTTCTTTTATTAATTTGGCATTTGGATGTTCCAATCCAATTTTAAGAATATAATTTTGAATAAAAAATGGTAAAATACCGAGAATTAAATTATCAAACATTATTATGGTCCAATATTTTATTAACTCTTATAAAAAAAATTATCCAAATGCCACAAAAGTCCAAGAAAATTTAATAGAACTTGGAATAGATAAAAAAGATATAACAATAGTTAATGGTTATGATATTAAAGAAAATGGAATGTTAATGTCTAAAGTTTGTTTCCATAATTTCTTTGATAAGATATTACCAAATGTAAAAGAAGATATGTATTATTTAGAAGATAATACTATTATTTATGAAAACCCAGAATACTTTCCCAAATACAAAATGGTCCATTGGTTAGGATTTATAAATATTTTAAAAGATTATATTGTGGGTGCACATTTGGTTTATTTAAGTAAAGAAATGATAGAAGAGATTAAACACAATAAATATACTCCGACTCATATAGATAGGTTTTTTAGAAAATTAGGTAAAGAATATGGAATGGAAATAAAAAAATCAATAACAAAAGTTAGACCACATTATTCGCAGACTATTTGAAAGATAAGAAATTGGAATAATAAGAAACATTTTTTTCTTTAAACAATTGTGGTGACAGCGCCAGCATTGGTCTTCATTAGTGCTGATGTATCTATCCCACCAGTTTGGCCGCCGCTTGTCTCTGCAACAACATTTGGTTTATCTTCTTCTGTGGTAGGTTTCTTCGATGCTTTTACTATTCCCATTATACCAGTTACTACACTTGCGATTTCTCCAAAAATTGGGATTGTGTCTAAAAATCCATCTAATCCTATAGTACCTGCTATTTCTCCTGCATCTTCTCCAGCACCAGTTGCTACTTTTCCTGCTAATTTTGATACTACTTGTTTTTGCATGTTTCCTGCTGCGGCATCCCCACCTAATAGATTTTCGCTATCCGCACCTGTAGTTTCTAAACTTCCTGCTCCACCCTTTAAAGGAATAGAGTCTGATCCACCTGGCGCGACATCACCACTTGTAGTGCCTCCACTTGCTGGATCGTGTAGTTTCTGTAACGGAGACCCACCTTGATTAACATTAACATTTGGGTCAGTACGAAGCAATTTAGCAAAACGACGACCAGCAGTATTATCATTTGCGGATGAAGGAGCACCACCCATATCCTGTGGTTGTATCTGTGGTGTAGCATCAGGAGTCGAACCAATACCTGCTGAATCTGGTGCTGCTTGCTGAGTTGGTAATACTTTTACTGGTTGTCCTAATGTCTGTGCACCAGTTAAATCTTGGGCACCTTCACTTGCAGTTTGTCCTGCAGTTTTTGCTTGTAAATTTGCCTGTTGTTCGGCAGTTACTGATGCAGGGGCAGCACCAGCAGGTTTTGCTTGAAAAAGACCTTGTGGAGCAGCGTCAGGATCTACACCTGCAGTACCAGTGCTTTTAGTGAATGTTGCAGTATCACCAGCACCTGGAGCAGAACCAGTATCAGTAGGAGCAGCAGGAGCAGCAGGAGCGGCAGGAGCAGCAGAGGCACCACCTACATCACCAGCATCAGTTAAAGTCGCATCAGGGGAAGGTGCGATATCACTGGCGCCACTATCTGGTGCTTTTGTTCCTACACTTTCTGGACCTCTCGCGCTTCCTGGTGTTCCGTCACCACTATCTGCTACTGTTGCTGCAGGATCACCACCACTAATTTTTGCTCTGGCGGCTCTCGATTCTTCTAATGTTTGACTACCTGGAACACTACCAGTATCACCAGTAGCGGCAGTAGGATTCGCTTTTCCACTAAGATTTGATGCGGCATCTCTTATTTTTTGTGCAGCATTTCTTGCGGTTTTGTATTTAGTATATATTTTCCTTCCTAAATGGACTCCCATACTGGCAGTTCCTAATTCAGTAGCACTGGAATTAAATGTATCTATTATGTGCTGTAAATGTTCGTCAGTTCCTACTGCTTTTCTATTTGCTATTTCATCGCCTTGGTCGGCTGCGTGTTGAGTCGAAGAGGATATATCTTGTGAATAACCCTGTAAAATACTTGCGAGAGACATATATAAACTTACTTAATATTATTTTTTTCTGATTCTTCTTTTTTATTTTCAGTTTCCATTTCATTTACTATTTTCTCTGGATTCTCATATTGGGCATCTGCACTCCATAATAACTCGTCGTAATTTCGCCATGCTTCTAATTTCGGTACATTAATATAAGTAAAATCAAAAGGGGATTTTCTACTTTCATAAAATATTCTTAAAAATTCCTTTTCACTTCCACCAATAAAAGAATAATCTTCAGATATTTTCTTTAATTCACTTTCAGGGAAACTACCCATAATATGGAGACCTTGGACATTTTGTCGAATTGTTGGTGTTAAAAATTTATATCTTTGGCAACTAAGACAAATCGCTAATCTGCCCTCTGTCCCTAATGCCTCAGAACCAATATGACGGAATTTTGTAATAGTAGAACTAAATAAATCTTGCTTTCCATTCTTTTTCATTACAAATCCTGTATCACCCATAATATCGTCCATTACTAATAAATACCTATTATCCTCTTCATCATTCTTTATCATATCTAAAATAACTTGGAATAGATCTTCAGAATATTCATCAAATACATAATCAAATGCATCTACCATGTGTTTTAACATCACATCATTATGGACTGATGGAGAAATTAAAATTTTAATATCATAATCATCGCCATAAAAGCGTGGAGATAAATAGAGATTCTGCATTAATACCGATTTTCCACTCCTAATCTTGCCTAACAAAACTATAAAATGGACTAAATCAGGAATAATATCTTTTGCTTTTTCTCCAAGAGCATCTTCATCATTTTTAACTGGATATACTTTGAGATCCTGTGGTATAGTGGGTTCTTTTTTACACTTCATTAACTATAATTAATATTTTATTTTCTTTTTTCTAAATGATCAATCATGTATAACAACTTATTGTTTAACTTATCAGAATCCAGAATATCTTCTGGTTTTAAAGTATTTAAATATTTTTCCATGGTTGTATAACTAAGATTGCAATTCATTTTACTTAGCGCGTCGTATTTGGTGTTTTCCCATGTCTCCAATTTTTCATTTTCTAACATTTTGTCTCGTGCTTTTTTCTGCCTTAATTGAGATTTTGTTAATTCTTTCTTTTCTTTCCTTTGTTCTTTTTTTAGTTCTTGTGAAGTTGGCAATTTGAGTTTTGCTTCTTTATTCGCTTTAACTTTGGCACGACCCTTCGCCAACCCTTCTAATTGTTTTTCAGTTAATACTCTTTTGGGTTTTGGTGGAGCGTCCTTCTTAATAAATATATCTTCTGGGTTTGTAGTCATAGTAATATTTTCTTCACTCATTTAATTATAAGTCAAGAAAAAAAATTGATTTAAAACTAATGGACAATAAATTATTAAAATGACCACAACTAACAATATCTATCTAAATTGCATGAGACATTTTGAGTATACCAAATATCCAGAAATTTATATGGGTACATATTGGGGATTTCACCGAATTGAAAAAATACATCACGACCATGAAGTAAATAAAAATAGAGATGATTTCATTAGTAAATATGGTATTAAAAGATTGGTAAAAAAATATCCGCAATGGGTAAATAAACAAAGAGAGATAATTGATAGTAGATATAATCGTAAAGACGGTATTGATTGTGACCACGCAGAAATATATTACACAATTGATAAGAAATATTTATTATTAATAAGTCCATATGGTGTTAATAATAATGATGAAAAAGTAATGAATAAATATGAAAATTATGGATTTGAAAAAGTGCCTAAAATGTATGGTGAAAGTGCTACAAGTTTTATTAAATTTATTTTAAAATAAACTATGAAATTGTCATTCTTCACCATTAATCTTATTTCCCAGTAAATAAATGTTGCAAAATCTGCAACATATATATCTTACCGAACCGTCGCTATGATCATGGTCCAAATGTCTCTCGCGAGAATCTTTATATTCTTTATCGCATATCATGCAGTTGGTCTCACTCATATAGAAATCGTATAAATCATTAAAATTAGAATCTTCTATACCAATCTGTCTCCAGTTTGCTACTCTCATTCGGCGTTTTCCAATATCACTATTTCTATAATCCTGCATATATTTATTAAATTTATCTAAATTCTTTTCTCTCCACCTTTTTTGATTAATTGAAACTTTTTCTGGGTTATTCTTTTGCCATTCAGAAGAATAGGTTTTTTGGTATTCTCTCATGTACGACTTTTTCCATTCTTTATTCTTTGGAATTTGTAAATATTTCTTCTGGTATTCTGTTTGGTACGATTTCATCTTTTCACGATTTTCTTCGTAATACATCTTTTGATAAGCACGTTTTTGGGATTTAGTTCTCGGCATTTTATTATTAATTAATTAATATAAAGATTTTAATTTTAAGTATGAAACTAATTCATTAATCAATTAATTAATTAATTAATCAAATTCAATAAGAATTTTTTTATATCTTTCTACTGGTGGAGAGAGTTTTCTAATTTCCATAATGGATTCGTGTTTCTTTGTCTTTACAATTCCCATATAATAATTATAAACACTTGATTTACTAATTTTAAAAAGTTCTTGGATTTCTTGACAGGTCCGAAACATTTTAGTTTTTTCACCGTCGAAACTATCATTATAAACTACTTCATAATGGTAGGTATTATTATTGGTTGAGTTACTGGTTCGTGGCATATTTATTATTTATTGGTTATAATCTTTAAATGGGTTTTTAACAAATTCAATTTTTATAATTACAATCATTTAATTAATAAAAGCGACAATGTCGCTCGGGATGTCTGACCCAATTCCCTGAGAAAAAAAAAAATAATCAAAAAAAAAAAA
>Ga0233412_10000936_pt1 | contig 15999 bp, 18 predicted proteins | sample Na_anoxic_4_MG_FD_180667 | JGI IMG/M metagenome (GOLD analysis project Ga0233412, IMG submission 180667) | Seawater microbial communities from Saanich Inlet, British Columbia, Canada - Na_anoxic_4_MG | ecosystem: Environmental > Aquatic > Marine > Inlet | place: Canada: British Columbia...
GCGCGAGGGCGGTCCACTATCTGCAGAATCTGTCTGGGATGCCGGCTCGCGCCCTTGCGGAGCGCATTCGGTTCGACTCCATATTATTTCGCGAGTGGTCTGCGAAGAAAACCGCGCTGCAGGATGCGAAGGGGGGTCAGTGCGCCTACAGCAGCGAGTGCCTCGAGCACATGGCCGACTGGCTGGAGCAGCGTCGGCGCTCCGGAGAGCTTATTATCGACGGCGGGACAGTGGACTTGTGTCGGTGGGAGTCTGTCGACGCAGAGCAGCCGACCGCGTCTGCCGTCTCGTCAGCCGTCTCGGCCGCGGGGGACAGCCACGTGCCTGCGCCGGACGCCGGCCCGCCCGCGGCGGAGCGGGATACTCCTGTCGACCCTCGTGTGTCCTGGCAGTCGCGGGCATCCAAGGCGATGCGCAAAAAAGCAGAGCTCCAGAAGAGTCACGACGAACTGCTTCAGCGATGTTCGTCCCTGGACGCCCGTAACAAGGACCTCGAGGCGCGCCACGCCACGCTCGTGGGCCTGGTAATGCACCTGACGCGGCAGATCACCGACGGCACGGTTCCCGCAGCAGGTGACGGCGAAGACTAAGGAGCGTCTGGTAATCGAATAGGTTTAGCAGTGACATGGCACAGTATGTGATTTGTTTGTTTTTTTCTGCTCTGTGTGTACAACATGTTAGCGCTAGTTGATCTGTCCAGGCAGCTAGGACGGCATGCACTGCGATGCGCTCAAATGTATCTGCGTCTAAGGTCCGCGCCCATGGCTCGATGAGGCGCTGCGGGGCACTGGCTGACCAGAGCATGTCACCGATCGAGTCCACAAGCCTATGATATGCCGTTCGGTCCTCTGGAGGGACGGGCGCGCACGGAATATCCTGCAGCAGCTCCGCGCAAAGCTCCAAATGCACGTCGGTGCGACGCAGCCTGGCCAGTTGATGCTGGATGTTTTCGTGTGTGTCCAGGGGCAGCATGTCCAGCCATGTCTGTGACATTTTTCCAGACCGCTCGTCCCGATCCTGCATTTCAATTTAAATTGAAACACAGGACCCCCTCCATGCACATGCAAATGCGTGCTCCCGAGGTTGTGCTCCAGTGCTGGTGGCGGCAGCGCATCGCGCGTCGTCTGTGCGCGGCCGAGCGGGATCTGCAGGACGCGGAGGATCTTGAACTGTGGTCCACTCGGGACATCCGCGACGCTCCCGCATACGTCATTGATCTGTTCGCCGGTATGCCGACCGTGAGAGCCGGGGAAAGATAGCGGGCAGTACAGGGCCGCCGTGCCGAAAATGTCCGCATAGTATACATATGCAGGGATCCGCGGCCGAGGCCGCCGGATACGCCGCGGCGGTGGTCACGAATGTCAGTGTGTATCCGCAGGCGTACGACGTCCATGTCATCATTAAGACCGGCGAGCATGAGAAGCTCCTCGGCATATCTTTTTGTATGTATGTGCTCCAGGCCTCGGGCTGCGTTCTGTGGCTTGTGTATGCCTGCGCAATGGGACTGTACCCTATAATCTTCGGTTCAGTCCTATGCCTCGTCCCCTCGGCGTACATAGCCTACTGCGTGGCGGCGCACCGCCCGGGGGACGCGGCCCCGGACGGCTCCCACGATTGTCCGTCGGAGATAATAATCGCCACCGGGAGCTCATACACAGCCGAGAGCCCCGCCCCTCCGGACCACGCGCTCTATGCCGTCAGCGACGCAGGCTAGAAGAGACAGCCGTACAGGAAATCGTCGCTCGCGATTCGAACGCGCCTCGGCAGCGAGAGCCGCGGACACAGGGTCCCCATCGTAACATATCTCCTGGACAGATGGACATACTGGTTCTGGATGTTGTAGAACGAGGGGCGAAAATATCGGTTGCCGCCTCTGCACCCGAGCATCGAGTCGGCCTCGCAGGACATCTCCTTGCAGTAGGACACGAACGGCGGTATGTCGAACAGCGTGTTTATGTTCGCGTAGCTCTCGAGCATTATGCGCTGTAGGCCCTTCCTTTCTCTGAGCGTGGGACTCTCGCGCGCACTGAACAACCCTTCCAAGCCCATGGGAATCATGTAGCGAGAGAAGTTGAGGCTGCTGATCGTTTTGCACGTGTTGGACAGGGCTACGACCGCCCCGGGATCGAGCAGGCACATTATCTTTCTCTGGATCTCGCCCGGAAGCAACTCCATTCTCGGTGTACTACTGAGTTATAATATAGTCGCTTTAATCGTCCACTACTGTATATGGCAGTGGATGATATATCCTTGGATTCGTTTGAGCAGGACCTCAAGTGCTCGCGGAATAAGGAGGTATACGGCGAGATAAACACGCCGTTCTCACTAATCGGCGACATGCTCGACCTTCTCCCCACGTCTCTCTTCTCTCGCCCGGAGCTCAAGTGGCTCGACCCCGGGTGCGGGTGTGGCTACTATTCCATCGCGCTGTTCCACCGCCTGTCCAAGGGCCTGGCTGATCTCATGCCCCGGAGAGCGGACAGAACGCGCCACATCGTTCGTAACATGATGTTTATGGTCGAGCTGAACGAGGAGCACTCGACGACCCTGCGCACTTTGTTCGGCGAGGAGGCCAATATCATCATCGACGACTATGTCGGCCGCAAGTTCGACATGGAATTTGACGTTGTAATCGGTAATCCTCCCTATAACTGCAGTGGTCTCAAGAAGGTGCCGACGAACACCGCGATCAGCAAGAAAGAGGACGGCAAGACTGCCTGGATAGACTTTGTGAGAAAATCGGTGTCCGTCCTTAAGAAAGATGGATTCCTGCTCTACATCGTCCCCTCGATATGGATGAAGCCGGACAAGGCGCGGATGTACGAGTTCATCCTAAGGTTCCGGATTCTTGCCCTTCACTGCCTAAGCAATACCGAGACAAACCGCGTGTTCTCGAATCTGGCGCAGACGCCTACTTGCTACTTTCTCTTGCAGAACAGCCCTTCATGCGGGTCAATTCGGCTCTACGACCGAGACGTCGGTGCCTACGTGGCATACACGCCACCGCCTTTGTCCCCCGTCCCCGTCTTCGGGGCGTCCGTCGTCAAGAAGGTGATGGAGGTTACTGCGACCTTCGGCTGCATTCCCGTCGTCAAGACGAGCATGCCCTCGAAGCATATACATCTCTCCGACACGCACACGGACACACATCCCCACGAATATGTCCATACCTGCCGCCTGAGCGGCCGGCGCCCGACGCTCGTCGTTCGGTATGGAGACCGCGAGGACAGATATCACAAGGTTCCAAAGCTCATCCTCGCTCACAAGATGTACGGGTTTCCGCATCTCGACGAGTCCGGACGCTACGGCATATCCAACCGTGACAACTATGTCGTCGTTGGCTACACCGTCGAGGAGCTGAAGAAGCTCAGGGCCTTTCTCTCCACGCGCTTCGCGCTATACGTCTTCGAATCGACCAGGTATCGCATGAGATACCTGGAGCGATATGCGTTCGAGTTCCTTCCGGACGTAACAAAGATTCCGCATTTTCCCAAGGACGTCACCGACGCCACCGTGGCTGCTTTCTTCGGGCTCAGCGAGATCGAGTGCGCGGCCATACCAAAGCTGCACGGCGAGCCATATGACGCTTTCTAGGGCGTCTTGTTGTCCCGCCTCCCGATCCTCGTCACCGGGTATTTGCACCAGATCCTGCAGTCGCACACGTCTCCCGGACCGTTGAACCACAGTTCCTTCCACCAGCGCCCTGCGTAGCAGTTGACGGGCGGTTTACCCAGGGTCGAGCTCAGGACCCCCCTCTGCTTCCTCAGTCCTCGCGAGATAAGGATTCCGAGCATTATTGTATTACATGTGGTAAGTTCTTTAGGTGGTTGAGCTTGGTAAAGTCGAGCAGATTTATTTAATATCCGCGTATAGTAAGGATTGCGCAATGGTCAAGGCGAGCAGCCAGATCCAGTATATGGTGACCATATATATCACCGCGCACGGCAGGGCCGTGACGGAGGAGGAGGACTACATCCGCCTGACAGACAGAGATGTCTATATCGGACAGGAGGTGGGGAACTGTGGCGTGCAGCTGAGGGCCCACGACAGACGCTTGATCAGCCTGGTCACGGACTGGAACATGGAGACCAGGTGGCTGCGAGAGGGTGCTCCGGTTGGTTCCGTCGCCGTTGAGGACTATGTGGTCGGGCCTCGCCAGTTCGAGGACGAGACGACCGTGCTGCATAACACGCAGGTGGCCCTGGTGGGCCCCGCCTTCAAACGGAACAAAATGATGGACATGGAGGGGGTGCCTGGAGAGACCTCGCGTCCCGGCGTTGTGGTCGTAATCCAGGAAAAGGGAAAGGCTCGGCCTGGCCTGCATGCGATGCTTGTTCGAAGTATCATGAACAAAATATATGTCCGTGAGTCCGAGGAGCTGGACCGTGACACGACGGGCCGCGGACACCGGTTCAGTGCCGTGTATCTCAACAACCAGTTTGTGTGCCCGGACGCCCGCTCCAGGACTGGGGCTCTCAGCCAGGAGTTCGACGAGTATGTCGTGGGGCAGGAAGAGTTGTCGCTCTCGGGGATCATCGACGCCGCAAAGAGCTGCGCGTCCAGGATCATCGACACCAGGCGGACCTCGAAGAGCATACTGTATACTATCGCGGACACCACGTGCAACGTCTACGCGACCGAGGACATCGCGGACGTGCCGCCCGCCGACCAGGACGAGAGGATGATACGTAAGAGCGGCATCAAGGCTGCGACGCTGGGCAGACTGCTGACCGAGACTGTCCCGTCTAGTCTGCCGTCGCTGATTCCCGAGATCCCCGCCGTCACGCCCGGGCATGGCAGCGAGTATTTCTACACTGGAACGTCCGCAAGGCTGCGGCCGCGCCCGGGGGATCTCCCCTCATTCGTGCAGGGAGAAGAGGAAGAGGAGGAGGCAGAGGCGGAGGCGGAAGCGGAGATTGAGGACGTGCTGCTCAGCCCCGACCTGTACGGGCAGCCAGGCTCGTCCGCAACGGACGAACTCCCGGGACTGTCGAAGCCGAAGCCCTCGAAAAAAACCTCCCGAAAACATGCGTCAAAAGAGGCACTAAAGAAACGGCACCGGAGAACCCAGCGGGCTCGAGAGTCCGCGCCCACCCGAGGTGAGCTCAGGGAGATGGCGAGGGATGCTCGGTCCGGTAGGGGCAGAAAGGCCCGCGCGAGCAGGGGACGCGTAGGCAAGAGGCGGGCGACCAGACGCGGGAAGGGGAGCAGGCGGGACCGCGGGCGCTTTTAATGTTGGGTGATAGTATGCTTCCCGACATTAACAGTGGTATAAAGCCCCATGTGTACTTTTTCCTCAAGAAGCACGGCGACAGCGCGTCCCCATATCAGGTCGAGCACATACGACGCAACCGCCTGAGTGTCGCCGTCGTGCCGGCGACCGCCCTTGGGTGCAGACGGTTCTGCGTCATGGTGGACTTTGACAACGACGATGCCATAAAAACAGCCGTGGACACCGACGACGACTCCTTCTACACAACGCCCTTCTATATGGAGGTCCTGCGGAAGAAACAGTATAGGGAGGCCTGGGATATTATCCGCGAGAGATACCCCAGCAACATTGTCGTGGAGAAGTATATATACTTCTTGGTCAACGCACCGCGCTGCGTGGGCGACCTGGTGACCTAGAGAGACTCGATCTCACGGCCTGGCAGCGAGAAAAATGTTCGCAGTATGTATAATGCCCCCTTCCCACGACGATGCCGTGCACATGGCCCTTGTGGCGGAACAGGCCAGGCTGAATATGGAGGTCGTCGACCTCCGGAGAAGAAGGGTTTCGATGCTCGAGACGTTCGCGGAGGCCATTGAGGCGAAGGAGAACAGGATCGCGGAGATAGGGCAAACAATAGAGAGGTACCGGCAGGGTGAGGTCGACAGAGCGCGCGGGGGCGCAGGGCGCGGCACAAAGCGTAAGCGAGGCACAAAGCGTAAGCGGGGCACAAAGCGTAAGCGGGGCACAAAGCGTAAGCGGGGCTCGAAGCGCAACCCAAGGACCTCTCCCGTGCGATTTAATTAGCGCCATAGACTATAATGGACGCACTCAGGCGGATCCCCTTCCATCCTTCTCAGGCGGTCGTTTTCGACATCGACGATACCCTCATCGACTCGTCGACTGGGCAGATCATGCCCCGGACGTTTGCTCTCTATCAGTACTGCGTGGACCGCGGCTACGGCGTGTACATCATAACGGCCCGTGCGCGAACCCCGGACGCCGTGCGCTACACGGTCAGGCAGCTTGCTTCCCTCGGGATATCCGGGTATAGGCTCGTTGTCTTCCGCCCGGCCCACGAGCGGGACATTCCCGGCTACAAGCAAGAGGCCCGCAGGTCGATCCCGCAGCGGGTTGTAATGTCGGTAGGAGACCAGCCATGGGATATAGGCGCCTACGGCGGCGTCGGGGTTATCGTGCGGAAAAATTGATCGCTCGCTGCGGACAGTCCGGCACGGCCAGAATGCGGCTCGCGACGACACGCTTTAACCACGGAACCTGGGGAGAGAACCGCGCCTGGCGGAGGTCCCACAATCCGGTTGGCTGCGCATACGGGGTCATGAAACCGATTAGTGTCGAGATTCCTCTCAACGCACGTGTCCTCGTGCTGGAGATGAACAACGAGGCCAACGAGATCATGGGGATTGGTCTGGTGCTGAACGTCCCCGATCCTCGCGAGAACGTGCCCATGTACACCGATCGCAATTATTGCTGCTACACATACACTGGAAAGCACAGAATAGACCGTTCTGCGTTTTCCGCGAGAGAAAAGATAATCGTGGAGATCCTCGAGTATCTTGTGTTTAGGAACGCGACGCATCTCAAGCGCGGCCAAGGCATAACCGCTATGCCACCGAAACTCGTCGCGCACGTCGCTGTGAGGGGCATGGACCTGGTCGCAGAGGTCGGGGATATGTTTCGCGCCAGGTTTCACATGCCGCCTTCCGCGCCGGGATAGATTCTGCTCTGCTCAGCTTTGAGCGTCGCCTGCTTTGCCTTCTGCTTCGACTCCGTCAGTGTGTTGGTGAGGAGCGGCGCAGAGCAGTTGAACGTTGCGCTGACGACCGCGAACCGCTGGTTCGCGTATCCCATGATTCCCTCGAGGGTCGACACGAGGTTCGCTAGGAGCCGCGATACGCCGCGGACGCGGCCAATGGGGACCGTTGCTTTCTCGCCTCCGTCGCGCAGGAGTTCCGCGGCGCTGTCCGCGAATGCATTGAACGCCTCGGTGGCGACCGTATTCACGAGCTCCCATACATGGAGGAGCTCGGTATTTTTGCGTCGGGAGGTGTCTCGTTTCACCAAGGTTGTCGACAGTTGGTTCTGGGTTATCTCCCCCATGATGTATGAGGCCCGGAGCTCTCGGTTCGGGTCGGTGGCCCGCGCCTCCCGCCGCAGATGGGATATGACGGTGTGCGCTATGTGGTTGATCGAGCGGTGGATCTCCGCGGCCTGGCTGGTCAGTGCGTCAAGCTCCTTCCGCACGCTTGCCGTGTCGTAGACGCGGTGCCTCAGCTCCGCGCGGACCCGCCACCAGTCCCTCAGGCCGCCACACACCACGTCTCCCGGGTTCCGCGGCGGCGCGCCGCCGCTCCTCTGCCACTGGTAGAAGTGTGGGTTGTGGACGACGCCCGTGTCCACGTGCCCGGTCTTCCAGCTGAAAGCGGTCTGGCATCCTGGGCACCACATCTGGTCACACCCAGAGATCTTGAATATCCTCTCCCCGCACTTCGGGCAGGGTCGCGTGTCCTTCTTTATGAGCTCCGCGCTCTTCACGCTGTCCTCGTTGCAGGTGTGCGCGGGGTTCACCTTACTCAGCCCTGTGACCTCGTGGCACCTCGAGCATGTGTATTTGTCGCAGGCCCCGCACTTGTATGCCGTGCTGAGGAACCCGCGACAGCCCTGGTCTGGGCATGGCATCACGAACTGCTTGCTCTTGTCGGCAGGCCGCCCCCCGCGTCTCAGGAGCGCGATCTCTCGCTGCACTTCATAGCGGTGGTGCTGCACCGCCTGCATTTGCAGCCTCATCGCGGTCAGCGCTTCGGTCAGCTCTGCCACTTCGCGCTCCTTTTTCCTGATGGTCCGTATGTCGTCAACGTATGGCATGGTCTCCGGGACCCGGCTGATCTCGCGCTGCAGTAGAAGGTCTTTCCTGTGCGCCCGGTAGGTGGTCTTCATCCAGGACATGTTGAGGTTCGTCGTTACAAACTCCGGGTCATATGCCTTCCGGCACCCCATGCAGTGCGGGTCCTGTGCGGTCCCAAGTATATACGTTCGCGTGCATTCCTTGCATGCCTCGTAGCCACATGTTTCGTCCGGGCACCGCACGCAGCAGTTGATGGTCTTGTTGTATCCGCAAACGCACACCGGGCAGGTCATTGCTGCCGAGGGCGGTGCGTCCACCGCATTCAATTTTCCACCTAGAAGACCGCCCCGGCGAACGCCTGCAGTATGCCAGCGATGTCGCCGAGGCTTTGGCCGAACACCTTCCACAGGCCACCCCCCACAAGCTTGACCACGTAGGCAGGTGCGTAGTAGAACACATATATGAACACATGCTCCCAGAGGAGATAGACGACCGTCGCAATCAGGGAGAGACACAGCAAGAACACTACGAAACCCACAAATGCCTTCAGGACAAGCCTCGCGTTCCTGCCAAACCAGGCTAGCACATCGTATATCAAGTAGAGCACCAGGAATATCGCCGAGATGACAAGCACGTGCATCCTGAATACGTACACAACGTCGAATAGGGACGGAGGCGTATTGTCGGCCCCTCCCACTGCGAAATAGGTGGGGATGGTGTTCGTGTACATGGTGAAGCTTTCCAGTGGGTCCTTCAGCTGCATAAGCTGGCGAACAACGGTCGTTATCAACGTTACCATGAACACCAGCAGGAAGAACGCGTCAGAGACGCCTATCCCGTACCAGTTGAGCTCGAACCACCTGGCCTCCAGCCACTTGCCAAACTCGAACTCGGCGATTCCTCTTATTATCTTGTCGATTCCAACGCCACCGTCCGTCTTGCCTCCGGTCTGGGGCGGCGCGTTGCGTTCGATATGGGACTTCAGCTGGTGTTCTCTCCATCTGCTCGGCTTCGCCGTGTCGGGCGCGGGCGGGCATTTGAACACGCTCGCGGGCACACCGAATATTCCGGCGAGCTGCTCTCTTCCCTCGCGCGTGTCTGCGTCGATCGGGGGCGTCGCGTTCTTCGCTATGTCGCGGACGGTCGAGCACTCTTCTTTGATCATCCGCTTCATGTGCCACGTCCTCGACATTAGCGGCGTCCATGGCAGGAGCATTATGACGCACTGGAGAATGAGTATGAGGACCCCCTTCACCGGGGCTGAGCTGACCCCCGCGCGCCCCCAGGCCACTAGGTAGGACACAATCTCTATGAGGGACACAATGGTGGTGAAAAAAGGGAACGCGCCGAACGACCCGGGGATGATGTTCCCTAGGACGATCCAAGTCATGAACTGAATGAAGCCCAGGAATATTATGTTGGTCGAGAGCGGCGCGTCGCTGGGCCAGCACGAGAACGGTGTGGCGCCTGAGCTCTTTCGGTTCGCCCATCGCGCGTCCATGCTCTCGTCGTCACACTCAGGTATGATCTTGGCCGTCCCTAACAGCACGAGTACGATCATGGATATGGTAATGACCAGGAGTAGGAACGTGGTCGACATATAATATACGTTTATATTTTGTTAAACTCAGTTGGCCCATATTATTTTGCTGTCCGCGTCCGTGGTCGCCAGCTTTCCCATTGCATATTCGTCCTCCAACCCTCTGGGCTCTCCGGTCATCAGCTCAAGTAGCGCGTTGCATATGCACTTGTGGGACGCGAGGAGTATTGTGTGGTCATGGTCCTTGTGGTCTGCGACCAGGCCGTAGTAGAATATCTTTGCCCTCGTCCTGATTCTCTCGTCGCTCTCAGGGAACTTGTAGTCGTTTGGGTCGACCGCGGACTTGCGCCCCGTCAGGGAGCATGGCGGGTCCACGACGGCGAAATCCGTGGCGCTCATGAAGACCGGGTCGGTGAGGCCCTCGGCGAGTCCGTATTCTATGCTCACGTCGTGATTGTTGCGCGCAAAGGGCGCGATGGTCTGTAGGACCCGGGGGAAGGGTGAGGAAAATACGTGCGTAAACTGGATACTCCTCAGCGTGTTCTTGAGGCTGAACATCGCCTTGTGCCTGCCGAACTCCGTGAGAGAGGTTTCGAATCCGGGGTTGTGTGGGGGCCGTTCCTCGTGGCGCAGGATGTACAGCTTCATTGGTATACACACCTTTCATCTGTTTACGTCCTTTTGGTGCTGAGTCTTTAGAATGCGCGGCTGCGTGCCGACCTGGGCGTAATGCATATAAAAATATGGGCGTATATAGAATATGGACGACGAATTTGATTTGGATGCTGCCAACTATTCGCGAAAGGAACTATTGGACCTGTGTGGCATTCCGGGCGATGGCACGGAGCTGTCGGTGAGGAAGGCGACCGACGCTCTCCTGCTGCAGTACGGAGACAATCCTCCGGTGAGGAGATTCTTCCGCGACGCGCGCGAGAGGCTGCTGCGGGGGAAAGAGGCGGAGGCGTCGCCTGACGAGGAAGGGTCGTCGGGGGCGTCGTCGGGGGCATCGTCAGGAGAGGACAGCGACGGCGAGGGCCTGGACGCGACCGACATATATCGCAAGCAGCACGAGACGGGCAACGATCCTCCTGTGCCGGCCCGCAGCGACTGGGAGCTGAACGTAACCGACAGAACCACGTCTAGTATCCCGGTCCAGCGTCAGTCCTACCTGGGAGCGCGGGAGGTGAAGCAGATCCCCTACGCGCAGGGGACGATAAATCCGCGCGTAAAGAATGTGACGCGCCGCCTTGTGAACGTGGACAGTCAGTATCGTAGTATGCCCGGAGGAAAGGCCTATGCGTATCCGCAGCCAGGTTGTTCGACCGACTACAGTGTGACGCTGTCGGAGCCGCTGAAGAACACCATGTCGATATCTCTCAGCTCATACGAGATACCGTATTCCTGGGTAGGGATCGACCCAGCGCGCGGCAACAACAAGATGGTGCTGGTGGACGTGGATGCTAGCGGGAACATCGCTCCCGGGAAGTGCCTCTCGGTGCCGGCTGGGAATTGGAACCTCAAGGATTTGAGCGACAAGCTCAACCCGCCCCCTCCACTGCCGCCTTATATCGAACTCAAGGTCGGTGAGGACGGCCTCATTACGCTGGGGGTGACCCCCCCGCCGGCGGTGGGGGAGACCGCGAGGATATACTTCTGGGGGGACGAGGTAGGGAAGGCTTGTGCGCATGGCTGTACGGCTCTCTCGAACAATTACCAGAACACCTTAGGTTGGATGCTTGGTTTCCGCCAGGAGTTCGTTGAGCTCACGGGCACCCCCCCGGTAGCCACGGCCACTGCCTTCTCCGCCTGGGCTAACAAGACCGGGCTGATCGGTCCGGCGCCGCCGATCTCGCCGCCCGTGCCGCCCAGTGGGGGTCCTCTGGATGCGTGGGAGCTGACGCAATACATCCCATACCTTTACATTGCTCTCGAGGATCACAACAAGAACCACAACAACAAGGGATTGCTCAACATCGTCCCCGTGGCGACGTCTCTCCGGCTGCCGTCCTATGCGGCGGAGACCGGCATGGGGCCGACGGGCCCGTGCGACGGGGCCTCGGCGGAGGCAGAGCCGTTCAGGGGCGAGGGTGGCGAGGTAATAGGCGGCCTATACGCGGAGCCACAGACCCTCACGCAGGCTCAGTTGTATACGATCGCATCCATCAAGAGCAATCGTACATTCATCAGTAGATATTCAGTGCCTACCGGTCCTACCAACCCCGACATTCTTGCAAAGATTACGCTCCCGACGCTGACGACCGCAGACTACGGAAAGTTCATAACCGCGCATGGTAGTAGCCTCGAGCTCAGCGAGCGGGCGTATTTCGGTCCGGTGGACCTAGAGCGTTTCACGATAAGACTCCTGGACAACAACGGCGAGCTGATGAACCTGAATAACCGGGACTGGTCGTTCTCTCTGTGCGCCGAGCAGCTCTACCAGTTCTAAGCGGCCTGCCCAACAAAGTCCCCGAGGCACTTCTTGAGCGCCGTGCCTATCTTAGCGTAGTCCTCGTCCGCCAGGTTGGCCAGGCTTACCCGCACCTTCCATGGCAGCGAACCGAAACCCGCGCCGGGCAGGAGCACCACGTGGTATACCCTGGCGAGGTGGAACAGAAACTCAAGGTATTCGTAGTTTTTCTCGAGATACTCGCGGGCGGCCTTCCCGTATAAGTTTTCGGCGACCTCGGGCAGGTTTATGAGACTGTAGTAGTTGGTGCTCGTGTCTGTCATGGCGACTTCGGTGTTGAGTTCGTCGTAGAGGAGGCGCATTCTCTCCCTGAGTATGCTCTGTATCTGCTGTTTGTAGTGCCCGGACGAGTCGTGCATGAAGTAGTATAGGTATATGCCGATGAGGGTCTGCTGAGGGGTGGAGAGGCCGCCGACGTGCGCTTCTGCGACCTGGCGGCTGTCGAAGACGAGGCGGTCCATAAATGACAGTCTCTCGGGGTGGAGAGTGGCAACGGCGTATCTCTCGGCCAGGGCCTTCTTGTATTTGTCGGGGAGCCGGTGCAGGAGTGTGTTGAACCTGTTTTCCTTGGCCACCATGCACAGACCCAGCCTCCATCCGGTGGTCCCGAAAAACTTGCTGAGAGAGAACACTTCGATGGTGTTTCTTGGGCATGTTTGCATGAAGGAGTTGTACTCGCTGACGAACGGTGCGTACACATTGTCGGATAGCACAATCAGGTCGGTTCTCTCCGTGTTGACGATTTTGCCGATATAGTCGATGTTGTCCCGGGATAGGGAGTAGGCGCCTGGGTTGGCGGGGTTCACCATGAACAGGGCTTTAATCTTTTTGTCCTTTAGCTTGTCCATTTCCTCGTGATCCAGAGAGTATTGTTTCTCGGGATTGCCCTTGAGCTCGACTACATTCAGTTTGTAGTCCCCGAGGACGGGCATCTCCAGGTATGGGCTGAATATGGGGGTTATTAGCGCGATTGAGTCGCCTGGAAGGAGGAGGTAGTTTTCTTTGAGTGTGTCGAACACGTACATGATCCCGGCTGCAGCTCCTTCTGTGGCGAAGTAGCTGAAGTCTTCGGGTCGGGACCCGGTGTCGCGTTTTCCCATGACAAGGCCATAGAGGAACTCCTCCACCACGAGCCTGACGTGCGGTTGAATTCGCGGGGGACTGGGGTAGAAGCAGCCGAGTGCGGACATTACGACGTCGTGGAATATTTCGTTCGGTGGGATTTTGTCCCGGATCGCGGCAGCCTTGAGGTACTTCATGTAGTCGGCCAGGAACTTTCTGTACTTAGCGGGCCATTTCCTGCTTCGCGCGGTTATTTCCTTTTCGTAGTTGTAGTCGGTCAGGGTTGGGTATGTCACCAGGTCGTCCATGTTGCCTTTCTTGTGGGCGAGACCCACACACAGGTTGCTCAGTCTATAGAGGAACCGCCGACCATAGTCGTTGAAGAAGTTCGGGTTCCCCCGCCCCGCGTTGAGCATCTTGTCGGGGTGCTTTCCCTCGGCCATCTTGATGAGCTTGTTCTTGAGCTCGAAGGGCGATATGCTCTCGTAGCGTTTGAAGAGCTTCCGTGGGATGTGTCTTATCTTGTATCGCGCCCCGCGCAGGCTCTTGTTCCTGCGCCTTAGGTTCTTCTTTGTCCTGGCCATTTATATAGGGGGGGATATTTAATATCTGCGGCGCATGGCGTACGTGTCTAAAGAGTGCGGCGATTTAATCTCTCGTTAGTGTATATGCAAAGTCCACCACATACGGGCGAGGCAGGCAGCTTTGCAATGACTGTGCTAGGCGAGGACAGTGACCCCGTGCACGAGGAGGGGAGTGGCTCCGGGCTGCCCCCCCTGTTCGACGAGCCGGAGCTGCAGGAGGTGGCGGAGAGGTATCAGCGCCAGATCGAGGATGCGTTCGACCGTTACGACATGTGCGACACGACCAGGGAGTTCGCCGCGCTGACAAACGCCCGCAGGGCGGTCACTCGCCTGAGGGAGGCTGGTCGCGACCCAGTGACCACTGCCGCTGCGGAGCAGAGGCTGGGGGCGCTGGAGGCGGCATGCAAAGGCGGCAGGCTTGCGGCGGCCTGGGAGAGTGGCGATGCAGGGCGGACGCTGTCTGCGTCTCGGTTTCCCGCCGACAAGAATCCTTTCGTCAAGGAGAAGTTACTGCGCGGGGAGTTCCCGGAGAGGGCTGTCCCGGAGTCGGGTTCGGCGTGGATGAAGCGGACGCCTGGCTTGGCGCTCGTTGCACCGACCAAGTCGCCGGGCAGGCAACGGCTGGAGAGTGCGGAGGCCGAGATTGGGCCGCTGAGCAGGGCCCTGGGGCAGCTGGTCGCCGCGCGTCGGCGAAGCTTGGGAGATGCCTCGAACCTGGTGCTCAGGTGGATCGAGAGGGATGAGGCTCGAACTAAAAGCCGGCTCCAGAAGCAGGAAGTGGCGGATGCGCTGGCGCAGGAGGAGGCCGCCAGGCAGCAGAGGGCGGCGAACTTGCGCCGGACGAGCACGCAGCCGGCCAGTGCAGCTGCCACTTTGGATGTCTTCACCCCCGCTCCGTCGCTCCTCGCGACCGCGACCAGAGGCCATGGTTTCGAGACGCCGACAGTGGGGGACGACGACACCAGGCATACGTACAAGCATGGGCGAGGTGGCAAAAAGAGCAAGAAGGCCAGAAAGAGCAAGAAGGCCAGAAAGAGCAAGAAGGCCAGAAAGAGCGGAAGATCGAGGGCTGCCCGGGCTCTCAGGAAGTACGGCTCGAGAGAAACCCCGGCGCGGCTCCCACCGCGTCCGGGGTTGTGCTGCGTTGGCCCTGGGTGCCCGGAGGAGTTCCATTGTGCTGTGGTGCAAGGGCTGACATGCCGGCGTCGAAAAAGGCACCAAAAAAAACGCACCAGAGCGCGGCGTTCGTTCAGTTAGTCTCGCATATATCTTTTAAGAATATATATATGAGATGGCAAGAGATATTCTATGATGATGGCGAGGCGTACGCTCGAAATCCGCAGTTCAACTGGGTATACGACAAGTTAAACCTTACCCGGGCCCAGGGAGTCGCCTGTTCCCCGGTGGGGGTCAACCCTACGAACTATCCTGTCTGCGTCAAGCCGATCACGAACCTGTTTGGTTTGAGCCGGGACGCTCATTACATTGGGAATGCGGATGACTACGACGATTACCTGCTCGAGGAGAGACCGAGTGGACAGTTCTGGATGCCCTTCGTTGGAGGGGAGCAGTATAGCGTGGATCTGGTGTTCAGCAGGGGGAAGGTCGTGTTCACGGACACGTTCCGGTGCGTGGCGTCGGAGCGTGTGTTCGGTCTTCCGCAGGTGCACATCCACGAGGACGGATATGCCCTTCCGGAGAGAACGGTTAGCTTCCTGGAGAAGAAGCTACGCCGGTATACAGGTCCGGCGAATGTCGAGATTATCGGTGGTGTGGTGATTGAGATGCACCTTAGGTGGAGCGCGGAGAACTACATGTGGCGGCGCAGGACGGAGTTTGTGAGGATGTTGCCGCTCTGGCTAGGTCAGCGAAGGACCATCCCTGCGGTTGCCGAGGACGTTGTGTATGTTCCTTGCTTTGTCGACCGCGACGCTGATGTAGTGGCATGCCAGGACGTTTTGGCTCGGTATGGCGGCGACCGGTTCAAGGTGTATCTCGACGAGGTCGAAGGTGACCACCAGCAGCATTACGCCCGACTGGGCGTCTTTGTCGCGGGGCAGGACGACGTCCAGGAGATCAACCTGATCAAGTCGAGGAACAACTGGGTGTGAGCGGTGGTGCGATTCACAGAAAACCGTGAATGTATCTCCCAGGCTTCGCTATATTCACAGAAAACCGTGAATGTATCTCTCTCCAAAAAAAATGTGTGTTTTGGAGCAACCTATCCTATAGTACCCCTTTTTTTGTCTTTTTTGTGCAAAATTTCTGAAA
>Ga0233412_10000942_pt1 | contig 15971 bp, 32 predicted proteins | sample Na_anoxic_4_MG_FD_180667 | JGI IMG/M metagenome (GOLD analysis project Ga0233412, IMG submission 180667) | Seawater microbial communities from Saanich Inlet, British Columbia, Canada - Na_anoxic_4_MG | ecosystem: Environmental > Aquatic > Marine > Inlet | place: Canada: British Columbia...
CGTGCTGTCAATTTGAAACTGAAATTCACGGACAAAAAACAAAATAATCGCAAAATAAACTGCTGATATTATGGCAATGAAAGTATATAAGACAGGCGAAAAGGTCGCAATCGAAAAGGACGCGAATCCGATTTTTTTCATTCCGGTTTCGTTCGCATCTGTTCGAATCGTGAACGAAAATGTGACGGTCTTGTCTATATTGGACGCGACGGTTTCGGAGTTCGACACGGTTGCAAACATTCAGGATTCAGGAGGAACACCAATCGGAAACCTGACGGACGTCGTGAAGTATCTGAACGGTTTTATTTTCTCAGGTTCAACGACGACACAAACAGAATCAACTCCGTCCGGTGGTGGTGAGGCGAACACGGGTTCAAATGTCGGACTCGGTGACGGAGTTTTCAAACAGAAAACAGGCGTCGATTTAGAGTTTAAAACGTTGATAGGAGGAACGAACGTAACCATCACGAACAACGCGAACGACCTGACGATTGATGCGTCCGGTGGTGGTGGTGCATACTTCAAAGACTCGGTTGTGATAACGTCCGCGTCAAATAATTTTAATAGTGGTTCACCGACCGACATTCCTTTGATGACGTATACAATAACACAAGACGGTGATTATATTTTATATGCAATTGTGAACACGAATCCGGATTCTGACGAAGGTTTTAATCTATATTACGCAATTAACGGAACGACAGTCAACGATTCGATTGTCTGCAATGAATTCAAAAAAAACAAAGACGTCAGTATTCAAGGGACATGGGACGTTGATGGTCTTTTGATTGGCGACATTATCACAATACAGGCGGACACAATGAACGACAATCAGGATTTATTAACACGACGAATAATTATTCAATCATGGACATAAACAAATGTCTTTCTTGTCGCGCGAATTGTTGCAAATTGTTTGTTGATGTCAGCAAAAAGGAATATCAGATTTTTAAAAACAAAGGAATGTCGGACAGTTTTTTGAAGCATTCGGAGAAATTCATTCAAGACAATCCGCAACACAGAGACAAGATTGACAAAATTGATAGTTTATATTTTGAAACATATGCAGTATTAAAAAAAGACGATTCCGGAAAGTGTGTCTTTCTGAACAAAAAAACATTGTTGTGTTCAATATATTCCGACCGTCCGCAAGCCTGCAAAGATTTTGAAATTGATTCGAACAAATGCAAAAAATTATATAAATGTATACGTTAAAAATAACACCAATTAATCAGGACGCAGTCGGATCATATTTCAATCAATGGTTGCGCGACAATTACACGTTTGACGGAATCGGATATTTTCCTGACAATGTTTCTGTGACATTTGAAGATGAACCGACGACGGCAACAAAGACGGAAATTGTTGACAAATATCAATCTTTGACATCTTCAGATATCATTCCGACGTATGAAATAAAAAAAATATACACACAACGGACACAGGACGGAGTTGATTTCTTTGATGACGTGCGTTCAGGTGTCGCACTTGAATACATTAATTTGACGTTAACACAAGCGCAATGCAATTACATCGAAAACAAATTAAAGATTGTCAAATCAATGGTTTTGACAGGCGATTGGATTACCGGACAGTTTGAAATTACAAACAATGTTGTTGTTGACGGTGTCGTCAGTCCTGAAGATATTGAAAACGAATATACACAACAACGACACGACAAAATAAAATCAGATATTGATTTGTATGTCTCAGAACATTATTAAACATCAAACATGGATTTTACAATATTATTTCAGCGTTTCGCGGAGCAGAGTCCTTTGATTCTTGGTTGTGGTCTTGTCATTTGGCAGTTGTTAAAGATGTATAAAGAAGAGAAACAACTTGTCATTGACGAGCGAAAAGAACGCGCGACAGAAATCAAGGAATTGAACGAATATGTCAGGGAACGCGAATCTGAACACATCGAAACGTTGAACAATCTGTCCGTCATTTTGAACAGTATTGACGACAAGATGAACAATTTAAATAAAATGTTATGAAAAAAGACATCAAAGAAATCACGACGACATTGAAAGGAATCCGCAAAGCTATCAAAGACAAGGCTGACGCAATAAAAGAAAAGCAAAAAGAAAACGCATCATGATAATATATCACAATGCGCTTAATCTTTGATTTGTTTGTGTTTTTAGCTTAGAACGGCAAATCTGAGTCCATATCTTCCGGACTGATTCCGTCGTTCATCTCAGGGACGAAATCGTCGTCTTCAAATGCAATTTTCCATCCTGTGATATTGTTGAAATATTTGTCAGGATTCGACGCGGACGGTCTTGAATATACGTCTACGAATATCGTGACGGTCTGTCCTGTCTTGATAGGTTTCAACAACTCCATTCGTGTATTGATGAAGTCAATCGACACGTGCGGATTGTATTGTTCTTTTGTCTCGATGACGATTGTCCTTTTGCTGAACTTGTCGCTGAATTTCTCGGATGAATATTTTTTGAATACCTTTCCTGTTACTGATGTTTTAATCATTTGAATAGTGTTTTTGTGTTGTTGAGTTAAAAAAAAGGACAGGAAACAACGACGGAAATCAAACAACAACATCAAAAAACCGTCAAAACCTGCCCTTTATAGTGTAAAAATAGTACTAAAATCTTAATAAATTATTATAAATATTGTTTAATTTTCGACTGTTCGACGGCTATCTTTCGCAACGTCTCCGTTTCATCAGGTTCAGGAAGATAATAACCGTTTTTTGCTGACCAATTGCGGAAACGGTCGATTGCCGTTGTCATTTCTTCCTTTGTCAGCGATGCCGAACTCCGGAGAGTGATTTCTGTTCCGAGAATGCCGTCAACAGTCTGCACGAAAATATTCTCATTGCACTTCATTTTAAAAAAGTTTTGTTTCACACATTCGACGGAATATCCTGTTTCAATTGCGAATGCCGTCAGGATTAAATGAAGGTAGTTGTTCTGACGGAGTGAACGCGTCGTGATTTCTCTGAGTTCGACGGTTTTCTGTCTGTCGATTAATTTATTCGCACGACATGAAAATCTGTTCACGTCGTGCGGATCATTCAGGTCGTATATCATGCCGGAACGTTTTCAACAAGTCCGTCAATTACTTTTTTTGCATTCGCTGAGATGCTGTATTTTGTTTTGATTGTCGTCCATCTGTCAGATTCTGCGATGATAACACCATCACGTCCGATTCCGTTCTGAATGAATTTCGCGACATCTGAATATTTTGCCGTCGGTAGTGATGGCAATTTCTTTGCTTTGGTTTTTTGCGGAACAGGAATGTTGTCTGAATGTTCCGCGTCTGTGTCGTCGACCTTTCCGACCGGAGTCAGGAACGTGTTGATAAGACAATTTTTTAATGCGTATGTCAATGCCTTTCCGGATGCTTTGTCTTGACTGTCGACACCGTGACCGTATGACATTAATTCAATTGATTCTCCTGACGTGTGTAATAAAAGATACTTAACTTTTACGGAGCAAAAAATCGACTGTCGTGTCCTTCCGTTTTCCTCCCATCGTTCGATTTTGAGTTCGTCCTGAACGTCGGTTGTCAATATGCTCAGACCGTTGTCTGACATGATTTGATTAAATGCAATCATGACGTCGAACATTTTCGTTCCGTCGTATGAATTGCGACCGAATCCGACGGTTGCGTTCTTTTCTAATGTCTTGACGGATTGCGTCACCTTAATAATAGCTTTTGAAATTGCTTTCATGATGTTGTTGTTTAAATTAATAAAAAAATAAATGTGTTGTTATTTGCAAATATACAATATTTACTTTAATTTCGCAATATACTTACGAACAAAAATAAAAATAATTTTTTAATGAGACAACAAACAAGGCGATTGATAGCTGATTTGATTCGTCAGCACATGGACGACAACGGCATCACGTTCACGGATGAATGTCCGTTTCCGGTTTCATGGCGGACGATATGGTCAATTCGCGACATCAGGACACAGAGAAATTTCACAACGAAAACACAAATCTGTCTTTGCGAGTTCTTCGGATTGAAGTATGAACAGGACGGTCATGACCTTATAATAGTATAACATGGAAACAATTATTCAGATTGACGGAGTTGTGAACGGACTGAACGGAAAGAACGGACTGATTCGTCAACACTTTCATCAGGCGAAACAAACGCGAGAAAAATATCGTTTAATTATCATGTCACAGACGCGGAACAGACACAAAGGAAAGGTTGTTGTCGAGTACATCGGATATAAAATCAGGTTAATGGATTGGGACAATTTCAGCGCGTCGTTTAAACATATCGGTGACGCACTTGTGAAGGCGAACGTCCTGAAGGACGACAATCCCAAAATCATCGTTCAATTTCTTCCTGAACAAATAAAGGTATCAAAAAGAATAGAGCAGAAAGTCATTATAAAAATAAAAGATATATAATCATGTTTGTAATATTTTACGAATACAACGGTCAGGAGAAAACCTATCAATCCGAAAATTATCACGATGCCGTCCGGATGTATTGGTCAATGTTGAAACATAAAACACTATATAAGAATGTCAAAAAGAACTTTCAAATTCCGGTCTGAAGAATGGACGAACTATCTGACGTTTTGCGATTTCTTCGGTGTGAAACCGTCGAACGCGAAGAACATAAAACTGTTTGTTCAACTCCGGAAACCTAAAATTGTATATAATTAATTTACTAACTATATTTAAACAACAACATCATGAAATTATTCAAAATTTTAACCGTTTTATCAATTTATTTGTTTTCTCTGTCAATTATATCGTCGAACGTTAAACAGTTCAAGGACGACGATTCTATCAAAGAAATCTTTGCCGGACGACACGACAAGAAACCGACGAAAACAAAATACAATCTTTCCGGTCTTCCTGTCGGTCGGAAGTGGTTAACGTCTCGCGAATGGAAAGGACGTCACATCAGGAACAACGACGTTGTGACACGGTCACGTTTCAAACATTGGAAACAGATTCACATCGAGACGTTCGTCAAATTTTTTGGAGCAGAGATACAGAAGGAAGTGAACGACAATTTTCCTGATTTGTGCGCGTCGGTCATTATTGCGCAAAGTATCATCGAGTCGAATTTCGGTCTGTCTCGAATTGCCGTCGAAGGGAACAATCTGTTCGGTCATAAATATCGCGGAAAGACATCAGGCTTTTTGATTGCACATGATGACAGTCCGACAGATAAATTTGAATCAGGATTCAAAAGTCAATGGTTCAGCATTCGCGCACATTCGCACCTGATGAACGACAAATACAAAAAGAGAATTGTCGGAAATTACAATCAAAAAAATTGGTTGATTGCTTTGTGTGGCGCGATGACTCCGAAAGCATCGCGGAAATATCACGAATCCGGTCACTTCCTTTATGCGACGTCGTGCATGACTCCGGTGTGTTATTCGGAGAAATTGAGACGGATCATCAATCAGTATGATTTGACACGTTTTGATAAGAAATAGCGCGAAACATCAAAATGTCAAAAAAAAGATTAATTCCCTAAATCGTTGAAATGTAACGGTTTAGGGTTTTTTGTTGAAAAAAGATTGAAAAAAGATTGAAAAATTCGTGTGGAATGTTGCACGAATGAATATTATTTTGTAGATTAGCATATTGTTAATAACGAAATATAATTTAAACAACTTAAAACAACAACATCATTATGAAAACAATAACAATAGAAATAAATAGAGAATTAAAGGAAATAGAAGAAATGTTTATGATGGGATTAATTACTCCACAAGAAAGATTCCGCAAGGATTACGAAGCAAAACAGACATTAAAAATGTTATACAGAATGATTAAATAATTTAAACAACACAACAACAACAACAACATCATGAAAACAATATTCAAATTATTCGCTTTAGAGGAAACGCATTTAATCACATCGGTGTCATTGTCTTCGACCGGAATCTCAACAGATGACGAAATGATTGTCGTCAGGACGCACGTCTCAGATTTCGATTCAGAAATCGACGCGATTGATTTCATTAACAACAACACAAAACACATTCCTGAACATGGATTCGAAATTGTTAAAACATTACATTTCACATTTTAACCATACAAAAAAACATGAAAAATCAAAAAACTTTGCAGTCAGTTATTAAAGAATATAAAAGATTTTTTGGTGAATATCCAACAGAGGAAGAATTGAAATATATAAAAAAAGAATTTCAGTCAAAAACAAAGAATCAGATTATTGATGAATTGACATCAAAATTATTAACAAACATCAACAAAAACAACATGACATCAACAAAGGAATACATCGAACTACAAAACGCGTCGGACAGAGAAGTAAAATTATTCGAATCCATCGCGACACGTCTCGGACATCTGAACAACAACGGACTCGAAACGATGACGGAGTTCGGCAGTCGTTACTACTGCGACGACCTTCAGGACGTCAAAGACCTGACAGACATTTGTAAAGTATTAAACATATCATTCACAACCGGAACGGAAGTTCTGACATAAACAACAACACTATCATGAAAAATTCAAAAGAGAAAACAATCGAAATTATCAAAGACATCGAATTGACAATCATCGGAAAGGTCTTCGCAGATTGTTGCTACAAACACGACGGCATCGGTCGTCCTGTATCTCACAAAGATGTGTCTGACATTCACACAAAACTGTGTCAATTACCGTCAATGATTAAGGCGTCCGCAAAGTATAACGAGAAAGAAAAATTTCTCTGTGACGAATTTGGTTATGAATTCAGTCCGTTGTTCAAGACGATTGAACAGATGGAAATTCGCGGAAAGTTATTATTTGACGAAGACATGAAGAAACAGGAAGAACGCGACAATCAACACGACGCGGATTCATGTCCGACAATCGCGGACGACGAAAACAGTAAGTACTTTAATTTTTGCAAAAAATAAATCATTCACGGAGGACATTCCGGTGTCCTCCCTTTTCAAACACTATTCAAATTATTATTATGAAATCATTATTCAGCATTAACGAAGATATATTAACAACGTTCGACTTGATTGAACAATTCTGTCAGGAGAACGGAACAGACGAAATTCCGGAGCATCTCGCGGATCAACTATCAATTTCCGAATCTGATATGTCGGAGAAAATTGAAAATTATTGGTTTGTCCTGAAGGAATTGAACGGTCAGGTTGACACGATAAAGGAACACGTCAAACAGATGAACGCAAAACGCAAAGCAATCGAGAACAGAATCGAATCGTTGAAATCATATGTCGGACATTCCGTTCAGATGTTCGGTCAGGAAAACAAGACCGGAAACAAGTTTTTCAAATCTGATTTGTTCAAAGTTACTGCATCACGTTCGTCGCGTCTTGTCATCACGGACTCCGAATCTGTTCCTGATGAATTCAAAAAGGAAGTTCTGTCTGTGAAAATCGACAATGCCGGTATCAAAAAATCAATCCTTTCCGGTCAGGTTGTTGACGGTGCAATCATCGACGACAGTAAAATCAATGTAACATTCAGATAAAAACATCAAGGACGGTTATGTTTTAAAGTGGCATTTAAATAATTTATTAAACTATTCATTCATCAAAACTTAATAAATGCCGTCCTTGTTTTAAAATTTAGCTATATTATGAAAGATAAAGAAACAACAATCAGATTGTCAGCGACAGAGATAAAACTGTCTAAAATGATACAAAAACATCTAAAGGACAACAACCTGATTCTCGACAAGGTCAGAACAGGAGAACAGACGTCAGAGATTCCGGTCGGAGGACGGTCTTTGTTCATGATTGTGAAACAACGCGAACGGATTTCCTTAAATCTTCAGACAAAACTGATTGAATTTTTCGGTCTTGATTGGGAGTTGAAAATCAAAAAATAATGATTGAAAAAATATTGAAAGCATATAAGTCCGGAATCATCACAATGTCAGAATTGACTTTGTTGCTGAACATCCGACGACGTTCCGAGAATCTTCACGTTGTCAAAATCAACGACGACAGTTATCAAGTGTGGACGACGGACAACAACATCGTGCTGATTGCAGACAAACAAGAATCTGACAGATTTGTGAAAGAACACAAAGGACTTATTGAACGAATTCAAAAACTATACGGTGAAAAAATTGATTAAAAAACACGGAATGTTTTCCGCGAAGGTAGTGACAGTCCTGTCCGCGTTGACATACATCATTTATAAATTTATTGAACTATTATCACTATGAAAAAAGGCGACAAAGGAAACAAGGTAAAAAACCTACAAAAGAAATTGAACAAAATCATGTCCGTCGCGCTTGTCGTTGACGGACATTTCGGTCAGGACACACATCTGATTGTTCTCCGTTTTCAGGAGCAGAACAACCTGACACAGGACGGAATTGTCGGACGTGTGACGATGTCCGCGATTAACAATCAATATTTGCAGATGATGGAATCGTCGAACCTGATGACGTTCGGAAAGAATCGTTTCGTTGTGTTCGTCGATGCCGGTCACGGTGGAATTGATGACTCCGGTCGATATACGACATCAGGAAAACGAGCATATCACGACGGAGTTGATTTGCATGATAACGGCAATTATTACGAAGGTTATGAAAATCGGATCATCTCGGAACAGTTCATTCAGGAATTGACATCTGAAGGAATTCAATCCGTCCGTGTGTATCATCCGTATCTCGACACGTCTCTGTCTTCGCGGACTCGATTGGTGAATGATTATCTGAATCGCGGATATTACGGTTTTTTACTGTCCTTTCATTCGAACGCAATAAGTTCGTCCAATAGTCCGGAGAAACTCGAACAGACGCGCGGATTTTGTGTCTACACGACGAAAGGCGACACGTTGTCCGATAAGATTGCAGAGATACATTTCAAAAACGTGTTTGACAATTTCACAGATTGGAATCTCAGGACACAGAAGTCGACGGATTCAGATTCAGATTTCGAAGCGAATTTTCAAGTTCTGAGACAGACGGACACAGAACAGAATTCCGGTCGATTCGGTGCAATTCTTGAAGAGTTCGGATTTCACACGTCGAAACAAGACACGGAGTTCATAATTGCGAACCGTGACAAACGTGTTCATTGTGCCGTCCTGACTGCGAAAAAAGTCAAAGAAATGATGAAAAAAACACAAATTTGAAAGAAAAAATAAAATAATCGTGTGAAATGTTGCACGAATGAATATTGTTTTGTAAATTAGCGTATTGTTAACAACGAAATATTTTTCAATAAAACAACAACAACATCATGACAAATTCAAAAATCGCATTAATTAGAAAGGAAATTGAAGTTTTTAATAAAATTGATTTATTTGAAAACACAAACGACGGAATTTCATTTGAACAATATAATAACCTAAAGAAAGAACATATTTTAATACATAAGGAATTAAACGACATAAACGCAGACGTTTCGAATCGTCCCTATTCTTATAATTTTGACAATTATTCTGTTAATGACATTCTTTCACTCCATAAAATTAAATAACATGAAAAATATATTTATTTCATTTTCCGGAGGATTGACGTCTGCGTTCATGACTCATTATATTATTAAAAATTATACTGATTCAAACATCCTGATTGCATTCGCGAACACAGGGAAAGAAAGAAACGAAACACTTGACTTTGTTCGTGCCTGCTCCATAAATTGGAACATTAAAATTCATTGGATTGAATACAATCCGCAACAAAAACACGGTTTTAAAAATTGGTTCAAAGTTGTTGATTATGAATCCGCGTCTCGGAATGGTGAACCGTTCGAAAAACTAATAATAAAGGAAGCGTTGCCAAATTCAAAATTTCCGTCCTGTTCTTCACGACTGAAAGAAATTCCTTTGCACAACTTCGTCAAAACATATTTTAAAGGAGAAAAATATCACACTGCCATCGGTATTAGATGGGACGAAAAACACCGAATTAAATGGAGCAAAGCGAAAGAAAATAATTTCTTTTATCCATTGGTGACGGACTTTCCTGTTGACAAAAAGTTCATACACAACTTTTGGAAAACTCAAAACTTTAAATTGAATTTAAAATCCTATGAAGGTAATTGTTGTTGTTGTTGGAAAAAATCAAATCGCAAACTTTATACAATAGCAAAAGAAAATCCGCAATTGTTCGATTGGTGGGACGAAATGCAAAAGAAACACGGCAAAGGATATTATTTTTTCAGAGGAAACAAAACAGGAAAGGATTTAATTGAAGACGCGAAACACATGAAAGACGGACAGAAATCAAAATGTGACACAAAAATCACAGATTTGCAAAATCAACAATTGTCTTTTTTTGATTTAGACAATGAAACACAATGTACTTGCAATTTATGAAATCAGGGACATTAAAAAAACATCAATCATGCACAAATCAACAATAAAATCAGAAATAAAAAAACAATTCCCAAATGTTGAAATTATCGAAATAAAAAAATTTAAATTCGGAATGTTTTCTGTAAAAATAAAACAAGAAAAAAAACGTTCTTTTAAGATTGGAAATATTTTCGGTCAAACAGATTTTGACAAGGCTGAAAACGGCTGTATTTTAGACAAAAAAATATCTTGGGCATAATCACAACAACGACATGAAATCAGGTTCATCCGGAAAACCATTCACGACAGACGGCAAGTTCGACCGTGACAAGTTCATCACCTACAAGAAACACAACGACGTCCTGACGGCATTATGTCGCGACGGTTACGGTGTTGAGATTGACGCGGACGTGTTCATTGTCCGGTCTGTCGTTCGATGTCCTGAGACGCACAGATGTCGGACTGTCGTCGGACGTTTGCGGATCACAGACGGATTTCTGAAGATGTCGACGGTCAGGAAGATAAAACGTATTTTAAACACTATTAAAAAATAACACTATGAAAATGATTGATTTATTTGAAATAGGATTCGAAAGAATTGCTTGCGATTGGCAAAACGGAAAAGCAAATGATTATTATTTTTGTTTGCAACTCGCACAACATTATTCACTTTTGAGTCAGGAAGTGAAATCAGAAGTAAAAAACGACATTTGGTCTGTTTGTATTGAAGACACGAACATCGTGTTCAGAGATATAGACGACCTAAAAAATCACATTGAACACATCAAAAAACACATTGAATTATGATTATTCAGTTAACAGAAGACGAAGCCTTGACAATTGCGGACTTCCTTGTCAATTCCATCGAAGCAATCAAGACACGACCGAAGACTCCGGAAGTCGGTGCATTTCTCGACGCGTCGAATGAATTCATTGTTCAGGTTTGGACGCAGTCGTCTGACGAATTCAAAAAGATATTAATCGAAGAACAACAAAAAAAATTGAATGATGGAAATTAACAAAATATACAACGAGAATTGTCTTGACACGATGTCAAGAATGCCGAATGACTTCATTGATTTAACTGTCACATCTCCTCCATATGATAACCTAAGAAATTATAACGGATATACATTTGATTTTGAATCAATAGCACATGAATTGTTTCGTGTTACAAAACATGGTGGTGTCGTTGTTTGGATTGTCGGTGATACAACTATCAACGGTAGCGAGACAGGGACATCATTCAAACAAGCATTGTATTTTAAAAAGATTGGTTTTAATCTACATGATACAATGATATATCATAAAGAAAGTATTCCAACACAAAAAAACAGATATCAACAACATTTTGAATATATGTTTGTAATGTGTAAAGGGAAAATAAAAAATACTAATTTAATAAAAATAAAATGCAAATTATACGGGAAAAAATCCTCAAAACATTCTGACAGACAAAAAAACGGAATTGTAAAAAAACAAAGGTCTACGGAATTTACAAAAAAATACAAAATAAAAGGCAATATTTGGAAGTATAATGTCGGATATATGCACAGTACAAAGGATAAAATTGCATACGAACACCCTGCAACATTTCCCGAACAACTCGCGAATGACCACATAATCAGTTGGTCGAATCCTGATGATTTGGTATATGATTGTTTCACAGGTAGTGGCACGACTGCAAAGATGTGTCTCCGGAATGACAGGAATTTCATTGGTTCAGAACTATCATCCGAATATTGCGACATAGCAAATAAAAGGATTGAAGAGACAAAGAAAATTATTGCTTTAGAGAAAACACAGATGAAATTATTTTAACATGATAGAAATAAACAAAATACATAACGAGAATTGTCTTGACACGATGTCGCGGATGCCGGACGGATTCATCGATTTAACTGTGACGTCTCCGCCATATGACAATTTAAGAGAATACAACGGATATACATTCGATTTTGAATCAATAGCACAGGAATTGTTCAGAGTTACAAAACATGGTGGTGTGGTTGTTTGGATTGTCGGAGATGCTACTGTCAACGGAAGCGAGACAGGAACGTCGTTCAAACAAGCGTTGTATTTTAAAGAGATTGGTTTTAATCTGCATGATACGATGATATATCATCGAATATCTCCTTTCCCGGATGCTATAAGATACCAACAAGGTTTTGAATATATGTTTGTATTTAGCAAAGGAAAGCCAAAAACATTCAATCCATTAAGAGAAATTAAAAGTATAAATTCTTTTAATTCACATATTAAGACACACCGTCAAAAAAATGGATTGATAACAAAACCTAATGATAAAGCAAAAGAAAGATTTAAAAAATCCTTAAAAGATAAAACAAAATCAAAAAGTAATGTTTGGTATTGTCCGTCAGGATATATGCAAAGTACAAAAGATAAAATTGCATACGAACACCCTGCAATATTTCCCGAACAAATTGCGAACGACCACATAATAAGTTGGTCAAATCCTGATGATTTAGTTTATGATTGTTTTACAGGAAGCGGAACAACTGCGAAGATGTGTCTCAGAAATGACAGAAATTTCATCGGTTCAGAATTGTCATCTGAATACTGCGACATAGCAAATAAAAGAATCGAAGAGACAAAAAAAATTATCGCATTAGAGAAAACACAGATGAAATTATTTGATTGATACATAATTTTTTGTATATTTGTCAGGACGGACGGATTCGAACACGTGCGTCGAAGTTGAGCAAAATAAGACATTAATATCCATTTGTAGCGAAAGCCACAAAAAGGAAGCAGTCGTGTTTTTTAATGTCAACACGTTCGAAACTGTTATCCTTTTTGTGGCTTTTTTAATTTATAATATTATGAAAAGAGATTTTAAAGGAATTTGGATTCCGGCACAAATTTGGCTAAATAAAGACCTTAATTTGATTGAAAAGTGTTTCCTCGTTGAGATTGATTCACTTGATAATTCAGACGGTTGTTTCGCGTCAAACGGATATTTCGCGGAGTTCTTCGGAGTATCAAAATCAAGATGTTCGCAGATAATAAAAAGCATTGAATCAAAAAAACTAATATCAATACAATATCATTACGAAGGTAAACAGATTATTAAACGGGTATTAAGAATATTAAAGGGGGGTATTAAAAATATTAAAGGGGGGTATTTAGAAAATGCGGAAGATAATAATACAAAAGTTAATAATACATTATTAATAAATAATAAAAAAACTATAAAAAGAAATTCAGATTCTGATTCTGTTCCGGTCTCCTGTTCTGATTCTGCTCCATTAAAAACCGAACAGAAAAAAGAGAAAGAAAAAATTCCGCAAAAAAGAAAGAAGTTTTCAGTACATGATTGTAAATTTCCTGAAGTGTTCGAAAACAATCCAATACTCAAACAGACATTTCTCGACTTTGCCGAAATGCGTCAACAAATGAAAAAAGGATATAAGACGAAGAAAGGAACAGAGACAAAACTGAATTCACTCGCGAAGGATTGCGTCAGGTACGGAATCGAGAACGTCATCGGTGCGATTAATTTCTCCTTAGAATCTGAATATTTAGGTATCTTTGTGCATGATTTTCAAAAACGACAAAAACAACAACAACAAAATGAAAAACGAACTAACAACAACGGAACACAACAAACAACATCAATTCACGAAGATTTTGCGAGACGTGTCCAACGAGACCTCGCTGAAGAACTCCGAACTATCCGAAATAATAAGATGCAACAATAATTCCATCAGGAAGGAATTGCAATCAGGAGATTCTGAACGGATCGCAATCTGTCGCGCACAAATCAAACAGATGATTCACACCGTCGTCGTTCTGTATACGTCCGCAAATTTCGACAAACAAGACAAGACAACGACAAACATCCTGATGACTGAATCCGCGAATTTTGTCCTGAAGAACTATCCGATGTTCAATCCGTCAGAAATCAAAACGGCATTCGAATTCGCGGCATCACACAAAACGAATGCAGACATTTCCGCGTATTTTGGCAAATTTACAATTCAAATGCTCGGTGACGTCCTGAATGCCTATTTCAGATTAAGACAGAACGCAATCGCACGAATCGACAAGAAAGTCGAAATTGAACACAACCGACAAAGGAAAGCAGACGCAGACGAAAAGAACAGACAAGCAATTCAGGACGTCGTCGATTTATATGGAGCATTGAAAACCGAATATCAGAACACCGGAGAGTTCGACGAACAGAAAGTGAAATCATTTCAAGGAAAGATTCTCGTCGATGCCGGACTGATAACATTCTCACGTAATGAGAAAGTCGAGATATACAACGAAGCAAAGGAAACCGTCACGAAGCAAATCAGAACAGGAGTTCAGGACATGACATTGAAGTCGACAGAAAGAAGGACATTAAAATCAATGCTGACCGACATCGTGAACGGAGACGAAAAGGACGATTTTAAATCTCGCGTCAATTCTCAGTATTCAATTTTATTAATCAAAAAATCAATCATCGCATGATATTCGAAACACAGACAGACATCGACAGAGAAGAGGCGACCGTTCTCCGATTCGTCCATCACATGACCGACCATTGGAACGGATTCGAAAATTGCACGTTCGTCAAACTCGGACGTTTCGAACTTGACTATCTGATACAACTCCGGAACGGTAAACGAATCACAATCGAAGTGAAAGGAGTGAACGGTCATTCTGTCGATTCAAATCATGTTCCGGTCGTGTCGGTCATGAAAGTCGAGAAGATGCAAAAATCAGTAAATCAAGAAGGATTCAATGCGTCCTACATTCTGTTTGCATACAAAGACGGCATCAGGTTCGAAGAACTCCGCAACCTGAAAGGTCGGTTTTGTTGGTCAGGACGGAAGGAACCGAGAAACGGAAGTACTAACGACAGAGAGATGATTCTGATGTTCGACGCGACGGAGTTCAAAAAAATCACTTTTTGAGCAAAAAAACACCGTCAAGTGTTAAGGAAATATTAAAAAGTAGCTGATTTTGATGTTTTTTTATCTTTATTCGTGTGAATGTTTGCACGAATGAGAAAGAAAAGTGATATTTGAATTGTCAACAACGCAGTAATTAAATAATTTATTAATCAAACAACAACAACATCATGAAAACCAATACACCAAATGAAATAGCAACAACAATTTTGTGGAACATTTATATGTCTAACAATCCAATAAATGAAATACTTAAATTGTCAGATATTGATTCAGAAGAAATTTTCCAACTTCTTAAAATAGCAAAGTTACTGAATTCAAAATTAGAGAAAGGAAAAAAATTATCAAATCTTTAAAGAACAACATCAGGCAATCATTCACGTGATTGTCTTTTTTTTTGTATATTACACACAAAGACGAGGACTTCATTTATTTTCATTTTATAAACTTAACGGTTAAAAATGTTTAGGTATGACTAAATCAGATAATTTTCCTCGTCTTTTTTTTCTGCTCCATTAAAAACAACAACATGAGACACGAAATCAAATCGTCCAAAATCAACAACACAAAACAACTGAATCCTGACAACGACGTCAGACTGTCCGCACTTAAACAGATGCAAAACGACAGGACTGCGATAAATAGCGAATTAAGGAAGTTTTTAAGATTAGACAACGAAACACACGACAACATCATAAAGATGTCTAAAATCAGCAAAATATGACGAATGAAGAGATAAACAACGGACTCGACGAAATGCAAAGGAAGATAAGACAACAATCTGAACGCATCG
>Ga0233412_10000945_pt1 | contig 15942 bp, 15 predicted proteins | sample Na_anoxic_4_MG_FD_180667 | JGI IMG/M metagenome (GOLD analysis project Ga0233412, IMG submission 180667) | Seawater microbial communities from Saanich Inlet, British Columbia, Canada - Na_anoxic_4_MG | ecosystem: Environmental > Aquatic > Marine > Inlet | place: Canada: British Columbia...
CGTCATGCCGGACTTGATCCGGCATCCAGTACCCACCTGGATTCCGGCTTTCGCCGGAATGACAATATTGAGGTATTTAATTGCCGGAGTAATAAGATACGTTGGAGAAAATAATGCTGCCATTCAGGTTTTCAAAATCATCAAAATACAAGGCTCGATATCCGGAAGTGGCTTTTGGTCTCACCCTGATATCCGGATGTAAGAACTTTATTAACCCTCCGGGGTTTGACCAGTATAAAAGAAAGCTGCTTCGAAAGATGAGAAAACGAGAGATACTCGCTGAGATTACCGAACGTATTGATGTTTATGATAAATTCTTTAAAGATTTTGGCTATGAATGCCCATTGCCCAAACATCTGAAAAGAACAGTTCACAGTGGTTTTCCGAGATATAATCTTATGGTAGATTCACACTTCATGGCCGAGATGTGCGCAGGTATATTAGTTGCTGTCACGGACTGTGACTGTTTTGACGGAAATTTGATATTAGATCTGGCCGAAGATGGTGAAGTATGCAAAGGAATGGGTAAACGAGACATAATTACTAAGAAAGAAGAGATTGTGTTGAGAGATAAGAAGGAGATTGTCTGTGTCCTTTGCCAGGGGGCAGATGATAAAACGAGAATTGGAGACAACACCCGAAATGTTCTTTTTTATGCCTATGCAGTGCCTGGGATTGAAGGGCGGTATCTAAAGGACGGTCTGGATATCGCTGCTGAAACCACGTCGGAGTTTGGGGGTGGAGAGACAGGAGGAACAGAGATTTATTGACGTTAAAGTTGCCGGCACTCGTTGATATGATTCGTTTAATTTATGAGCGGCAAAAAACAACGGCAAAAAAATACTTGACAAATAAAATTAACAGATTAATGTCAGTTGTATATTCCATAAACGGGTACAAATTATGAGAAGTCTTACAGGAAATAATATCATCGTCATTATCAGCGCAGCAGGGATACTTATATCCTTGTTGCGGGGCCTTTTGTTAGTGAAAACCAAATATCCCGGTCTGATAATGGCGAAATGATTATAATTAAGAGCACTAAAACCCGTTATCAGGCAAACCTGATAACGGGTTTTTTTTTGAATGGAGAAAAATCATGTCTAAACAAATTAACATCTATGACACTACCTTGCGGGATGGGACCCAGGGTGAGCAGGTCAACCTTTCGGCAGAGGATAAACTGCGCATTGCACAAAAGCTTGATGACTTTGGTGTACAATATGTTGAAGGCGGATGGCCGGCTTCAAACCCAAAAGATGAGCGGTTTTTTGAAATGGCCCGAAAGGTGTCATTTAAAAAAATAAACCTGACTGCATTCGGGAGCACACGGAGACGTCAGATCCGACCAGAGAATGACAGGAACGTAAAAGCGCTTCTCGATACGGAAGTGGAAACTGTTACAATTGTTGGTAAAAGCTGGGAACTTCATGTTTTACAGGTTCTTGGTGCTTCTCTCAATGAAAACCTGTCCATGATTGAAGACACTGTATCTTATTTAAAAAGGCATGGTCGTGAGATTATCTATGATGCAGAGCATTTTTTTGACGGATACAGGCACAATCCGGCATATGCGCTGGAAACAATGAGGGCAGCTATAAATGGGGGGGCAGACATAATCGTTTTATGTGATACTAACGGCGGTACGATGGCTGCAGAGATCCAGAGTACCATAAGAGAGGCCATGGCTAATACAACGCTACCTGTTGGAATTCATGCGCATAATGATTGCGGCCTTGCTCTTAGTAATTCCTTAGTTGCCGTTCAATCCGGTGTAACAATGGTTCAGGGGACCGTTAATGGTTATGGCGAACGATGCGGAAATGCAGATCTAATATCGCTTATCGGCAATCTCCAGTATAAAATGGGCTATCAATGTATTGCGCCCCAAAGCTTGAAACTATTAACAGAGCTTTCTCGATATGTGAGCGAAGTTGCGAATGTTCCTCCACTGAATTACCGGCCCTTTGTAGGAAAGAGTGCTTTTGCACACAAGGGGGGTATCCATGTCAGCGCTATAATGAAAAACCCTGCAGCCTATGAACATATGGATCCGGAACATGTGGGAAACAGACGTCGGGTGCTGGTTTCAGATCTCTCCGGCAAGAGTAACATAGAATACAAATCCCGAGAGATGGCTATCAATCTTAATGGCAACGGTTTTGATAGCCGGAAAATTGTTCATGAAATAAAGAAACTGGAAGACCAGGGCTATCAGTTTGATGCTGCTGAAGGCTCTCTGGAGCTTTTGATTAAAAAGGTATCTGGTCAGTTTGAAGACCCCTTCACACTCGAATCTTTTCGGGTGACTACTGAAAAAGATCGGTCAGGTTTGAGCACCTCTCAGGCAACTATAAAGATTTCCGTTGGAAAGGATTACGAGATCACTGCAGCCGAAGGAGACGGCCCGGTTAATGCCCTTGATAATGCCTTAAGAAAGGCCCTGACTAAATTTTTCCCTCAGATAGAAGAGATAAGGCTGGTGGATTTCAAGGTACGTGTTATTGATGGAGGTGAAGCGACTGCAGCCAAGGTAAGAGTCCAGATAGAGACAAGGGATGCACGCGAGATATGGTCTACTATTGGTGTGTCGGAAAACGTTATTGAAGCCAGCTGGCAGGCCCTTGTTGATAGTGTTCAGTATAAATTATCAAGAGAATCGAATGAAAGATGAGAAAAGACTATGAACAGAAATTATGACATGAACAAAATTATTATTTTTGATACAACGCTCAGGGACGGGGAACAATCACCGGGCGCAAGCATGAATGCCGCCGAAAAACTGCGTCTTGCCTTACAATTAGAGAAACTGGGCGTAGATGCCATTGAGGCAGGATTCCCGGCAGCTTCTTCCGGGGACTTGGAGGCAGTTAAACAGATTGCAGAAAAGATTCATGATGTCGAGGTGACTGCACTTGCGAGGGCATCCAGGGCTGATATCGACAGTGCCTGGGAAGCGATCAAAAAAGCGGATAATCCGAGGATTCATACCTTCATTGCCACATCTGATATCCATTTGAAACACAAACTGAAATTAACCCGTGAACAGGTAATAGAGGCAGCAGTTGATGCGGTTCGGTATGCCGGGGCCTTTATAAATAATGTAGAATTTTCTGCCGAGGATGGGTCTCGGAGTGACAGGGATTTTTTATGCCGTATATTTGAGGCCGTAATTGAAGCAGGTGCAAGCACTGTGAATCTTCCGGATACAGTCGGTTATGCGATGCCCGATGAATTTGCCCGACTCGTCTCCTATATTCGACAGCATACACCCAATATTGAACGCGCCGTGTTGAGCATCCACTGTCATGATGATTTAGGAATGGCCACGGCAAACACCTTGGCCGGACTCAAGGCAGGGGCACGACAGGCTGAGGTAACTATCAATGGGATTGGTGAGAGGGCAGGAAATACTTCCCTTGAAGAGGTGGCGATGGGCCTTTTTACTCGCAAGGACCATCTTGGATTTGAGACCGGTATCAAGGCCAGGGAGATTTATCACACCAGCCGATTAGTAAGCATGATAACAGGCATTGTTGTGCAGCCAAACAAGGCAATAGTAGGGGCCAATGCCTTTTCCCATGAGGCAGGTATCCATCAGGATGGTATCCTCAAGAATAAAATGACATATGAGATTATGGAACCCGAGACGATTGGGCTCTCCAGCAATCGCCTGGTAATTGGTAAACATTCCGGAAGACATGCTTTCAAAGAAAAACTCGGGGAAATGGGCTATAATCTGAGCCAGGATGATTTGGACAGACTATTTAAGAAATTCAAGGAACTGGCTGACAAACGGAAAGAGATTCTTGACGAAGATATCGAGGCCCTTGTAGCTGAAGAAATTCTGCGTGTCCCGGACATATACAAACTGGAATACCTTAATGTAGTAAGTGGCACCGTTGCAGTGCCTACTGCAACGGTTAAATTGAAGGCCAAAGGTCGTGATGCCCAAAACGCTGGGTTTGGAGTGGGGCCAATTGATGCCACTTTTAACACCATCGCCAAAATGGTAGGAAGCCGATCCAAACTGGTGCGCTTCTCGGTAAATTCCATAAGTGGAGGTATGGATGCGCAAGGCGAAGTGACCGTACGTCTGAAGGAGAATGAGCTTGTGGCACTTGGCAAAGGAGCTGACCCAGATATTATTACTGCGAGTGCCAAGGCATATATTAATGGCCTTAATCGACTTGAATATATGAAGAGGAACCCTGTCTTGACATCGGGGAAAGGCATACTTTAGAGGTATAAATCTATGTCCATGACGATTACTGAAAAAATTCTGGCTTTACATGCGGGCCGGGATTCAGTGAAGCCGGGAGAATTGGTGAAGGTAAATGTGGATTTGGCTTTGGCCAATGATATCACAGCTCCTCTGGCATTTCGAGTCTTTGATGAATTAGGTGCTGATCGGGTATTTGACCCGGATAAAATTGCACTGATTCCGGATCATTTTGTGCCGAACAAAGATATTCCATCAGCACAACAGGCCAGGATTATGATGAAATTTGCTCACCGTCACCGAATAAAACACTATTTTGAATTCGGGAAATCAGGGATTGAGCATGTGATTCTTCCTGAAAAAGGTCTGGTTGTCCCTGGTGATCTGGTTATCGGGGCGGATAGTCATACCTGCACATACGGGGCCCTGGGGGCTTTTTCAACAGGCATGGGGAGTACCGACCTTGGGGTTATTATGGTAACGGGGAAGACCTGGCTTAAGGTACCGGCTACAATAAAACTGGTTTATGAGGGTCGTCTGCAAAAGTGGGTCGGAGGGAAAGACCTTATCCTTTTTACGTTGGGCCGGCTGGGTGTTGAGGGGGCCGTTTACAAAACACTGGAGTTTTCAGGGGATGTGATCAAGGATCTTTCCATGGATCAACGACTTACAATGGCCAACATGGCTATAGAAGGGGGTGCTAAAAACGGTATTTTTGAGCCGGATGAGATAGCACGTACTTATATTGAACAACGTTCCGGACGGAAAGGTCATTATTTGACCAGTGATCCAGAGGCGCATTATGATAATGTTATCAAAATAAGCGTGGATGAGATTGAGCCTCAGGTCGCGATTCCTCATTCCCCTGATAATGTTCATCCTATATCAGTAATAGGTCCTGTCGGGCTCGATCAGGTCTTTATAGGATCATGTACTAATGGCAGGCTTGAGGATTTACGTGTGGCGGCCAGGATATTAAGAGGCCGAACCGTATCTCAAGGTATGAGGCTTATAGTTATCCCAGGGTCATCTGATATTTATAAAAAGGCTGTTCAGGAAGGGATTATTGAGGCCCTGCTGGATGCCGGGGCAGTAATCGGCCCGCCTTGCTGCGGGCCTTGTCTGGGCGGGCATATGGGGGTCCTGGCAGAGGGGGAAAAAGGACTTTCCACAAGCAATAGGAATTTTGTTGGCCGGATGGGCCATCCAAAAAGTGAGGTATATCTTTCTAACCCGGCAGTAGCAGCGGCATCGGCTGTCCTGGGAAGGATTGGATCCCCGGAAGAATTATAGATGCCGGACATTAACTTATAGAAGGATATTTTAAGATATGAAATTCAATGGCAGTATCTGGAAGTTTGGTGACCACGTGGATACGGATTTGATTATTCCTGCGAGATTTCTCAACATATCAGATAAAGATAAACTGGCCAGAAATTGTTTTGGTGATTTGAGGCCTGATTTTCCAAAAAATGTCCAACAGGGAGATATAATCGTGGCTGGATCCAATTTCGGGTGCGGTTCGTCCAGAGAACACGCCCCAGTGGCCATTAAAACCGTTGGGATCAATGTAATTATTGCAAAAAGTTTCGCCAGAATATTTTACAGGAATGCATTTAATATTGGCCTGCCCCTATTAGAATCAGAAGAGGCCGTTGATGCATTCTCGGAAGGTGATATGGCGTCTGTAGATCTGAACTCGGGTGATCTTTTTCAAGGCGGGAAGCGTTTTATTGCTAAGCCGATTCCAGGTTTTATGATGGAAATTGTTCGGGCAGGAGGCCTTGTGGATTATGTCAGACAAAAAGGGTTTGTTTGATATTGTTTGCAATACCTATGACATGAGGTCTGTGAAAAACACGTCTTTTGGTCAAAATTAGACATTTTTCAAAGATCTCAATGTGTGAAAGGACATAAAATGACAAAAAAATACAATATTGGTGTGATTTCAGGAGATGGCATCGGGCCGGAGGTTGTTGCGGAAGGGCTTAAGGCCTTGGATGCAATAACTCTGAAGTATGGTGTGGATTTCAGATTCAAGGAATTTGAACTGGGAGGAGCTCGGTATATGAATGACGGTGTCCTCCTTCCTGACGAGATTCTGGAGGAACTACGGGTTATGGATGCCATTTTCCTGGGGGCGATCGGCCACCCTGACGTGAAACCGGGTATCCTTGAAAGAGGGATTTTATTGAGGTTGCGGTTCGAACTGGAGCTTTATATAAACTTGAGGCCTGTTATCTTATTTCCCGGCGTTGAGTCGCCACTTAAAGGAAAAGGCCCGGAACATATAGATTTTGTGGTTGTGAGGGAAAATACAGAAGGAATTTATGCAGGCGGTGGAGGGTTTTTTAAAAAAGGGACTCCTGATGAAGTGGCCATACAGGAATCTATTAACACGAGAAAGGGCGTTGAACGTTGCATTCGTTATGCCTTTGAATTTTGCAGGAAGAGGAATAAAGGCAACCATCTGACGCTTTGTGCAAAGAACAATGTCTTAATTTATGAGTCTGATCTTTGGTACAGGGTTTTTCAAGAAGTTCATATGGATTATCCCGACATAGCCATAGAATATCAGCATGTGGATGCCCTGTGTATGTGGATGATCAAGAATCCGGAACAGTTTGATGTCATTGTCACAAACAATATTTTCGGGGATATTATAACCGACATCGGCGCCGTTATTCAAGGAGGCCTTGGAATTGCAGCCGGCGGTAATATCAACCCCCAGGGCACGGCAATGTTTGAACCTATTGGAGGATCTGCCCCTAAATATACGGGGTTGAATAGGATTAACCCTATGGCCGCTATTTGTGCGGCACAGATGATGTTGGGGTATTTGGAAGAGGAAGAGGCCGCTGCTGCCCTTAACAGGTCCATAGAAAAAGTAGTAAAACAGGACCTCGTGAGCCTTGAGGCAGGGAAAATGGGTTATGGTACAAAGGAGGTTGGTGATTTAGTTGTCAGATATATCTAAACCCTATAGTTGCATAAATAACATGGCAAAGTGGGCTTAAAGACTGGAATACACTCCAGGTAACATCCTGAAAACAATGAAAACCAGCCATGTTATTTCCCCGATGGGAAAGCCGAGGATACCACATCTCTGTTAAGATAGAGCGGGACAGGCATCCATACATTGAATATTTCGAGGATTGAAATTTGAGCTTGACCCCGGTACCATCTTCCGGAGCTACGGGGCAGGCCTCGGTACCATCTTCCGGAGCTACCCTGTGTCAATACGCTGCTCTGTCCTTCGGAATTGAACAGGGCACCGCATTGCGGCATCTTTGACAGGCGGGGCAAGCGCCGAGATTGGACTCAAATAAAAAAAGACACAAAAAGGTGTAATTCCTTCTTGTGTCTTTTTATTTAATGAGCCGAAAATAATATTCTTAAAATATTAGACACAGCCTGTGGGTTTTGGTAAACCCGCCATCTTACAAGCACCTTTGCCCGGTCCGGACGGGAACAATTCATAGATGTGCTTCAGTTTAAAACCCGTCACCTTGGACAGAATCCTGACCATCGGGGCAATACCATTCTTTTTGTAATACTCCTGGAGTACTTTGATAACCTGCCAGTGTTCCTCACTCAGCTCTTCAATACCTTCAGATGTTTTCACATGTGATACCCAGGATTCATTCCAATTGTTGAAATCGTCAATAAAGCCATCCTCATCGACATTGTACGTGTTTCCATCAAACTCTACTGTTGGCATAACAAAAAACCTCCTTTTCGAAAAATACTTTGTCCATCATTTTATTATTTATCATAAACATCTTTAAACATAATAGAATAATTAATAAAACTCCTTTTGTCAATACGATCTTTAAAATATTACAAAATATTTTTATTTATCATTCTTTTCCTGTAACTAATTGCAGTGCTGAAAAGCCTTTCAGCCCATAGACGATTCCCTGCAGCATGTATATGTGTAAAGGTGGCAAGCAGGTTTTTTTTAATAATACCATCTTTTTTGCCATCCACACCATAACCGCGTATGACCTTAAAAGCAAATTTCACCTGTTCTTCGTCAGTTATCACTGCCCTTGAATAGTGAAATTCATGCCCTTTCACAATTTCACCCACAGGGTAGTAGGGGTTGGATTCTTTAACTTCCAAGACAGTATAACCATGGCCTTGCGGTTTCTTGTGAGAAATGAATTTAACAGGGAGCGTACCAACCATTGGATAGGCGTTGTCGTCAACGACAAGGCTTTCCCCTAAATACATAAAGCCTCCACACTCCGCATAGACAGGCAGTCCTTTTTCGATTTTATCTTTCAATATATCTCGAAAGACCTGATTGTCTGCTAACGCCTGAGCCTGGGTTTCAGGAAAACCACCTCCGATATAAAGGGCATCTATCTCGGGGATCTTTGTGTCTGAAATAGCATTCATCTCAATCAAAACCGCCCCCATACGTCTTAAGTGATCTAAGTTTTCCGGGTAATAAAACCAGAATGACCTATCCCTGATGAATCCGATCCGGGGTGAATCATCATGGACGATAATTTCTGCTTTTTGATTTTGAAGGTTTGTCTCGATATTTTCAATCTCATTGGCAATTCTCCAAATCTTATCCACCTGCAGATTATCCTTAACCATTTTCCTGGCCCATGAAATTGCCTTTTCAGCATGATGTCTTTCGTGATATGGGACAAGTCCCATATGTCTTTCAGGAAATATGCCCGGTTCCAATTTTGGAACTGAACCCACTACGGATACGCCGCAATATTTTTCAATCGTACTTCTTATAAGTGACTCCTGCCGCAAACCTGCTACTCTGTTCAGGATGACACCGGCAATATTCAGGTCCGGATCAAAGGCCTGGCAGCCTTTAACAACTGCGGCAACGGTTCGCGTTGACATGGTAACGTCCACAATAACAATCACTGGTGTTTTCAGGAGCTTGGCCAATTCCGCTGTACTCGAGCACCCATCCAGGTCAAGACCGTCATAAAGTCCACGATTTCCTTCAATAAGAGAAAGATCAGCATGATCAGAATGAGAAATAAAAGACTCAAAGATCTGTTCTTTACTCATTAAAAAGGGATCAAGGTTATAGCATGACCGGTTTGCAGCAAAGGATAGCCAACCCGCATCGATAAAATCCGGACCTTTCTTAAAAGGTGCAATTTGAAGGTTTCTTTCCCGGTAAGCGGCTATAAGACCCAGTGTCACGATGGTTTTGCCTGCCCCCCCTCTTAAAGCTGCTATATTGATTCGAGGTCGATTAAAGTTCATTATTGATATAGTAGTATTTTATTGATGTTAGCCATAGATTAATCAGGATGTATATTAAAAATATGTCAAGATTAGGGTCACGGCATTTTATAATTGTCAACAAAAAAGAAAAAATGATTACATTTTAGCTCTTTGAAAAATCACTGTTGATTAGATGACAATGCATAAATCGATGCCGGCCTGTTTTAAAAAAGCTAAAATATTACACAAAAAGAGATTTTTTTATTGACAGTCATAAGAGATTCTGATTATTACATTTATGTTAAACTATTCTTGAAATTAGATAAGACTAACAATCGATTTTGGAATAAAATTCCCTGTCAGGTCAGTGGTTGCCTAATTCACTGATTTTATGGGTTTGTTATATATATTTAAAGAGAGGAGGTGAATGGAATAGGATTTTTATAGTTAGTTTTACTCCTTAAAATGATTCTAAAATAGCCAAGAAAAGGAGGCATAGATAATGGCTTTTGAACCAAGAGAAGAACAAAAAAAATTGAAATATGATGAGCTCAGGATATATTCTGATGATGAGCTGAAGAATTACACGGAAGAAGAACTGAAGAATTTCAAGATCAAACATGATATTCCTATGTGTGATGACCTTGAAAAGGGGCCGTGGCCAAGTTTTGTAGCTGATGCCAAACGGGAAGCCCTTCACAGGAGAAAGCTGGGCGATGATCGGATGCTGATTGAAAGGGACGTAGTCGAAGATCTGCTTGGTCAGCTTGAAATCTCTTTTGAACATGGCGAGACCCACTGGAAACACGGCGGTATCGTCGGTGTGTTTGGTTATGGAGGCGGCGTTATCGGCAGGTATTCAGATCTCCAGGATCGATTCCCTTCCATTGCCCACTTTCATACCATGCGTGTCAATCAGCCTGCCAGCAAGTTTTATGACACAGACTACCTGAGATCTCTCTGCGATCTCTGGGAATATCGGGGCAGCGGTATGATGAATATGCATGGCTCTACCGGTGATATCATCTTTTTAGGTACCTTTACCGACCAATTGGAGCCTATCTTTTATGAGCTTGGGCATGTACTTCAGCAGGACCTTGGGGGTTCCGGTTCCAATCTACGGACACCTTCTTGCTGTATCGGCAAGGCCCGTTGTGAATGGTCCTGTATTGATACACAGGATCTATGCTATGAATTGACTCACTACTATCAGGATGAACTTCATCGTCCTGCCTTCCCTTATAAATTCAAATTCAAATTTGATGGCTGTCCCAACTGCTGTGTGGCTTCCATTGCCCGTTCAGATATGTCCTTTATCGGGACCTGGAGGGACAATATCCGGATTGATCAAGAAGCTGTCCAGGCCTATATCGGTGGTGAAATCATGCCAAATGCCGGGGCACATGCCGGAAAAGACTGGGGTAAATTTGATATCCAGAAGGAAGTGATTGGTCTTTGCCCAACCGGGTGCATGGGAATGGAGAATGGCAAACTTGTAATTGACGATAAGGAATGTACACGCTGTATGCACTGTATCAATACTATGCCGAGGGCCCTGCGGCCTGGAACTGATACTGGTGTGAGCCTCCTGTTTGGAGCTAAGGCGCCCATTCTTGAAGGTGCACAGATGGCTGTCTTGACCATCCCTTTTATGAAGGTTGAACATCCTTATGACAACATCAAAGAAGTTGCGGAAAAGGTCTGGGACTGGTGGATGGAAGAAGGCAAAAACCGTGAGCGCCTTGGAGAGCTTATTCAACGCAAGGGTATTCCAAGGTTCTGTGAGGTTCTTGGGATTCCGCCTATGCCGCAAATGGTGAAAGAACCGCGAAGCAATCCATACGTCTTTTGGAAAAAAGAAGATGTGCCCGGTGGATTTGAGAGAAGTATTGATGATTACCGAACCAGACATGCGAGATAGTTAGAGAACAGGAGGAATAGAACATGGCATTATCTCAAGAAAGATTGGGATTATATAATCCAGACAAACCAATGGAAAACAGGCTCACTGACCTTGGCCCGAGACACTTCTGGCAGTATCTTCCGCCTGTTATTCAAAATAATTACGGAAAGTGGCTCTACCATGATATCCTTGAGCCCGGGATTTTAGTACACGTATCTGAAACAGGGGATAAAGTGTTTACTGTCAGGTGTGGTGGTTGCCGCTTTATGACCGTAGAACACGTCAGAGAGATATGTGAGATTGCAGACAAACATTGTGACGGTTATGTACGATTCACCACACGTAACAATATTGAATTCATGACTGACAGTCAGAATAAGATGGAGGCCCTGAAAAAAGACCTCATGAGCCGAAAACATGTCAGTGGAAGTTATAAACTGCCTATTGGGGGAACTGGTGCGGGTATTACTAATATTGTCCACACACAGGGTTATCTCCACTGCCATACTCCGGCAACTGACGCTTCCTCAATGGTCAAGGCGGTCATGGATGAGCTGTTTGATGAATTTCAAGGGATGAACCTTCCTGCACAGGTCAGAGTATCCATGGCCTGCTGCCTGAATATGTGCGGTGCGGTTCATTGCTCTGATATTGCCCTTTTGGGCTATCATCGGAAACCGCCCATCGTAGATCACGAGGTCCTTGATTCAGTATGTGAGATTCCTCTGGTTATTTCGGCGTGTCCTACTGCAGCAATCTCACCCACTAAGACTGAGGACGGCAAGAAGAGTGTTAAGATTAAAGAGGAACGATGCATGTTCTGCGGCAATTGCTACACCATGTGTATGGCTGTTCCATTGATGGATAAAGAGGGTGACTGTGTTACTATTATGGCGGGAGGTAAAGTCTCTAACCGGATTTCTCCGCCTAAATTCTCAAAGGTGGTCGTGCCTGGCGTACCTAACACTTTCCCGCGATTTCCGGAAGTGTGTAGAGATGTCAAAAAGATCATCAATGCCTATGCTTCAGACGCCAACAAATATGAACGAGTAGGTGATTGGGCCGAGCGTATTGGCTGGGAGAAGTTCTTTGAGAAGTGTGATCTTCCTTTTACCGAGCATCTCATAGATGATTATCGACTGGCCTATGATACTTATAGGACTTCCACACAATTCAAGTTCACTGAGGCTGCGTGGGATGTTTCAAGGGCTGCGGGCGGTATTGAATAATCACGCTATTCTTTTCTTAAGGAGCAACTCAAATGGAAGATATCAAAAAGGCTATCCTCGATTTTGCCGAGGGAAGCAAGAAGACAAAGTTTTACTTCAGTGATATTGAAAAGGCGGTTCACAAGGTATTGCCTGATCTCAAGACCAGGATGATCAAGAAAGGTGCGACTGCCTTGATTAATGAAGAAAAACTGATATATTTTTCAACCGGCAGCACCACGATGTATGGCCTGAAAGGTAGAGGGCAAACTGAGGATCATTAATTTTTTGTATTAGTGTCATAATGAAAATGACCGTAGTGTAATGATATACAAGAGGTCGCTATCCACATTGGATTGCGACCTCTTTTCATCTTGATTGTTGAGGCTGCTGTCAACTTCAGGAAAGGTATTATGAAAGAACCACAAGGTTCGGAAGAATTCATAGCCGAGCAAAAAAAGATGTTAAAAGAAAGTCCTGAATGTGCAAATTCAAGCTATAACCTTGGAGTTGCCTTGATGGAACAAGGAAAATTGGATGAAGCTATTGAAGCCTTCAATGATGCCGTTGCAGATAGCGGCAGGATGTTTGAAGGATATGTCAATCTGGGTTATATTTATTTCAAGAAGGGCGACCTGGATATGGTTGTCCAGGCCAATATAAATGCCGTAAATATAGAGCCAAGGTATGCTCGGGGCTATGCGAACCAGGGTTTTGCCTATCTGCAGATGAGAAAAACTGATAACGCGATTGAAGCCCTGAATAAGGCCATTGAACTGAATCCTGATATTGTGCAGGCCTGGAGTAATCTGGTCAATGCCTATCTACAGAAAGATGATGTGGAAAAAGCTGTAGAGACCGGACTCAAAATGGTTGAAATGGCACCTGATTTTGCTCTTGGTCAAAACAATCTTGCCTTTGCTTATTATACCAGGGAAAATTATAAGAAGGCCATCGAACATTTGGACAAGGCCGTTTCTCTCGGATTTAAACCACATCCGGAATTTGTGGAAAAACTCGAACCCCACCGCTAAACATGAATTTCTCTCCTCTATTTCAGCGTTACGACACATTAGTCACTAAGGCAGATGAGGCCTTTAAAAAGATGGCAAATGACTATTCAGAATGTGTCAAATGTGAGCGCCATTGCTCTGATTGCTGCCATGCTGTGTTTGGTCTGTTTCTGATAGAAGCTGCTTATCTTAAACATCATTTTGATATATTAAACAGAAAAGAGAGACGGTCGGCCATATTAAGGGGGAATAAGACAGACAAGGATTTCGAGGATTTGGAAAAAAACTTGAGGACCTATAAGGATGATCCCCAAATGGCATCCTATTCCCTTAGCAGGGCAAGAATTCAATGTCCTCTACTGGACAATGACCAGGATTGTATCCTTTATTTACATCGTCCGATAACATGCAGGGTCTATGGGATACCTGTCGCGACCCGTGGTGAGGCCCATGTATGTGGGGATGCCGGCTTCAGAAAGGGTAAGACTTACTACCCCGCCTTTAACCTGGATGAAGTGCAAAGAGAACTCTATCTCTTATCAAAAGAACTGCTGGAAGAATCCAAAAAAGGAGCTCCGGAAAAGGCCTCTCTATTGATATCTGTCTCAAAGACCATAAAAAGCCCCATAGAAGAAATCATAGAAGGCTTGGGCTAACAGAGTATTATAGCTTATTCAGTGCTTCCGATGCAATCTGGGCTATTGTTATTTTCTTCATGTCCCCATTCTCATAGATATCGATTTTGTGTGAGTCCTTGAGGAGTTTCTCTAAATCATCTTGAGCTTCAGATGTCCCCAAGTCCCCGAGAAGCAATGCAGTATATCCACGGACCAGGGGATCCGAATCCTGGAGTAGCGGGATAAAGTGAAAGGTGATATTGCGGATGAGATCCGGTCTTGGCTTTGTGATCCTTGCGATAGCTTGAATAACCTGGGCTCGATGAGTTTCATCGGGCAGGAATTGAAAAAGCTGAGGGATATACCCTGCAAACATATTAGGCTTGTACCTGATAATTTCCCCAATGGCCTCAAAAGCACCCCAGGTAAAGGCCGCTGTATCCACAATGGATATGAATAATCGTTGAAGGAGCTGGGAAATGGGTCCGGGATTTGTCTCTGCAATAACAGCAGATACCTGCCCCATAATTTCAGCAGCCTTTTTTCGGAACAGGTTATCTCCGGAATATAAGAGGCGTTGCAAGTTCCATATTAGTTTTTTATCTTCCCCCGCTACTATCAGAATCGGATCAATCCGGAATTCTCTTACAAGCTTTTCAAGCTCATTTTTTGAAAGGGGTTTTATTGTGATCTGTTTTTTCGGCTGTTTCGGTATGACGGACATTGCCTGATCTAATCTCTTTTGAACGCCTTGAGAAGTAACCTCTTGAACGTCGTCGTGCATTCTGATGAAATAAAGTGCCCCGGTTATACGCCTGCTTCCAAAAAAACCTCCAGGAATAATAAGATGATTAGTGTAATCATATTTTTTGACGATCTCTTCGATATAATCTTCTTCGGGTAAAATGCCTAATGCCAGGTCCGTATCCATGTTACAGCCGAATAAAAGCGTCTCAAGCATGGCCGAACCCAAATTATGCCCTGTCTCATCACACGCATAGACTGCACCGCAGGAACATGACCCAACAGGCATTTCTCCAGGCATTCGTGTGCTTAATTCCTTCGGTTTTTCAATGAACATCCCACAGAAGGGGCAGGTAGGCCCTTTCAGGACATCTTTTCCCCAGAATTTGCTTTCAATCATTTGTTTAACCATTGTTCAGGTATCCAGGAGGCTGTTGATTTGAAGTTAATGACCCAATTCTTATATTTCCATTAAAGAATCTCTGAACTCCGATTTTCACCGAAGTATCTTTGACCCGAATCCTCTACTTTGCTGGTCCGGGTATGTCCAGGGTAGTACATTGATTGGATGGGCCGCAGGATTTTGTTGTTATTTTAGGCTGTTTTCCATCCGGCCCAGCGCCTATAGAATAATTGGTTTTACTGACCACACGTTCAAAGGTCTGAGATTTGCACTGGGGACAGACCATCTCTATTTGTTCATCTGAATTCATAAGTAGTTTTTCAAACACATCGCTGCATTCCAGACATCTAAATTCGAAGATAGGCATTGTATTGCTCCTGATACATAAGTAAGATATCATGAACTATTGAAAGTTCTGACTACCGGCTCCAAAACAGTTATAATCGACTTTTTAAAGTATAATTCTCAAATGGTGTGAAGTCAAACTGAACCTATATTATTACTCCGGCAATTAAATACCTCAATATTGTCATTCCGGCGAAAGCCGGAATCCAGGAGGGTACTGGATGCCGGATCAAGTCCGGCATGACGGAGTTAGACTATCTAATTGCCAGGTTAATA
>Ga0233412_10000946_pt1 | contig 15924 bp, 17 predicted proteins | sample Na_anoxic_4_MG_FD_180667 | JGI IMG/M metagenome (GOLD analysis project Ga0233412, IMG submission 180667) | Seawater microbial communities from Saanich Inlet, British Columbia, Canada - Na_anoxic_4_MG | ecosystem: Environmental > Aquatic > Marine > Inlet | place: Canada: British Columbia...
TTCATCACAGAGTTGGGTAAGAACCAGTTTGTACGCTCTTATGGAGTTTTCTTTAGAGTGACATTTGTGATACTCCAGCCAAAGTTTTGCAGCCTCTGAAATTTGCATAACTCTACCTCCTTTTAATTTGAGATTTGTGGAAAGGCACCATACCGTCTTCTCAGCTGTATAACACTGGGAAGAGATATACAATGGATCCATCAGGAGGAATTATTGTGGATAGAGGAAGGAAGGTTGTTACAGTCTGATCTGCAGAATCGAAACAACCCAAGTTGGCATCTTTGCCGCCTACGTCTCAGAGCAAGGATATGCTTTAGTCGACAAGCGCTATAGCGCTCACCAAAACTGATACGGGCATGCTTAGACAAATTGATACACTTCTGTTTATTCAATAATATCTTGACATTATACAGAAATTAAAGTATAAACAATCCCAATTCAGGGTCGGGTAAAACCAAAAGTTCATACGTATGAACTCCACGTAGAAAAGTATCAGATATTGCTGACTATTTTCTTTCCGATTATTTCTTAGTTATTCTTGGCCATTCCTTCTATCCTACTTTGCAGCAACTGGCGAGGCTGGTTACTATTCAATTTATCTGGGCGGGGTATCAACTTTGCAGTGTAGTGCTGTAAACAAACGTACCAGTTTATTGTAGCAGAAGTGTATCAGTTTAACTGAGCGCTATAGACGCGGCTGTTTATTCCCAAAAAGTGGTTCACCGACGACTATTTTGAACGTCGAAGAAAGTGCAAACTGCCTGCAGATTCTGTTTTCCGCACCAAGCCCCAACTGGCTGTGGAAATTCTTGATACCATTGTTAAACAAGAAACGTTGCCTTTCAAGTATATGTTAGCCGACTCTTTATACGGTGTCAGCCCGGAATTTATCGAAGCAGTTGAGGCCTTGCCAGACAAAACGTACTTCGTTCAGGTTCCCAAAGATACATTGTGTTGGCTAAAGCGACCAATGGCCATCACCAAACAGTACCTTTGGGGCGGATAAACCAGGACCAGAACCGTCTTGGTCGACCTAGACAGCAAACCGATCTCTGTGGACGCGTTAGCCGAAAATATCAACGACTATTTCTGGTACCGCCGGAAAGTGTCCGAAGGCACCAAGGGGCCGATCGTCTATGAGTATACCCGTCGGCGGATCATTCTATCGATGGCCGGACTTCCGCAGAAAACCGTATGGTTGCTGATTCAGCGAACGCTTGACGATGAGCCGCAATACAGCTTTTTCATCAGTAACGCAGCCGCCAGTACACGACTGAAAACCCTTGTGTGGCTCAATGGGCTGCGATGGGCAATTGAGCAGTGCTTTGAGGAAACCAAATCAGAGTTGGGAATGGATCACTATGAGCTACGAAAATTTACAGGCTGGCATCACCACATGCTAACGTGCATGCTGGCTCATTTCTTCCTCTGGCACCTGAAAATCAGGTTGGGGGAAAAAGTACCGTTTATTACGCTGCCGCAGCTTAGGGTCCTGATCAGAGTCATTCTGCCAATGAAGCGCCACACGCTTGAAACGCTGATTGAGCAAATTGTCTGGATGCAGAATCGAAATCACTGAGCCTACTTGTCACACAGGCGAAGGCTTATTCTAAAACTTGTCAAAGAACTGTAACTAACGTAGGGTTAGGTATTGCCAACCAATTCAATACCGTAGTCCATTTTTTCTAGCTCCAATATAATTGGTCTGGTAATTTGATTTAATTTTTCTGTAAATAATTCATAAAAATCAAAGCTAATGATACTTTGATTCTCTATTTCTTTTCATTTTCCATAAACACAAAATAATAAAATTAGGTTCTGTTAAGAGGGATTTCATTATCGGATAGCACGTCTTCAGAATGGCCATAATTATTTTTTTGACTTGAGATTAAGACTCTTCTTTTCATCGTATCACAATCAGTCATTTTTACTTTATTTGCTCGTTCTATTTGGTATTCCTGCTAACGCCTTTGCCAACTTGATTTTTTCGTTCAATTTACCTTCCCGGAATATCATGATGCGTTGCGCCTGCGGTGAACCGGCACCGTGCATCGATTCCACCATGGCGGTGCCGCCAGTCATGGCCTCGATCAGCCTGCCGATTTTGATGCGATCTTTTACTGGAATATCAGCAACTCCGGAAAAGTATTTCTCCACCAGGTGGCCGACTTCCTCACTTCGAAGATCATACTCGCTTGGCATTGTAGCAATAAAACCACCAGCCAGATCCACTGCCAGTCGGGCCACTTCAAAATGAAACCTGGTGACATTGTGCTTACAGACATTGGCGAGCATCGTGTCAACCATAAAGGCTCCCGAAGACGTCGGCCACCCCTCTGCTGAACAGGCAATCGAAGAGCTGTACAGTGTTTCACTGAGATGAATCATTTCTGTGATTTTGTCGCGAACGTGTGATCCTTTTGCCGAGCCTTGAATCTGTGCCAGGTAGGTCACCGCCCCAGTCAATACATCCATCAGACCGGTTTTACATGCACCGTAATTGGCACGATGGTGGGCTGCAAAACGATAGACCAGTTTGCCGGTAAAATCGGTCTCGCCATCCATGAACACTCTGTTCCAGGGGACAAATACATCGTGGAACACAATAACTGCCTCCCCACCTACAGTCCCGAAGGAAGGCTTACCCACATCGATGGTCTCTTTTAGATCCCGGCGGCTGTCGTTGGCCTGGCGGCCGAAAATCATAGTTATCCCGGGTGTATCTACAGGCACAGCACAAACAACAGCGTAGTCCTTCGAATTTTCATCCATAGCGGTCGTGGGCATGATCAGAATTTCATGCGAATTCACCGCCCCGGTCATGTGCAGCTTAGCGCCACGGATTACCAGACCGTCCTCCCTGTGTTCGACCACGTGAAGATACTGATCCGGGTCGGGTTGGTCTGCTGGACCTTTGGATCGATCGCCTTTGGGGTCAGTCATAGCGCCTACAACTGTAAAATTTTCATCCTGGATGTGTATCAGCCATTTTTTAAAGCGTTCCAGGTAATCCGTGCCATATTTTTCGTCGATTTCGTAGGCAACTGAATAGGTGGCATTGATCCCATCAAAACCAACACAACGTTGAAAGCAGGTGCCGGTTTTTTGCCCAAGAACCCTGAGCAATTTGACCTTTTTTATTAAGTCTTCCACGTTCTGATGGACATGGGTAAACCGGCTGATTTCCCGTTGGGTCAAACTGGAGACGGCTGTGGTCAAATCCTTGTACGCATCTTGATTGGCCAATGCATAGGTTACCCCAACGGCCCGAACGTGGGGTGCAGTTGCTGGATGTGTGGTAACATCTCCTATCTTCTCTCCCCGATAATAGATAACGGGATTCAACATTTTCAGGCTCTGCATGTAATCAGCCGTAGTCCTTATTTTCATATATCCCTTCCCTTTTACATATAGCCATTATTGATTTTTTTCTTCAAACAGGCAGTTCTTGTTTCAAGACAGGTCCCCCCGCCCCCTCAAACTTTCAATATTGTGTACATGGGCATGACAGCCAATATCAATATCGATGCTTGCGCGTCCAATGACTTCTCCATATTTTATGACATTTTCTCCCTTTTCTATTGGCCTTACAGCAAACTTGTGACCGAACCGAATCAATTCCTTGATGGTATATATTAAGATATCATTACCCAGTTGGGCATGAACAGTTTCATTTTCCAGGACATCCGATAATAACGATGCTACATTATCTTTTTTATTAATGATGACAGCTCTTTTCATACAATCTCCTTTTCACAACCTGATATTCAGTGAGAATCATAATGTGGATATGTTAAGTAAGGCCTCCATCCTAGGATCACGCCGGAAAACGGAAAAATTATCATAGCCCAAACTTTCACCCAGCGTTTGTTTGCCGGATGCAACAGCAAGAATCTCTTTAAAGATTCGTTGTCCAACTGAATCGACTGACTCTTCGCCTGTAATAATGGTCCCCGCATTAATATCCATGTCTTCGGGCATCTTTGCATAGATATCCGGATTCCCGGTAACCTTAATAAAGGGTACAATCGCATGGCCAAATGTTCCGCCGCAGCCACTCACAAAAATAACGATTTGAGCGCCGGCTGCCGCCATTATTGACATCGCCATGGGTTCCATATGGGTGCTATCCTGCAAATAGCACCCGTTTCTCCCATCCGGGATTTTCTCCAATTTGCTACCGGCAGTTTTCAAAACGCCCATGATGGGACGACTACCGATTTTATGAACAGCACCCAATGATTTTTCCTCAATGGTTGTCAAGCCGCCTTCAACATTACCGCGGCACATGAATTCCATTTGGGCACCAGTCACCTTCCATCGCTTTTCTTCATTGGCTATCATTTTCAGGATCTTGTCTCGCACCTCGGCATTTATCGCCTTTTTTGAAAGAGATTCTTCTGCACCGACCGCTTCTATCGGTTCACTCATGATTGTTGAACCGCCGGCGTCGACCAGAAGGTCCGAAGCAACACCAACCGAAGGGTTTCCTGCAAGGCCGCTCGTTGTATCGGACCCACCACATTTTACACCGATGATGAGTTTGTCGAGGCTGAACTCACTTCGTTTTAGATTCTGAATTTTACGATGCATGTCCTTTAAAATTTTTGTACCGTCGGCGATCGCTTTTCTTGTACCGCCCGCGTCCTGAACTGAAATACATTCGACAGGCTTTCCGGAAGTTTTAATGATCTTTGCTAACGCATGGGCCGGCATGCCCTCACATCCCATACCGACGAGCAACACAGTTGCCACATTGGGATTTTTCCCCACCCCGATTAGTGTATTTGCGACCATTTCTCCAGGAATACAACCGTAGTGCTGTGTAATGGCAACAGCGCCATCCACTTCTTTGGCGACAGCCCTTGCTACGGGTTCACTGCAATCAGCTGCAGCAATAACCACAGATAGATTGCGCACACCCACACTGCCATCCGGTCTCTCAAATCCTACAAATTTCATATATAACTCCTCTCATGTTCTGTACCATATTTCAGGCAGTTGCATCCTGTCGCTCATCACATTGTGTATATGAACATGTTCTCCGGGCCCTATATCCTTGGTTGAATGACCAATGCTTTCCCCATATTTGGTAACACGATCTCCTTGGGCAATTGACTTGACTGCTATCTTGTGTCCCAAGGGGATCGATTGTTTAATCTTCAAAGTATCAATTACTTTTTGAGACGGAAGCACGACACTGACAGTATCATTTTTATCCAATGCTTCCAAAGCTGTGGCCACACTGTCTGTTGTTATCATCTGCATTGCACGTTTCATTAGTTATCGCCTTATTATATATGTGGTTTAATTCATCAGTGATGGGAGCCAAAGTGTAATCTGAGGGAATAAAAAAAGAACAATTAACGTTATAATGTCCATGCTTAAAAATGGCAGACATCCCTTAAATATGGTGCTTAAGTCTATATCATCTGGCATTAAACCTTTGATGACATATACATTCAATCCCAATGGCGGCGTAATCAGCGATACCTCAATCATTTTCGTTACCAGAATCCCAAACCAGATTCCGCTGAATCCAAGTTCTTTAACAACTGGAAATACGATCGGGAGTGTTAAAAACAGTAGTGACACGGTATCCAAAAACATCCCTAATGGAAGATAGACACATAAAATAATTGTCAATATGACTTTCGGTGACAGCTGAAGCATCGTCAGATGCTTTACAACCACTGTGGGGATTCCGGAAACGGTAAGTCCAAGTGTGAAAAAATGAGCACAAATGACAATTGTAAAAAACATGCAGGTTACTTTGGCAGTCTCAGTCAAGCCCTCAAAAAGCGCTTTTAGGCGATTGTTTGAGTTTATAAATAAAAGAATCAGGGCAGTCGCTGCGCCAAATGCACCGGCTTCGGTTGGTGTAAAAATGCCGCTATAAATACCACCCATCACAACGCTAAAGAGTAGCAAAACACCATATCCGTGTTTTAAAGAAGCAAAACGCATTTTCCAGGTAACGTGAATGTTGGTTTGTGGGGCAACCTGCGGCCTCGCAGAACTCCAAAGGTAAATTCCCACCATGTAGATAGCAGCGGATAAAACACCTGGTAAAAAACCCGCGATAAGAAGTTTGCCGATTGATTCTTCCGTAATAATTCCATAAATGACCAAAATGCCGCTGGGCGGAATCATGACAGACAGGGTACCGCCGCCGGCCACGGAGCCAGCTGCCAGACGCATGCTGTAGCCATGCCGTCTCATCTCAGGAACTGCGAGTTTGCACATTGCCGCGGCGGCAGCAATACTGGATCCTGAGGTGGCGCCGAAAATACCACACGCAAGAATGGTTGCCATGGCCAGGCCACCTTTTATTTTTCCAATCCAGTAGTTTGCAATTGTGAAGGCGTGCTTACCAATGCCAGCGGAATTTGATAACATCCCCATCAGAACAAAAAGGGGCAAAACCACATAAACCCAACTTGCACTGGTATTGAAGGGTGTCGTAGAAATAAATCCATAGGTTGTATTCCATCCGGTGACCATATAGACACATATGATTCCGGAAATGCCTAAAGAAAAGGCGATCGGTAAGCCAACAAAGAGGAAAAAAAGGAGTATGCAAATCATTATCAACCCAGCGATTAAAGGATCCATCATTCCTCCCTGTCTTTTGATCCATCGGCTTTTTGTTGAGCCTGTGGGTTGAATAGATTTCGAACTTCCTTAACAATATCGATTACTAGTTGGCCACAGATTAGAGCGGATCCAAATACAGCAATAATTTTCCCGGGCCAAACCGGAAATTTTGCAACGCCCCAAAGATTTTCTCCGGTCTGTGTGGAATAAATCGCTTCCCCGGCACCGCCAATTGTAATGAGCGACATCAGCACAAGAGCCGTCGCCCATGAAAAAATATTCAGAATGCTCTGCCCTCTTAATCCAACACGAGAAAGCAGGAGTTCCACCCGGACATGCCCTTTTTGAGACTGGGTCCAGGCAAGGCTTAAAAATACAATCGCGGACATCAAGAGCATATTTAATTCCAGGGTTCCGTATAATGGCCGGTTAAAAAAGTACCGTCCGATACTATCTGGAACAATGGTGCAGATCATGAGGAAAATACAGACCGATGCCCCTATCCCGGAACCATAGCTCACACGCGAAAGAATTTTTGCTGAATAAGTGAAAAACTTTTTAATGCTCACCTCAACACTCCTGCTTTCAATACCTTTGGTGATACTATTTTCGTAGCAATCTCTTAGTTTTCTACACCGTACCGCTCAGAAAAAATCTGATACGGACTTTTATAGGTGCTTTCCATATTTGCTTTGTCTATGGCTTTTTTCCATCCAGCAAAAATATATTCACCTTTCAATCCCTTTGAATTCATGTCACTTATCCATTTATTCCAGACTTTTTTAGCTGCAGTATTTTTCCATTTTGCTTTTTCTGCGTCAGATAAAATGACAACTTTTGCGCCACCTTCATGAGCTTTGTCCACCATATCGCTTTCAATTTTTTGATATAATTCCACGTGTTTGTTGATCGCTTCTTTAGCTACATCTGTCATAATTTCTTGAACATCTTTTGGTAGACGATCCCATTTCTTCTTATTGATAACAAACCACATGATACCGAATTGCCCCATGCCGGTGTCAATCATATACGGTGCAACCTCGTAAAGCCGAAACATGCTTGCAAGCGTAAAGTCAGTCATTGAGTAAGCGTCGATTACACCCTTGTCTATCCCATCATAAACTTCACCAAGGGACATGCCAACTGGTGTCGCGCCAAGTATGGAGTATGTATCTGCTATAACGCTCATGGAACGAATTCTTTTATTCCGCAAGCTTTCCAATGTATTTATTTTTTCCTTTGCACCTAATATATTGGAAGATACTGGAATCGCAGCAAAGAGATGAAGATTGTTCTTGTCAAATTCTTCGATTAGCAACTTTTCAGTCGAAAAAAATGAATAAATTGCTTTTACATACGCATCCATTTTATCGGTCATGAATAAGAGCGACTGAACCATTGATAGCGGTGTTCTGTCTGCGGTATATCCATCCGGACAAAGTGAAAGATCACACATGCCACGGCTGCAGCCGGGAAGCGACTCGCTACCGCCAAGCAAGGTGCCACTATAATACGTTTTAAAAACGACTCTCCCATTGGTTCGCTTGGTTACTTCATCCATCCAAAATTTTACAGTCAGGTTGTTTGTAAAATTCTCCTTCAGGTAACTCGAATATACCAACTCAATTTTCTTTTCCGCGCTGAGGGCCGCGAAACCCGATAGATGACTAATAGCCACAAGCAGAATGACAACTATTCCGAACTTTGACAAAGAACTCAGATTTTTCCCCATGATGATTTCCTCCTTTTTTTAGCTCTGGCAGTTTATGGCTCTTGATATTGCCTGGTGAAAAATATTTATAACCTATTTGGTAATATATGGATCATAAAACCAGCTGAAAAACCGTTCGATAGAAAAAAGTACATGTTAATTTATAAAGAAGGCCCGTCGATCTGGATATGCATAGGCTCTTTATATGTTCCTTTTTCAAACAGAGTTTGCTTGTTCCCTGAAGCTACTTCGATAATCTCATTCAACAGTCTTTCACCCGCTTGTTGGACAGTTTCTTTTCCTTCGGTAACATCGCCGAGATAAACATCAAGATGGTGGGTTCTATCCCTCCAGCTATCTATATTTCCGGACATCTTTATAACGGGCATGATCGGGAATCGAGCCGGTGACGCCGGTAGCATGGGAAGGAGGGCGGGAAGCCCTCCCCCCATCGAAAAGAGCATTATTTGGCAGCCTCCGGCCGACAGGCCGACCATTAATTCAGCCGTTCGGGCTGGCCCGTCCATAAAAAAAGAACCACCTGACTCCGGCCGCTGGCCATATTTCAAGGCGCCTTTAAATTCGGAAGATCCCGCTTTGATGATTGCACCGAGAGACTTTTCTTCTATGGTACTCAGACCACCTTGTATATTGGCGGGTGTCGGCTCGGACCCACGAAGGTCGACGCCCATTTCTTTGATTCGATTTTCTGTTGTTTCTGCAAAGGTAAGTATGGTATCCCCGATTTCTTTGGTCATTGCACGTCGTGCCAATATATGTTCGGCACCTAATATTTCGGGTGTTTCGGTGAAAATCGTTGTTCCTCCATTTGCTACGATCTTGTCTGCCACAAAACCAGCAACCGGATTAGATACCAAGCCCGATGTGGTATCCGATCCACCGCATTTAAGACCGAGATTAAGTTCACTGATATTAACCAGTTCACGTTCAAGCCTGGAGGTATCGTCAATCATTCTTTGGACTGCCCCTCTACCTTTAAAAACAACCGTATCCCAGTCTCCTTCAGACTTGAGCGTAAAGAGTTCCACCGGCTTTTTAAAAGCCACAATATTCTCATACAATTTTTCAGCTGAAATCTGCTCACACCCCATACCAACTATAACCACACCATATACGTTGGGATTTCCAGAAAGATTAGAAAGCGTCCATATGGATCGCTCGAGGTCCTCCCCTAAATGGGAGCACGAAAGATTGTGGCCTAACGGGACTGCTCTCGGTAAACCCTGGCATATCAAATGCGGCAGCTCGTTTATGCAACCCGTACTGGCCAAAACAGCCACTTTATTGCGGATGCCTACACTACCATTTTCCCTTTGATATCCATTAAACTTCATTGTCCCCTCCCAATCTTTCATTTATTAATTGAGCCTGATTCCGTGCTAGCGTGACTATATTAACTTTTCGTCTATAATAAATCCGACAGCCAATCTTGATGCTGTTCCAACGACACTTGTGCATTTATCGTCATGACCACCGGCTTCCTCAAACTTTTCAAAATCCTCCGGATCGGCAATATAATAGGGTCTACCAAATTTTATGGTTTGGATATCACGGCAAATGATTGATCCAAGTTCTTTATTATATAGTTGGCCAAATCGTCGGGCGAGCTCAAATGACCTGAAGCGTTTTTTCTCAGGGTCTGCGAAGTTGGATCGTTCACGGCCGTAAAGTGAACTGATCATCATTACACCACCTACATAACCACCACATACACCGATTCCAGTTAGTCCGCCGCCGGCCGCCAATCCGGTCGCTGCCTTGAAAATGCTATCCCCTTTAATATTCAAGGTGTCTTGAATAGCTGCAATTGCACATTGGGAACAGCCCTTGTAGGTTTTTTCATATTCAAATCCAAGCTCATAGGCTTTATCCAATAATTCTTTTTTTCTTTCTGCATCCATGACGTTCCTCCATGTATAAAACAAGCTAGTTTATTTGAGACTTAATCCATTAATAATCCACCATTGATATCCAGAATTTCGCCGGTTATATGTTTGGCACTGTCGGAAATTAAAAATAATGCGGCCTGTGCGATGTCATCCACATCGGCAAGTTTTCCCAGGGGACAGTCTTTAGATAGTTTTTCCCTCGTTTCCTTTGGGAAAGCCATCAACATGGCTGTGTCCACTGGTCCTGGTGCCAATGCATTGACCCTGACACCAAAAGGCGCCAATTCTCTTGCAAATATTTTTGTCAGACAGATAACGCCCGCCTTGGATATGGCATAGTGAGCACCGGATGAAAGCCCCCCCACTTTGCCTGCAATTGAGGCCAGATTCAGGATGGTACCGCGCTGCTGTTTTTTCATTAACGGGGTCACTGCCTGGCAACAAAAAAAGGTACCTCGCAAATTCACGTTCATTACTTCATCCCATTCATGCTCTGTGATGTCCTTTATTTCTCTTTTGAATAGAACACCGGCGCAATTCACAAGGACATCTACAGAGCCATAACGGGCATTTGTTTCGCTAACCAACTTTTCGATATCGCTTTTTTCAATAACATTGATTCTTTTGCCTTCAGCATTGAGATCGAAATTTCGCATTAATTCCGAGGCGACTTGCTGCGCCCTGTTTTTACTAATATCACCGATGACGATATTAGAAATTCTGTTAATAGCCAGAATCTCTGCAATTTTTTTCCCGATTCCTTGGCCGCCTCCTGTGATAAGCGCTGTTCTATTTGAGAATTTCATTGCGTTCCCTTTATAACCCTTGATCATCAAATTGTGAATTTCATTTTATCCACCCGTATCACCAGGCCATCCAACCGCCATCTACCGGCAAAACAACACCATGGATAAAGTCCGATGCCGGTGATGCTAGAAATAATGCTGCCCCAGCAATTTCATCCGGTATTCCCCAGCGTCCTATTGGCGTTCGAGCGATGATCGATTTTGCCCTCTCCGGATCGTTCTTTACAGGTCGGGTTAAATCAGTTTCGAAAAAACTGGGTGCAATGGCATTGACATTTATGCCTTTGCTAGCCCAATCATTAGCCAGGGCTTTGGTAAGACCTGCCATCCCATGTTTTGCCGCGGCGTAGGCCAACACATTCAAACCGCCCTGAAATGCTATTACCGATGCAATATTTATAATTTTCCCTTTTCCTTTTTTTAGCATCAAGCTTCCAGCTGCTTGGGATAAAAGAAATGCCGCTGTCAAATCGATCTCCAGTGTGTTGTCCCAATCTGTTTCGGAATAATCTTTTGCGGAGGATCTTTTTATAAGTCCCGCATTGTTTACGAGTATGTTTATATCTCCCATAGCGGAAATAATTTCTGGTATCACGGACCGTGTCTGGTCTCGCTGGGTCAAATCAGCACAAACATGGTAATATTTTCGACCTAATTGGGTTATGCTATACTCTAATTCCTGGCTTTCGGTTCGACTGACTGCAGCAATATCCGCCCCCGCTTCAGCCAGCGCAATTGCAACGGCTTTCCCGAGACCTTTGGTTCCACCGGTTACGACCGCCACTTGACCGTTAATATGAAATTTGTCTAGAATCATGATATTGCCTTTTCGATTTGTATAGCGAACAAGGATATCAATTGCTTGTCAGTAAACCGTACCTATCAATATGATGATCCGCTAAATCTTGAAGTTCCATTAATTCTTTTCGGTATTTTTCCGTCATGAACAAATGTCGAAATCGTTTCTGTTCCTTTAAAAAATCCGTAACCGGGATTAATTTTACAATTTTTTTAACGCTTGTGACATGCCCATTTTCCATTTCAAATAGAGGGCTCAATCCACAGTTAACGGCTTTTCTCCCTACTTCAAGCGTCAGGTGAGAAGGAAAACTCCATACCGATGGACAAGGCGTATCGATTTGAATATATCGAGATCCCCGGACAGACATCGCTTTTTTTACCTTTTTTTTCAAATCCTTAAGATAAGCGACCGAGGCTGTTGCAACATATTTTACGCCATGAGCAGTTATGATCTCTGGTAGGTCTTTTTTATTTTCTGTTTTTCCTGCGGAGTATCTGCCTGCCGGATGTGTTGTTGCCGAAGCATAGATGGGTGTTGCACTGCTTCTTTGTCCTCCGGTGTTCATGTATGCGCCATTATCCATGCAGATATATAGTACATCGTCGTTTCTTTCTAACATGCCAGAAAGGGAACCAAATCCAATATCAAAAGTCGCTCCGTCGCCACCGATAACAATCACTCTTGTATCCGATTTCTCTTGAGCTACTAATGCCGCGACAACACCGCTTGCAATTGCGGGTGCATTCTCAAAAAGGTGGTGAATCCAAGGAACACGCCAAGGAGAAAATCCATATGGGGATGAAAAGGTTTCCAGACAACCGGTCGGGGAGACAACCACAACATCATTGCCGGTTGCTTCAAGTATATGGCGAACGGCAAGCGCCAAACCACATCCGTGGCATGCGCGATGACCAGAAACAAATAAGGATTCAGATTGATTGTTTTTCTTTTTAGGCATTACATTTTCTCCTAAATAAGGATATCATGATTAAGGTCTACCCATTCGGGTTCTTGCAGGTTGTGAGGCGAGGTTATCGAACCCTCCGCTTTTTCGACCAATGCCCTGATCGTATTGATATTGATTTCACGTCCACCCAAACCGATTATGAAGTTTGCAATATGCGGCCTCATTTTCCCGCCACAAACCTTAGCTTTTAAATCCATGCTGATTGGCCCTTCGCTCCCCATTGAAAAACTAGCGTCCAAAACACAAACTAATTCAGCGTTCTTTATCACTTCCCATATGTCCTCAAAAGGAAACGGGCGGTAACAACGGATTTTTATCAGTCCAACCTTTTTCCCGATGCTGCGTAATTCATCGATGGCATCTTTTATGGTTCCGACCATGGATCCCATCGCCACGAGGATTATCTCAGCTCCGTCTGTTTGATAAGCCTCTACCAATCCACTGTTTGAGCGTCCTGTGATTGTGCTCAATGAAATTAAAATGTGTTCAATTCTTTGCTTACCTTCGGTCATTGCCTTATGGATTGCATATTTCAGTTCCATCAAAACGTCTGCTTCGGCATATGAACCCCATGTTTTTGGATCTTTTGGGGTAAGAAAATTTTCAGGTTGGTATGGTGGCAAAAAGTCATCAACGATTTCTTGATCTAAAAAATGCACCCGTTCATAGGAATGTGTTAACACCCATCCATCCATACAAATCATCACAGGCAACATAATTTTTGGATCTTCGGCTATTTTAAATGCTGCCAAATGCAGGTCATAAGCTTCCTGTACACTTTCTACGTAGAACTGTATAATTCCGGAATCACGTAAAGATATGGTATCCTGATGATCGACCTGAATATTTATCGGGGCCGAAATCGAACGATTAACGCCAGTCAAGACAAAGGGAAGCCGCATACCGACACTGGCATATATTACTTCGGTCATAAGCAGAAGTCCCTGAGATGATGAGACAGTATAACTTCGGCTTCCTGCTGCGGAGGCACCAGCCACAACACTGGCTGCGGAAAATTCAGATTCTACTCTCACGTATTGAGCATTTAGATCTCCATCTGCAATCATTTGGGCCAGGGTCTCGACGATATGGGTCTGAGGGCTGATGGGGTACGCAGATATGACTTGAGGATTACATACCTTTATCGCTTGGGCAACCGCTTCAGAGCCCTCGATCACATGAATGTTATCCATGAATTATTTGTCCTCCGGAGTCATTTGGATAGCACCGACGCTGCATTCATATGCACAGATGCCACATCCCTTACAGAAATCATAATCTATCTCGTACGTTTCACCTTTTAACCGTATCGCATCATCAGGACAGACCTCCTTGCAAATGCCACATTGTTTGCAGACATCTTGAAGGATCAAAGGTTTTTGGTCTCGCCAATCTCCGGTTTTATATTTTAATGAAGTGCCACCCATAACAACTGCACCCATTGTGAGTTTTGTCATGCAATCTCCTTTGCGAATTCATGATAGCTTTTCATAACAACTGTTGCATTTTTTTCACCCAACTCGCCGGGGAATTTTTTTCTGACCGCCTTGAGTATTGCTTCCAGTGATAGCATTCCTGTCATACGTGCAAAGCAACCGAGTAATGCTGTGTTGATAATCGGTTTCCCAAGAATTTCTCTGGCGAGACTATCGGCCGAAAAAGTATAAATATTTGGATGTGAGATTCCCAATGTCTGCGGGTCTCTATCTGTGTTGATGAGTATCATTCCGTTATTTTCAAGACCTTCTTCCACATCAATTTCGCCAATGATGGTAGCGTCTTGAACAATTACATAATCCGGTTCGGTTATCCGGCTGCGTATTCGAATTGGTTGTTGAGCGAGCCGAAAATACGCCATAATCGGTTTGCCTCTTCTTTCGCCGCCACCGCCTAAAAACGGGAATGCCTGCCCATACATGTCATCTTCGAGAGCTGCAATTGCCAGGAACTGTGCCAGAACCAGTGACCCTTGGCCGCCTCTACCGTGAATTCGAGTTTCGATCATATGCTCTATTCTTTCATATTATGAAATTATTTTTCATTTATTGTGCAAAAAATATATTATGGCATTTCACTGCTAATTTTTTGGGCTGTTTCAATCAGCAATTGAAGGATCTCATCGTTAATTCGCTCAATCTGCATAGTAAATATGGAACCGGTAACGCTAACAGCGGCAATTACATTCCCTTGTGACTTGACAGGAACAGCAACGCACCGGACACCTTCGTAATATTCTTCATTGTCGATTGCGTAGCCTTGCTTTCGTATATTTTCCAATTCTTCGAGGAGACGCGATATGCTCGTAATAGTATTCTTACTATATGCCTTTAGGGGTTGGTTCTGATATATATCGCGTATTTCATTTAATCCACGATAAGCCATTAATACCTTACCACTCGCCGCGGCATGAGGAAGCGTGCTGAACCCAATATATGTATCAAGAGCGAGCCCCCCGACTTTTTGTATTTTATCTATAAAAGTAACCCAACCGTTTTTTAATACGGTTAGATTGACAGTTTCATTAATAATATTATGCAAATTTCTTAGATGGGCATAGGCAGTACGACGAATATCTAAATTGTCAAGTATTTTGCTGCTGATGGTTAAAAATTTAAAACCCAAAACATAGCGTTTTGTATCTTTATCTTGATCAATGTAATTAAAAGACCTTAACGTGCTAAGAATATGATGAATTGAACTATTGGGCAGGTCAAGCGTGTTGCTAATTTCAAAAAGACGTAGGCCATGTGGATGGTCTTTTAGCAAATCTATGATTCTAAATGTTTTTTCAAGCAATCCTAATTTCATAATATGAAATCCATTTTTATTATATGATAACTTCGAATTTATTTCGTGTCAATCATTTTTTTTCTGGAATTCCGATATAAGGATCAAAAAAAATTGAATTTTTTCAAAAAAAACCGTTGATTTTTTATTTTCGCTTACACTTCAGCTTTGCCACGAGACGGCCCCTCAGCGCGCATGAGCGGCACGTGAAGCGACGATCGCCTACAAGTACGAAAGGGGGGGTTTAGCAAAAGAAATAGAAACGCCTCCAGACCCATAAGAAAAATCTACCTAACTGATTGAAATCATTGATGAAATGGCTCACTCCCGACTTGACATCCGCT
>Ga0233412_10000947_pt1 | contig 15919 bp, 26 predicted proteins | sample Na_anoxic_4_MG_FD_180667 | JGI IMG/M metagenome (GOLD analysis project Ga0233412, IMG submission 180667) | Seawater microbial communities from Saanich Inlet, British Columbia, Canada - Na_anoxic_4_MG | ecosystem: Environmental > Aquatic > Marine > Inlet | place: Canada: British Columbia...
TTTATCACTTCTCTAGTTAAAGAGTTTTAAATCAAGGTAATTTTCTTAATTCTTTTCATAATAAATTTAGAGCTTGTTCTTTATCTAAAAATCAATCTCTATAATCTTTTTTAATCCTTTCCATTTTTAATTCATTTGGTTTCATAATATTTTATTAAAAATTATAATCTGTTTTTTCATTTTGTATATCATTTGATTGTAATTCTTTAGAAAGTTTAAATTGTAAGTTTCTAAATTCAGGAATCAAAACAAAATTTTTATCACTTGGTCAATATTTATTTTTTAATAGATTTAGTTGTAAGTTTTGTCAATCTCTGCTTAATGCAAATATTATATCACTTGAAGCAAATATAGCTCAACTTCATTTTGGTTGTATTTTATTACTTTCTTTAAATCTACTTTCATTATTAGCTTGGGATATATTAAACACAGTTACATTAGTTTCTATTGCTAGTTGTTGTAATTCCTGAGCAACAGTAGTCATTTTTTCATATTCACTATTTCATTGAACTTGTATATTTTGAATAAAATCAATAAATATTAAATCAGGATTATCTTCTCTAGTTGTTGCTTTAATTTCTTGTAACTTATATATATTATCATAAACTATTAAATTTTCAAAATCTCATAAGTCATATACAAAATCATCTTTTAATATTTGTATTTGATTCACATTATAATAACTTTTAAGTAAAGAATTAAATAACATTTCTTTTTGTACTTCTAAACTAAATACAACTACTTTTTTCCCTTTCTTTAAAGCATCAGTTATATAACTGTAACTAAAATTAGATTTACCAACTCCTGAATAAGCTACAATACAATATATTTTTCAAGGAATAACTCATCATGTATATTTATCTAATATTTTAAATGGTCAAGGATATCATAACCCTCATTGTTTTTTAAAATTATCTCTAAATTCTTCAAAACTATTTGCTAATTCAGTTATAGTATTTCATTTTTCTTTTTTTTCTTCTAAATTATTTAGTTGTTTAATACTATCTTGTAAATTATCTTTTGTTATATTAGATTTAATTTGATTAATTTTATTTTCATTACTACTTGATTTAATTATATCTTCATAAGTTCTATAATTAGTTCATAATTCATAGGCTTCTCATATATCAAATATTATTTGGTATCATAATTCTTGCATTAATCATTTTTTATCTACAAAAGCCTTAAATGTGTTAGGAGTAATTTCTTTTCAGTTATCTACTAATACTTTAAACATTCTAAATAAAGTTCATGTTTTAGGAGATGTAAAATCTTCTTCTATTAAAACTGTTTTATTCATAACACTATTATCATGTAAAACACTTCATAAAAAAGATTGCTCTATTTGTTCATTGTATGTATACATATTTTTATAAATAATTAATAAATCAATTTTTCTTCTGTTCAATAAATTTATATGGAGTAAGGTAATAATTATTTATCCATTCTTTATCTTTTAATCTATCTTTGTTTTTTATATGATACTCTCTAGTTCATTTAATAATATCTTCTTTTTTATAACTCTTTCTTCTTCTAATATACAAATTAATAAAGTCATCTGTAGCTTTATGGTTTTTAAAAAACAATTTATTCCAAAAATCTATATACTTCTTTCATTCTTCTCTAATAGAGTTCCCACCTGTTATCACACCTGTTGTACTAGTAGTTATACTATCTGTTATACTACCACTTTGATATTTGGAGTAGTTTTTTACCTTAACAATCACCCCTCTAGCTTGTTTTAGTAATACTATCTGTCATACCTCTTGTAACCACATCATACAATTTTGTACTGTCCTATAAGAAACTCAACATTCTCTAGCTATTCAATCATATTTAAAAAAATTTTCTCATTTTTTAAACTGCTTTCATTCTTTATGAAAAACATCTGATAATAGATATATCCATATTTTTAACCAATCACTTGGTTTATCCCACATTTCACTATTTATTATTTTTCTGTGGATTTTTATATATCCTTCCATATTATTTTAGTTACAACAAAAAAGAGAATTTTAAACAATATTTACTTAAAAAGTATATGTTGCTTAAAACACTCATGTCTAAAATTCTCTTTTCTGCCTTTAAGTATAATAAAGTGTTTTTAAGCACTATTATTATAATTAAAAATGTATTCTTTGCAAAAGATTTTATATAAGTCGCAAGTATAACTATTAACTATTATTTGTCAAATATTTAATATTCAGCTAGTACTTCAAATCTCTTATACCTTGTTTCTTTTACAATCTTTCTTGCTTTCTTTAATTTTTCTAAGTCATGTTTGCGCATAGTTGTATGGTTATATACTAATATGTTTATATGTATAACTATTTTTAGTATAAGTCAAGTATTATAGTGTATATTTCACACAATCTTCACATAAATAAAAAAGAAACTAGAATAAACTAGTTTCATAATTTCTTCTTAAAGCTAATCCTCTAAGATATTTACCTCAAGCATAAGAGTATTTTCTCATCATACCTTTAAGTGCATTTATATGATTGTTTTTAATATACCGATCCATTCATACTGGAGCATGTCCTATATTGTATATAAAGCTAATTAAAGCTACTTCCATATTATCATCATATTGTTCTAAATTATGTTTTATTCTAATACTTTTTATTCTTTCCATAACAAATTGTTTAGATTTTTCTTTAGTTATACCTGTTGTATCTTTACTACATCTCATTCCATAACCACAAGACCATTGAGAATAATCCCAATATGGTTTATCATGGAATCATTCAAATTTAATTATTATTTCAAATGCTTGTTCTATTACTTCACTATTTTTTTTTTGTTCTTCATATCTAATCTTATGTAGCTCTTCTCATTTTTTCATAAAATCTTCATAGCTTTTATCACTTGCTTCTATGTTTTCAGGAGTTATTTCTTCACTTTCCATAATGGAAACACCCACTTCTTTATCTAGTAATTCAACAAAAGTATCTATATCTTGTTCTGTATGTTCTGATTTTTCAATTATACTTTCTAGTGTAACTTCTTCTGCATTGATTCCTCTTATTCATATACTTCATAGTAATATAACTAAAGCAAATGTACAAACTATATGCAAAACCTGTCTTATTTTAAATTCTAAGCTGTTTTCTTTTCTTTTCCTTGTATTATATTGCCTAGAGTGTTTTCAACTCATATTAAGTGTTGTATCATCTCTTTCACTATCTATAAGATAAGAATTAACATTAACTCTTCTATTGTTCTTAGTAACTTGTATTTTTTCTGTTATCATAATATTATGATTATTAAATTAAATTATACCATTTATTGTAGGTATGTATACATTGTATCATTTAACTTTCTTCTATGCAAATTTCAACACCATTTTTTTTAAAAAACTTTTCTAATTTTTTATTTTTGGCTTTAGTATCCTCCCAATTAACCATTATTTTTTCTAGTTTATTTTTCATTTTTTTGTTTTTTTTGTTCTATATCATTGTAAATAGCACTTAATTCTTCCTCATGTTCAGGATATTGAATTGATAACATGTCAAATTGTTCTTTTGTATTCATATTTAAATTATTACTTAATATAATTATAAGAAAATAAATGGCTGAATCTCTTTTTTTTACTCTTATAAACTACTTTACCATTTTCTATTACCACTAGTTTATTAATATATTTGCTCATAACTTGATAATTAAATGTTAAAAAGTACTACAATACTTCTATGGCTCTTTTTAATATATTCTTTATCTATTATAGAGAATACTTCTCAACTATATTTATGCTTAGGTCTTAATATTCCTAATGCTCTTTTTCTTCTATAGTATTTTTTCTGATAAGTTTCTTGTTGCCCTTCTACATACTTAACCATGTGTTTATTAATTTTCATAATTTTCTCATAAAATATTAAAGCCAACTTCTACAACATGTTTATTCTTATTAGTTTTATAGTCTTTTAAGTATACTCTGTCGCCTTTTCTTCAATAAACCTCTAGTCAATGACTGATAATATGGTTATATAGATGTTGTAATGTGAAATACTTGTTCATAATTCAAAATTAAAAAATAAATTAAAATGGTTTCCCATGTATATTAAAATGTACTTTAACCTTTTCTCAGTTACTTAAGTAACATATATCTCACTCTCTATCAATAACCTTTGTTTTAATTTTACATAAATACTTTAATAATTCTTGTATAGTATTAAAATATTTAAAGATAAAGGTTTGGATAGAATACTTAACATTTGTTTTAAATGTTGTTATATAAATCTTTCATATCTTTTCTCTAAAATCTAATCATTGTCTAGAAATTCATAAATAATTTGCTATTATTTCCCTATTTTTAAACTGTTTTCAATCATAATATAAATAAGTTTTATTTGTATTTAATAATCTTCTAATTTTTTTATTTAATGGTTGTCTAACCTCACTTAATGGTCTATTTCTACTGGTATTATTGGCTTGTACTTTCATTGTAGCCCATCTACAATTTTCTTTACTATAATTTCAATTGCTATCTATTCTATCTATTGTAGTATTTTTGCTTCAATATATATTATAATGTTCTTTATAAGAATCTATCATATCATTATAAAATTCTTTGGCTCAACTCCATTCTACCTTAATTCATCTTCATCAGTAATATTTATAATTACTTATATTAGGATTATTACATCTAGCAATTATACTATAAAACTTCCTATCTAATCTTTTCCTATACATATTTATTTACTTAAAAAGAGCTACAACTAGGCTGGTTTGGATATGAACCTAGTTATAACTCTTTTAAAATACCAAACCTATTTAATCATATCCGCAGATAATTTTAATTAAATTTATATGTATTTCAATTTATTTTATATATTTTAACTTGACTAGAGTTGATTATTTATTGTATAACTATCGTCAATACCAATATAAAAATTTTGCTTTTGATAAGTAAGGGTTTTCTGACTCTTTATTATAGAGTAAATTTAATCTGCCTTTTTTCTCAGCTTGAAACATTTTAATAGTTAAGTTAGTTACTTCTTCAGTTTCTTTGTTTGCAGGACTTATAGTTCTTATATTAGTAAAAAATAATCCTTTCTTATGTCAGTATTTTAATACTGCTAGAGTTATTTTTGGATTATCTGAAGTGTTTGTATCAACTAGGTATCCTCATGCTGATAAATCAAGATTCATTGCATGCCCTCATGCTCAATTAGAAGATACTAAGTAATCTATTCATTCTTTAGTAATTCTACCATTTCACATTTTAATTGCTTTTTTAAATCTATATGTTGAATAATTAGTTACTCATAATTGATAAGTTCTATGATCATCTTTATCTAAATTAGGTATTGTATTTGTTTCTAATTTAAATTTAAGTTTTGTTTTAAGATTAAGATACCAAACAAAAGCTGTATCTATTATAGGAAATCTTGCTCATTCTGATATACTGAATTTTCAAATACTATCAAAGAATATAGCTAATGTAATTATAAAATTATGTTTAACTTTAATTCCATATCTATATAACATTACTTGTAATAAACTTACTATAGAGCATCATTGTTTTGTTTCTGGGCTTAAGTATTGATTATAAATTCACATATTAATTTTGATTATTAATTAAATCTCTATACCTTTCTTTTAAATCTTCTATTGCTTGAATAGTATCTTCATCATAGTATTCTGTAGATAATAATTCTAAATCATCTATTAAGCCTTCAATAAATTCTGCTTCGTTTTGCATATTTTCCATTATTTTCTTTTAAAAAAGGCAAATCAAAACATTCTAACTCATATATATATTAACCACCTCTCAATAAAACTGGCTCATTCTAGGTGTAATGTTTCTAATAATATTAGATCAGATTCTTTTCTTGTATAAGATATTTCAAATCATGTATGGGTAGTTTCATATATAGTTCAAGATTTACTGTATAAATAATCGTGTAAAATGTATCAAATATATCTACTAGGATTAAAAAATATTCTTAACGGCTTAGGAATACTTCAAAAATCAGTACAAAATCACTCATAGACAGTTATTATTTCTTTTTTGTTAGAATAATCAACATACCAATAAAAAGGTTGTTTAACCTCAAAATATTTACTACTAGGTACCTTTTTTAATAAACCATTTTGTCAAAGTGAAATAGCTTGTGAATACTTCATAATTTATTTTTTATCTTCTAAAAGTATTTGGATTATAGTTTTATAATCATCAATAAACTGTAATAATAAATCGCAGCTTCAACATTCTTTTTGTTCTTTTATTTTATTAACTTGAATTTCATTATAAATTAATAATCAATCTAGGTTTTCTTTTATTATATCTTCCATATTTATTTTTTATTTTCTAATCTTTCACTTTCTAAATGTTTAATTATAAATGGAAATACTAACATATTATAGATTAAAGGAATATACATACATCATTCTACACATACCATAGCAGTTGTAAAACCTCAAAATAATAATCAAGCTACTACCATAAATATATGTTGTTCTGTATGAAATTTATCTCAATAAACATATAATCCTCTTTTTCTAAAAGTAATTAATCAATATAACTCTTTAATTCAAAAGAATGCTGATAATGAAAAAGATAACATTAATATTATAATTGTCATTTTTATTTATTAAAAATTATTCTTATATCCTGTATTTGTTTTTCTAAATTAGGTTCTTTAGTTACATTATTATAAACAGAACTACAAAATATAATAGCATCTACTGTTCATTTTAAATTATAAATAGCTTGTATATATATAGATTTAGTTCATAAATCTTCTGCTATTGTTTTAGCTGTATTGCCTAATTCATCTAATTGTGCTAGATGTGGTAATTCTCATACTGCTCTTTTTTCATATTCTGAGAACATATAAAAATTTAACTTTTGTGTATTTATTCAATGTTGAGAAAATAATTCTAATCATTTTGATACAACTTCTGATATAAGAGAATAGTACTGAAAATGGAAACAACCTTTTCTTGTTCAATTATGATTATGCCATACATTAACTCTATCAAATCAGGCTTTTTGAAAAACTCCAAAATTATCATCTAAATAATTTTGTAACTCTCTAATTCTATCTTTACTTCTATTATTTTCTTTATCTTCAATTACCTCATTTACATCTCTAGCTTTTTGAATATTTTCTTCACTAAATAGTTTTTTATTAGCATACTTAAATCATAACCATAAAATACCTGCTGTAAATAAAGTATTAAATCAAACATCAACTAATAATTTTGTAAATTCAGATATTCAAATAATTTCCATTCTGTCACTTGGTTATTTTAGTAAAGTATTAAGAAATTCTAAATTCTCTTGCAATTCTTCATCAATTAATCTATCACTTTCAATTTTTTCTTCTATTGTAAATCAAGTAGAAGTAGTTTCTGTAGCTGTAACATCAGTATAAGTTGATATAAAAGCTAATAATCATATTAAAAATTCCATAATTTATTAGTTAAGAGTATTATTTAGAATTATATTGAAAATATTTAAAAAGTAAAGTTTTTAGGCTTTACTTAAACTAAGTCCAGTAATCTATTATCTTGATAAATAAAATCTTTTACAGATACAAAAGCAATCCCCCCTTCATCTAGTCAAAATTCTAGTAATAGAATATTAGCTTCTTCTTCTGTAAGAAAGGTAAATTCAAATGCTAAATTAGCTGCTATTAATCAATCTATTTGTTCTTGAGTAGTTGTATCAGGATAAATTACATCACAAATAAACCTTCCATCATTTATTTTAAAAGGACTCTCATTAAAAATACTATCTGTTGTAGCTTCTTCAAAAACATTATCTGTGTTAGGATCATTATATTTAAACTCTCCTGTTTGTACCCTTTTATAAGTTATATATCTCTGCATAGTATATTTATTAAGAAGTAAATGAACTATATCCTAATCAACTTCAACTGTTATATAAATCTGAAATATTATCTGTAGTTAATGATCTTCCCCAATATCAAGTTTCATCTATGATTCAATTAAAATAACTATTTACATTAACATTACTTCATAAATAAAGTTTTCTTGTTGTATCTGCCATAGTACCTGAAATATCAGTAATCTTAGTTACAGTTGCTTCAACATTATTTACATATAATTTTAAATCTGTTCAATTCCAAGTAAATCATATATGAAGGTATGTACCTGTTGCTTCAGAGGTAGTTTTAGTATATCTTTTAAATAAAACTTGTGCATTACTATATAAATCAACACTAATCTTTCCATTCTCAAAATACATAGTAAAAAGATTATTTATATTTATTGCATAATTTCTTGCTATAGTTACATAATTATATGTACCCCAAGAATCAGATTTAACCCACGTAAAAAAAGAAAAACTATTTGCTAATCATAATGTAGAAGTTGTTGCTTGGGACATTGTATCATTAACTCAATCATAATCATAAGCCCCATTTATTTTTCATGTTGCTGTATAAGTTACTCCATTTGAAGTTAAATCATTACTTCAATGAGCATCAGGGAAACTCCCACTAGTATCTGCTTTATAATAAGATACTAAATTATTTAATAATCAATTACCCACTCAACCAGTAGGAACTGTTGCCCCTACTGTATTCCAAAAAAAAGACATAGTTTTTTAGTTAAGAATTATTTGTTTAGAGCTATTTCTTTATCTACTTATTCACACAAATCCACTCATTACTAGCTCTTTTATATAAAGCTAATCACTCATATTGTGCTGTAGTAGATTTACTTCAAGCAGAAATTCCATTTATTGTTACTCAAGTATTTCAAGTAGCAGTAGTTATTCAAGCTCCGTATTGTATAATTGTTAAAGTAGTTCAAATTGGAAAGGCAACTGAAGCATTTGTAGGAATTGTAATTACATTTGCACTTGCATTATTCATTTCAACTATAGCACTTCTGTCTGCTAAAGCTAATGTGTAAGTAGTTCCTGTCTGAGTATTAATTTCAGTATCTCATTTAATATCTCAAGCTACATCTAATTTAGCATCAGGTGTGTTATCACCTATTCAAACATTACCAGTAGCATCAAAAATAGCTACACTAGTTCAACTACTTCATCTTCTTATAAAAAATTTATCTCATAAATCACTTTCTCAATAAGTTATTGCTAAATCTTCATCTCCAGTTACTTTAATTGAAGCATCAGTTCATCAAGCTCTAGCTATTTTAATTCAAGATGAATTAGCTCATCATTTTTCTATCCTAAGATATGTATCAGAAGAACCATCTCCAATATGTAATAATTCTGTAGGAACTGTTTGTTGTATTCAAACATTACCTGCTGAAAAAATTGCTGCATATCAAGTACCATCATTTCTTATATTTAAACAAGTTCATGTTGCTGTTGCTTGGTCTTGATGAATAGCTAATAAAGAGTTATTTCAAGTTCAAGTATGAACTACATTACTATAAAACTGAGCCATTGCTACTCCTAATGCTGAAGAACTTACTTGTAATGCTTTTTCTGTAGCTGCTGTATTACTAATATGTAATTTATGATTTGGTACTATTCATACTCAAACTCTATTATTAGTTGTATCCACAATTAATGCAGTAGTATCTACAATTAAATCATCACTAAAACTTTTTTCTCATTCTATTGTTTGAGTTCCATTAGTTAATATTTTATTACTTGTTCCTTCAGACATATTATCCATATCAAAAGCATCTCAATTAACACTTGTTGGGTCATAAGTTGCTGCTGCCATATCTCAACTACCTGCTCAAGCATCTCATTTAGCTGCCATAATATCCCAATATGTAGCATTTGTTGGTAAATTACCTGTTGAAGCTAGTATACATATATAAGAACTTCAATTATAACTAACTGAGTCATTAATAACATAGGCTGTTCATCAAGAATAAGCTCATAACCAATTTATATCAGTTCCATCAGTTCCATCAGTTCAATTACTTCAGTCTTCCCCATCATCTCAAATAGGTCATTTAAATTGTGCAGCAGCCATTCTTTTAACTATGTTACCATCTTCACTATCTTGTATCAATACTTCATCTCAAACTACTGCTGCAGTAGTTTTTTCAGTATATGCTCAAAATGCTTTATCAGCCATAATATTTTAATTAAAAATTAAGTCCAACTAGTAGAAATTTCTTCTCTAGCAAAATATCTAGTGTCTTGATCTTCAAAAGTTCAAGTATGAACTAATATTCTATTTCAAGAATTATCATTAATAATAGTATTAGTTCATGTATTATCTAGTATATATCCTAAATCATTTTGTATATTTGGTCTACTACTCCATGTAGTAGATATTGTAGGTCTAGTCATAATCTATAAATTAGTAATTATTTCTATTATCTGTAATGTTATTATAATAAGAATAAAGTAATAAAAAAATGCTTGTCAATCACTCATGTTCTTAGTTCAGTTCTTTATTAGTTTGTATAAAGCTACAAAGGGTAAAAGTATGTAGCCCAAAACTATATATCATTTTCATAAGTCTTTCATAGTTTTAGTATAATGTTTTCTAAAACTTTTGCAATATTTTAATTATATGATATAATGCTTATGCAAAACAATAATTATATATTAATAGAAATAAGTTTATAAAGGTTTGTTTTGCGACAATATATCCCTTTGTGAGCTTATTTTTGTTTTAAAACCAATTAATTATGGAAAAATGGAAAGATATACCCTGATATGAATGATTATATCAAATATCTAATTTAGGTAGAGTTAAAAGTAAGAAAAGAAAAATAGAAACTATAATAAAACACTCATTATCAAAAAGATGAAACTACTCTAGAGTTTCTTTATCATGAAATAGTAAACAAGTAAACTTATCTATCCACAGACTAGTAGCTCAGGCATTTCTTTGATTAGATATAAATAATACTAAAATACAAGCATTACATAAGTCCGAAGAATTATTAGACTGAAGACTAAATAATTCATTATCTAATTTATGGGTATGAACAGCAAAAGAAAATTCACAAGATATGATTAAAAAAAACAGATGAGCGAATCAATGAAAGTTTTGATTATCTCACACAAAAACAAAAGTTATTATTCAATACAACCTTGATTGAATACAAATTAAAGAATGGGAATGAAGTTATCAAATTCAAAGAGAGTTATGAATACATCAATGAAATATTATACAATGTTGTAAAAAACAAATATATAAAACTGTATGAGGGTATAAATGGGAATACAAAAAAGACTAAAATTAATTAGTCTTTTTTAACTACAGTTTTATCATCTATAAACTTACTTCTAGCTCATGTCTTATCTGCTAGATCATCAAACCCTTTTCAAATCTTTTCTATAGCTTGGTCTTTAATTGCAACTCATACTATTTTAGCTTCATTAGTACTTAATTTTATTCAGTTTTTAACTTTGTTCACTATTGTTTTAATAGTTTTAGCTCATACATTATATGCTTTTAACACATTTACTAATGTAGTCGGGTGTGTAATTATATAAGCCATTACTGCTCATGGTAAACCTCATGCTACAGCTCAAACTCAAATACTTCAAGCATTCATATATGTTCAAACTTTAGTACCTTTAGCTAATTCTACATCTTCTAATGCTTTTAATGCTTTTACTTGATTTGATAAATCAGGCATTATTTTTTCAAGTCTTTCTAATTTAAGCTCTTTACCTTTTCAAGTGATATTAGCTATAGTAGATATATAATTATCTTTTAAACTTCAATCTTTATTTCTAATTAGTTTTGCAATTCTATCAAACTCTCATCTTTCAGGTGCAAATTTAGCATCTAATTCTTTTAATCATGGTAATTTATCTTTTGCTATAGCATCTATCTCAGCTCTTATTCATCTTACTATCTTTTCTCATCTTGTACTTGCATCTGATTTATAATTAATTGTATCATCTACAGATTGTCTTAAATTTAACCAATCTTTTCACTCATCAAATTTAGTTCTTTGTTGTATAAGGTTATAAGCATCTTGTATTGCTTTTCTATTACCTGCTTGTCATATTTGAGAATTACTAAAATCTAGTTTTCAATTAACTACTTCAATATTCTTTTTTGATAATGTTTCATTAATATTAGCTTTTAATATATTTACATCATCAGGTGTTATATTAGCTTTTAATTTTCTTATATTCCCATATTCAGTTCATAAATCACTTATACTAGCAGCTTTTTTATCTATAGCTTTTACTACATCATCTGCTACTGTTTGTCTTGTTAATTTACCAGTTTCAGCTGCTTTAAATAAATCAGGGTCTTTTACTATTGTTTTAACTGTATCAAAATTTAATCCTGTAGTTTTAACAACTCATCTTCAAGCTAATTCTCAAACTGCTTTAATAGGTTTAGTTATTAATTTACTTTCTGCTTTTAATACATTAATAGGGTTAGTAAATGCTTCTGCTTTTTCTAACTTATTTGCTAGATTTGTAAATCATTTAGTTTTAGCAGCATTTTTAGCAATTCATAATCAACCTGTCATAGCAAATAATACATCAGCAGGATTTTCAACTAATAATTCTTTTATTCTTCAAGGCTCTGTTGCAATTTTACTCATCTCTTTTCATACTACAGTAGCAACTTGTTCTATTTCTTCACTTGTAAATACTTCTTCTCCTTTTTCTAAGAATAATTTATTTAATCAAGATTCTATTCATGCTTTAGCAAGTGTTTTTACACTATCTGCTATTCATAATGGATCTGAGAATAAACTAATTAAATCTCAAGCAATTTGTGCTGTATTTCAAGGGACATTACCTAAAAATTTTAGTCATGATTCTATAACTCAATCATCTACATTAGATTCAAATTTAAACTCTTTTGCTGTTTCACTAAGTCCTTGTCAAAATTCTACTCAAATATCTAATCAAGATTTATCTTCATCAATTAATGGTTCAACTTTAGGTGGAGTAAACTCTATTCATTCTATATTAATTCAATCAGAAGTTATACTATCTAACATTCAATTATAGATTTGTTCTTCTGTTTCTCAGGCAAAATCTCAACTAGCTATAGCATTATCTACTTTACTATAAAACTCCTCTTGCGACATTGCAGTAGGCTCTATTATAGGAGCTTGTGTTAATTCTTGTATCTTTCTATCTGTATTATTAAATATAGGTTCAGATACCTTAGAAACACCTACTCATGCAGGTGTTGTAAAGTCTTGTATATCTAAGAAATTAGGCATAATCTTTTTAGTTATATATTAATATTTAGTATAATCTATCTTTTTTCTTCTCTCTTTATAAGCAGAATATCAATTAGTAATAGGAATATCCTCAATTACAGGAGTTTCTAATTCTGTTAATCTTTCCTCAGATAATCAACTTTTTAAACTATCTATAATTCTATTTAATTCTTTTTTAAATGCTGTATCAGATAGATTATTTTTAAGATTAGTAGCAGAAGCCTGTATAAATTGTAGTTCCTTATCAGATAAAGCACCAAATGTAGCTCAATCAGCTTTTAATTGTACTAAATTTCCTAATGCTTGATTAGATATAAATGCTTGAAAGTTTGCATTATAATCAGCTAAGTCTGAACTAAAGGCTTGTGCTGTTTCTATTCAAGAAGCTATCCTATCAAATCTTCATGGTGCATTATCTCTTAAATCTGTAGCTAATTTTAATACTTTTTCAATTTGGCTTGTCCCTTTTTCTGTTAAATCTTTTTGATATAATTCAGCTTGTATCTTAAATTCATCAAAGTTTTTAATTGTTTTTTGGTCTGAACTTGTTAATTTACCTGCTAAGAATTTCTTATATAAAGGAGTATCCTCACTAGCATAAGCTGTTAGTTTAGGTGGTTCAGGATTATAAAACCCTCAATCACTAGCTTTTATTGTTCTAATATCAACCATTCTAGTACTTTTCTTTTCATCTCAATCCATATTCCAATCTGTAATTTCAACCATTCAATCAGGCTGTACAGATCAGCTAACTATTCCAATATGTCAATAATCAGTACCTCATTTACTATCTACACTTCAAGGATTCCATATAGCTAACATTCATGGTTCAGGAGTTGATATAGTTTTATCTATATATTTAGCTTTACTTGCATAAGTATCTCATACCCAAAAATCTTTGCTTGATATTCATAATCCACTTATATATTTATTAGCAGCTTCTCAACATTGTAATCAACTATCAGGTATTCATGCCATATTATCATATACATTTAAATTACTTGTTGATTTTCAATTTATAGAGTGTGTAAAATAATCAGGCTTATCTCAATTTTCATAAGTTCTTACTGTTGTATAAACTCAATCTTTTGAATAAGTAGTATCTTTATATTCTTTTTCTGTATTATCTTCTGTAAATACTAAATCTCAACTAGCTTCTGAAACTTCTGTAGCTACTCAATCTACTATATATAATAATTTACCATCTCTATTTGTTTCATAAGTACCTTTTTTATCAGTAGGTTTTAAGCTAGCTTCAAATTCTTTTAACTTTAATTGATTCTGAAATTTAACTTCTGCTGCTTTAATTTTATTTTCTGCTTCAAATTCTTTTGTAGCCACATCAGTTAATCTTTTTCTTTCTGCTGTTTTTGCAGTTAAACTAGCCTTGTAAGCATCTAATTTAGAATTATAATCAGCTCTATTTTGAGCATCTTCATATTTAGCAAAATCTAATTCTAAGGCTATATTATCTTTTAATCTTGTATAATTACCTAATTCAGAATTATATTCATTAATCTTAGTATTTTTAGCTCTTAGTATAGATTTTTGTCTTTGTGTTATTAATGCAGATTGAGCTGATCTTGGTAAATTAGGGAATTGTTCTTCTACATCATCTTTAATTCTATCTAAATCATCATTTAAAACATTAACTTCATCTTGCAAATCTGTTAATTTAGAACTAGATGATTTAAGTTCAGGAGAATTTAATAATTCAGTATATTTTTTTCTAATATCTAATCATTGGAATCAAGCTATTGTTCATTCTTCTTTATTTGTACTAATAATGTTATTATTATCATTAGTAAATTTATTTTTATCATATTCTTTATCTCCTGATTTACTAGCTACAAATGCTTTATTATATGCTTCAAAACTAGCTCTTTGTTCAGGTGGTAAAGTATTAAATTTATCACTTCAAATAGTTATTTCTCAATTATCTACAGCAGTTTGTAGTTGTTCGCTTGTCATTCATGAATACTTCCTAAAATAATCTATTCATGCTTTATTTTTTAAGTCTGTTTTAATTATACTATTAAAATCCTCTCTTAATTCAGGATTAGTTAAGGCTATTTTTTCTACTCATTGTAAATTACCTGAACTTAATGTTGTGCTAAATTCTGTTAAAGTTTTTTGATTTTGTTGTGTTTTTAAATTTTCTTCTGTAGTTTGGTTAGTTAATTGTTCAGTCTTTTTTTCTTCTTCTGTCTTTTGTTCAGGTACATTAACCTTTGGAATTTCTACTTGTCATTCTTTAAATCATTTAAATACTTGTCATGATTTATGTGCATCTATAGCTCTTTGAGCATTTTGTCTTTCTGTTAAAGTTCATCATGCTCTAGCATTATCTCTAGCCTTGTTTAATTTATCTAATTCTGCATTAAATGCTTTTCTACTATTTTCATCAGCTTGATTAGCTATATTATTTTGTCTAATTTGTTCTTGTTCTTGTCATTGGAATCATGTTAAAACTCATGGTCAATCATTAAAACCTCATGTTGTTCATGTATTATCTTCTTTAACATCTAAAGCATCTACTTTATCTATTTTATCTATTTTTCTTGTTAATTCTTGTTCAATTTGATTGTCTTCAAAAGATCATCAAAGTTCTTGTTCAATTTCAGCATCTGTTTGAACAGTAGGTGTATTAATTCAAGGAATTATTAACTCATCTCATTTATCAGCCATAATTTTTTTATTATATATTTAAAGTATAATGATTTTTTTAATCTTTTCAACTATTTATATGCAGTAATGATAAAATTAGCAGCAAGAGTGTCACTTATAAAAACTA
>Ga0233412_10000948_pt1 | contig 15918 bp, 17 predicted proteins | sample Na_anoxic_4_MG_FD_180667 | JGI IMG/M metagenome (GOLD analysis project Ga0233412, IMG submission 180667) | Seawater microbial communities from Saanich Inlet, British Columbia, Canada - Na_anoxic_4_MG | ecosystem: Environmental > Aquatic > Marine > Inlet | place: Canada: British Columbia...
CAATTCATACACTTCCTGGGTCATTGGGGATGACTTCCCTTTTGCATTATAGGCATAAATAAAAGTTGCATTTAGGTGATGTTTATCTCCTAATTGTTTATCCACTGAGGCCAAAAAAGAATAACCTCTATAGTTTGTACCTGATCTGAAACCTTCATCTCCAAATCTCAAGGATGCAGAAAACATATAAGCCCAGCCTTGCTTTAAAGAACCGCTCGAAAAGGTTGTCATGATCCTGCTTTGATAATTTTTATTGGATAATGCTGATGAAAACTTGAGCCCCTTTTGTTGCAGGGACGCCTTGCTGATCATATTTATTCCATAGGATAAGCCGCCCAAATGATAAGGCGAACTTTGCATTGGGGCATATTTTTCTTGTTGCCGAAGGGCATCATTCAATCCTCCCCAATTGCTCCATTCAGGCCGTCCGGAGTATATTTTATTTAAGACAACTCCATTGAGCATAACCATTCCATGTTCAGCACCAAGGAATCTCGGCCTGAAAAAATTGGAACCGAAATCATAGGCGGCTGTTCTGGAAAAGAGGTCCATTCCTGCATTTAAAATACCTGCAACATTTTCCACTTCATGCTGATCTGCCTCAAGTTCAAATTCACTCAATTCTACCCAATCCTTTTTCATATCAATCTCATCCATTCTTGATATTTCCAATGAACCAAGATCAAGTTGTTGCAAGGTCGAATTGAACTTAATTGGGATCCTTAATTTCTTGTAGCCTTTTAGCTCAAGGCACAATACCGCTTTATTATGGGGAAGATCATTCATACTAAAGTAACCTCCCTCATCAGTGAATACATGGTCCGCATTGTCTTCAAAACTAATTCTCACATCTTGTAAATAACTTCCCGAAATATGATCAACGACCCTTCCAATGATCTCAGTCTGTGCCAAGGCAACAAATCCGCATGGGAAATTTAAAATAATTAGCAAAACAAATTTTGGTTCCATAAAGAAGCGATCTACAACATCTGTATCGTGTTGATGCGCTTCCTGATAAGAGGTTAACAAAATAAAAATAACCTGAATAATAGTTGACCTTTTCTGATTTAGCCTATAAAATAAGACCGAAAGATTTCAAATATTATGTCTTTACACTTTTGCTCTATTCTCTTAGTAGTTTATTTATTCGGCATCCAAACGGCTTATTGTCAGACAGTCAAATACACTATAAGAACCATCGGGTTTTACAATGTTGAAAATCTTTTTGACACAATAGATGATCCTGAGACTATAGATGAAGCATATACACCTTCTGGAAAAAATCACTATTCTCGTCAAGATTATTTGTCTAAAATCAAGAACACCTCTAAAGTAATTTCAGAAATTGGGTCAAGTCGGAAGAGCAAAGGACCTGATTTAATCGGTTTAGCCGAAATAGAAAATTTTCATGTGCTTCAGGATCTGGTTCATTCTAAGGAATTACACGCTAAAAATTATCAAATCATACACCAAGACTCTCCAGACAGAAGAGGTATTGATGTTGCACTGCTCTATAAACCCGCATTTTTTTCTCCTATTGAATTCGAAGCAATAGAACTCAAGCTTTGGAATGAAAATGGAGAAAGAATCTATACAAGAGACATACTCTATGTTCAGGGAATTCTTGACGATGAGGTCATTCATATTTTTGTAAACCATTGGCCCTCACGCAGAGGAGGTAAAACAAGAAGTGATCCAAAGAGAATGAAAGCTGCATATATGGTCAATAAAAAAACCAATGAAATACTGATGATGGATCCGGATGCAAAAATTATTATTCTTGGCGATTTTAATGATGACCCAACGGATAAGAGTATTAAAAATGGCCTGCTTTTGTCATCAGACACAGAAAATGAGCTTTCTACAAGTTTTTTCAATCCGATGGAAAAAATGCATAAAAAAGGTATGAATACTCTGGCATATCGGGATGGATTGAATCTTTTTGACCAAATCATTATTTCAAATAACCTGCTCAAAGAAGAAAAATATCAAGCCGGATTTGTCTTGTATAGAGCAGGTATTTACAACCCATCCTATTTGATTGCTCAACATGGAAAATACAAAGGATATCCATTGCGAAGTTTTGAAAACAGTCATTATGCAGAAGGATATAGTGACCACTATCCTGTATTTGTAGAACTAATAAGACCGTATTCTCTCTAACCTGAAGCCTGATTTTATTCTATGCTCAGCTCTTCTACTTTTACAATTTTGTTGTGGTTATACACCACTTTTGTTTTTTTATCCATAAACCAATAATACCAGGTTCCTACCTTCTCACCATGATCATAAAATGCAACACATTTTCTATTTCCATTAGGATAATAACTTTCCCAGGAAGCGTGTAGTTTATTATCTTTCGTTAAAAATCCATGCTGCATAATGTTGCCATCGTCATAGTAAATGGTAACCTCGAAAAGGTCTCCAATGGGCTCAATTTTTTGATTTTCTCTTTCTTGAGAATAAGAAAAGATGGTACAAAAAACAAAAATCAGGAAAATGATAATCTTTCTCATTATTTTAGTACTTTAAAACTCATGTTAAATATCGCATTTATTTCGGTTTTTCCCTATGACAATTATCATCCTTTAAACAATTCATTTTGAGCATTTCACCTTCTCTTAAGGTCGTTATAACGACCATTATACTTTTTATGAGCGCGGCTTCAAATATTTTGGCCCAGGAAGACTGGGTAGAATATGTCATTATAAAAGATAAGGGAGTCATGTCAGTATCTTTGGATCTTCGATTGGATCTGTATCGGCCGAAATACAAAAACCTCCTGGTTGTAGGTTCCAGGTTCAATAAATGTTTGAAAAACGGTTTTCCAACAGAAGACAGCCTAAATGATATATTCACCTTTTCTGATTCCACCTCTGTACTTATCGATAAGATGACACCGAATCGTTTGGCCGGTTTTATGACATATCAATGCATGGCATTTGACATCTATTATGTAAAAGACACGACAGGTTTGAGAAATGAAATGACCAAACTGATTAAAAAAAAATTTGATCCACGTCAAACCTATATCTTGATCGAGAGAGATAAATCATGGGACTATTATCGCAATTTCCTTTATCCAAGAGATTTTTCCTCTGAGTTTTTGATTGACCAAAATTATCTTCATGACTTAGTACTTCAAGGCGACGATTTAAAAGGCTTGAGGAAAGTCAATCATTGGGTCTATTTTAAAGGTATTAAAAACAGAAATCTTTTTGGGGAAAAGCTAAAGAAATTAAAGTTTTCACTCGATTCAATAGCTTATAGAAAAGAACGAGGCTTTCCTTATGAACTCAAAGTTTCAAGGCAAGATTCTATTGATCCTGCTTCGATCTATCGTCTTACCTCTATGCTTCGGGTATTGGCTTTCTCTATGAATGGAGAATATGACGGCTGGAGCACTGAAGTAAAATCAAACGACTCATTATTTCGGGACTAAATGTTAACCAAGATCAAATATCCTTTAATTCTGGATGGTGGACTTTCGAATGTTTTGGAAGCATTCGGATGTGACCTCAATCATACACTTTGGTCGGCAAAGCTCCTAATTGATCAACCCGAGCTCATCTTAAGAGCACATCTAGCCTATCTCGAAGCTGGTGCCCAATGCATTAGTTCATCAGGTTATCAGGCCTCCATTGAGGGTTTTACAAAAACTGGATTAAGCGTCCTGGAAGCTGAAAACCTGATGCTGCGTTCAGTTGAATTGGCAGAAGAAGCCCGAGAAATTTACCTCAGAAACGAAAATATAGAAAAAAAGATCTATGTTGCAGCTAGTATGGGTCCTTACGGGGCAATTCTTGCTGATGGTTCAGAATACCGCGGAGATTATACGATTAGTGAGAAATCTCTCAAAGACTTTCATGCGCAAAGAATAAACCTCCTTGTAACTACCAAAGCAGACTTTTTTGGCTTCGAAACTATTCCAAGTTTACTGGAAGTAAAGGTTTTATCTGAACTTCTTAGGAGCTCAGTCAAACCCTCTTGGATTTCCTTTTCATGTAAAGATGAATTTCATCTTAACGACGGGAATAAGATCAGTGAAGCGGCTAAACTACTTGCGAATAATGCCTCAGTATTTGCTATTGGAGTGAATTGCACCTCACCCAAATTCATTTCGGCCATTATTGAGGTACTAAAGCAATCAGTCCCTGAAAAAAAGATCATTGTTTACCCGAATTCAGGAGAAGTATATCATGTGCAAAGCAAATCATGGTTAGGTGTTTCTGATCCGTTTTCTTTCGAGACAATGGCCCAGGAATGGCGTGAAAAAGGTGCTGATATTATTGGCGGCTGCTGCAGGATAGGACCCGAGCATATCAAAAGAATTAGGAGTTTAAAATAAATATGTTTTACCTATTGTTTATCCCCGAAACAAAATTCCAACTACCTCTTCAATTTTACTTACTTTAAGGATCTCGATCTGGTTGTTCTTTTTGGAAATTTTATTGAATTTGGACAAAATGATTTTCTTGAATCCAAGTTTCTCGGCTTCCTGAATCCTTTGCTCAACGCGGCTAATAGCCCTTATCTCACCGGCAAGCCCTACCTCAGCGGCAAAACAAATATCCTGTGGGATAGAGATTTCATTATTAGAAGAAAGAACGGCACATACCACTGCAAGGTCAATAGCGGGATCCTCTACTCTTAATCCCCCTGCAATATTGAGAAATACATCTTTGGCACCAAGTTTAAAGCCAGCTCTTTTCTCTAAAACAGCCAATAACATATTGAGTCTTTTAATATTATACCCTGTACATGATCGCTGAGGAGTGCCATAAACAGCTGTACTTACAAGTGCCTGTACTTCTATCATCAGAGGTCTCATCCCCTCCAAAGTAGCTGAAATGGCAGTTCCGGTAAGGTCAGCATCTTTCTCAGATATCAGGATTTCAGACGGATTTTCGACTTCTCTTAAACCAGTGTGCAGCATTTCGTAGATCCCTAATTCGGCCGTAGAACCAAAACGATTCTTTTGTGCCCTAAGAATACGATACGTATGATTTCTGTCTCCCTCAAACTGAAGTACCACGTCCACCATGTGCTCCAAGATCTTTGGGCCTGCAATGTTTCCTTCCTTGGTAATATGTCCGATTAAGACTACTGGAGTATCTGTTTCCTTTGCATATTTGATGAGCTCAGCAGCCGTTTCTCTAATTTGCGAGATACTTCCAGGTGAGGCTTCTATGAATTCAGTATGCAGGGTCTGAATCGAATCTATCACGATAACTTCAGGCTTGGTTTCCTCTGCGGAATTAAAAATATGATGGGTTTTTGTTTCGGTAAGAATCAAGCAATTTTCATTTGCCTTATGAAGCCTGTCTGCTCTCAATTTGATCTGAGTCATACTTTCTTCACCTGATACATATAACACCTTATTTTTCATGATCAGGGCGATTTGCAACAGCAAGGTTGATTTCCCTATACCGGGTTCTCCCCCCAACAAAACAACAGATCCTTTTACCAAACCTCCGCCCAGAACTCTGTTTAATTCATTGTTGCAGGTATTGATCCTCTCTTCATTTACCGCTGTAATTTCTTTTAATTTTACGGCCTTTGCTAGCTTTTTATTTGTAGTTGACGGTTTCCATGACGTCTTTTCTTCTCTTTGAATAACTTCTTCAACTATCGTGTTCCATTCGTTACAGGAGTTACATTTTCCAACCCATTTCGGAAATTGTGCCCCGCAATTCTGACAAAAAAAAGTAGTTTTGGTCTTGGCCATAAAATATCTTAAGTCGTATTTATTGATATGTTTTCAAAGTCAGCTCATTTCCATCAAAAACAGCATAAGTAAAATGAGAGATCCAATCACCTGTATTGATATATTTGCTATTCTTTCCAACTTGAATTTCCATGGGTAAATGCCTATGACCAAATAAGAAATAATCGTAATGTTTTTGCTCCAGTTTTCTTTTTGCATATTGTGCAAGCCACTCATTCTCTTCTCCTAAAAACTTGATGTCTTCCTGACCTGATATCAATTTGTTTTTTGTAGAAAGGTATTGAGCAAGCTTAACGCCTATATCAGGATGCAACCATCGGTAAAACCATTTTGACAAGGGATGGGCAAATACTTTTTTCATTCTTTTATAGCCCTTATCTCCAGGTCCCAACCCATCTCCATGTCCAATAAGAAAGGTCTTTTCATCAAATACAAATTCTTTGGGATGACGATAAACGGGTATTCCCAATTCTGTTTCAAAATAATCAATCATCCATAGATCGTGATTCCCTACAAAAAAATAAATGGGGATTCCGCTATCTTTAAGTTCGGCAATTTTTCCCAAAACCCTGATAAAACCTCTTGGAACCACTGTTTTATATTCAAACCAGAAATCGAAGAGATCCCCCAATAAAAAGATGGCTTTGGCATCAGTTTTTACCTCGTCTAACCAGGAGATGAATTTTTTCTCCCTTAACTTACTGCTTGCAGCATCGGGTATACCAAAATGCTGGTCTGAGGCGAAATATATTTTCTTTGGATCACTATTCATTCGTAGATTTCATTTTCAAATGGTAAGCATCAACTATTTTTGATCACTGGCAAACCATTCAGCATATGAATTTGCGGTTTCATATAATTTTAACGAATGTAGTAAAACATTTTGAGGTAGTTGACTTTGAATACGCTCTGCAAAATCTATCAACATATTTTCACTTGTTGGCTGATAAGGTACCAAAACAACTTTATGAGAGTAATCGTTGATGGTATTGGCCAACTCCCTATGTGGTGAGTTATTATTTAATACCACTGCATGATCAAATTTTGATACGATCTCCCTCTTGACAATTACCTTAAGATCTCCAAAGTCCATCACCATACCGTTTTTTGGATTTTTGTCATCTTCTATTGGTGTGCCAATTACCGTCACATATATGTGATAACTATGCCCGTGAATGTTTTTACATTTGCCATCATAGCCATATAAGGCATGGGCCGATTCGAAATCGAAATGCTTGGTAATTCTTATCTTATTCATGTTTCAAATTGTATACTAACTGATTGATTTTCTTCCTTAAATAACCTTAAGCGCCTTTCCTACCTTAATAAAAGCAGCAATAGCCTTATCCAAATGCTCTCTTGTATGTGCAGCACTCAGCTGTACCCTTATTCTTGCTTTTCCTTTTGGAACAACAGGGAAAAAGAATCCTATCACATAAATCCCTTCTTCAAGTAAAGCATTGGCCATATCCTGTGATAATTTAGCATCGTAGAGCATCACTGGAACAATAGCAGCATCAGCTCCCACCAGATCAAATCCTGCGGCTTCCATTTTCGTCCTGAAATAATTAGTGTTTTCTTCCAGTTTATCCCTTAAACTGGTATCATTCTCAATGAGGTCAAATACTTTTAATGAAGCTCCAACTATAGCGGGGGCTAATGAATTGGAAAAGAGATAAGGTCTTGACCGCTGTCTTAAAATCTCAATGATCTCCTTCGGTCCGGTTGTATATCCTCCCATGGCGCCACCTAGTGCTTTACCAAGGGTTCCGGTTACGATATCAACCCGTCCCATCACATTCTTCAATTCTACCGTACCTCTTCCTGTTTTACCTATAAAACCAGTAGCATGGCACTCATCAACCATGACAAGTGCATCATATTGATCTGCAAGATCACAAATTTTATCAAGTTGAGCCACAATTCCATCCATAGAAAATACACCATCAGTGACAATGATCTTAAAACGATGTTTCTGCTTATTGGCCTCGATCAATTGTTTTTCAAGATCCTCCATATCATTATTTTCATAACGGTATCGGGCTGCTTTGCAAAGCCTTACGCCGTCAATAATAGAAGCATGGTTCAAAGAATCAGAAATAATGGCATCTTCTTTCTGCAATAAAGGCTCAAATACCCCTCCATTTGCATCAAATGCGGCTGCGTATAAAATGGTGTCTTCCGTTTTATAAAACTTTGCTATTCTTGCTTCAAGCTCTTTGTGGATGTCTTGGGTTCCACAAATAAACCTAACAGAAGACATGCCATAGCCGTGCGCATCCATGGTGTCTTTAGCCGCTTGAATTACCTCAGGGTTATTGGACAATCCAAGATAATTGTTAGCACAAAAATTAATCACTTCCTCTCCCGTTGAGATCTTAATGACCGCATCTTGTGAGCTTGTAATTATTCTTTCCTTTTTATACAATCCGGCTTCCTTAATAGATCTAAGTTCCTTGGCTAAATGATCTTTTATTTTACTGTACATCTGTATGTTTATTTAATGTGAATTAAGCAGTTTTATGAGTTGTTCAATGATCAGTTTCTCTATTGATTCATAACCTCTTCATCACCCTTTATTCTGTCTCATCTTCTTGTGTTGGGTCTGCATTGGCAAAAGTAAGAAATTATAGGGTATTGTGTTTCCTTATTAGTATTTTTGGCCTTTAAATTACATCTATGGCAAGGGACGAAAAGATTAAAATGCAATGGGAGGAGATCCAGAAAAGTGTTTCCGAAAAATTTGGCGGAGGTGAAAAAATGGATCTTGATGCCATCATATACCTTATAGGGATTCAGGAGTTGGGAAAAGGATATCAAAAATTCAGTAAGGATGAGAAGCTGAATATCATGCATATTTCTATCTGTAAGTTGCTTGAGCCTTTTGGATACTATGAATTTGATTATTTTGACGATGATGGTTGGCCTCATTATAAAGTGCTTGATGAATTACCCACTTTAAAAGGGGGTGAACAATCAGTACTGATGAAAGAAGCAGTGGTGTTGTATTTTGAAAGACTGGGTACTTCCATGTAAAAAGGTTGCTGCATTACACCGCCTGATAAAATTTCCCCGGATAACTGATCACCATTCCTTTTAATTCTAGTTGAAGCAATATCATCAATGCTTTTTGAACACTAAATCCGGTTTCCAGCGCTAATTGATCAAGAAGTCGTTTTTCTGATGGCTGCAAAAACTCATAGATCCGTTTTTCATCTTCACTCATTTCGACAAAAAGTGCTTTCTGAACTTCCCTTTTTTTTACAGGTTTTGAAGTCCATCCCAATATATATTCAAGGTCCTTCACCGAGGTAATCATTGCCGCTTTATTACTTTTGATCAACATGTTGCAACCTTGGCTGTATGTATCAGTGGTCCTTCCTGGAACGGCAAATACATCCCTGTAATAGGATGAGGCGAGTTCTGAAGTGATCAGCGAGCCTCCTTTTCTAGCTGATTCAATCACCACTGTTGCTTCAGATAATCCTGCAATAATTCTGTTTCTTTTTACAAAATTTTCTTTTACCGGTGATCCGCCAGACCAAAATTCTGTGTAAAGACCTCCTTTTTCAAGCATTTTTTCTGCAATTCCCGCATGAGATTTTGGATAAATTCTATCAAGTCCATGGGCTAAAATACCAATGGTGCATATGTCGTTTTGTAAAGATTCCTTATGGGCACATATGTCTATTCCATAGGCCAGACCACTTACAATGATGGGGTCAAACCTTTTTATTTCCTTTATGAACTCCTTCAAAAATTGACTTCCGTAAGGGGTCATCATACGAGTTCCAACAATACTGATGATTTTCTTATTGCTGATGTCAAAATTTCCCTTTGAAAAAAGGATCAAAGGAGCGTCCTGACAATGCTTTAGTTTGGCGGGATAGGACTTGTGTTCTTGTGTTAAGGCTAAAATGCTGTTGGCTTCTATAAATCGCATTTCCTTTTCCGCTTTTTCGAAAACAGCAGTATTATTGAGTTGTTTCAAAACATCTATCCCTAAACCCTTGATGCGCTTCAGGTCATTTTTCTTTGCTTGAAACAGCTGCTTGGCTCCCCCAAAGTAATTCAGTAATTTTTTCGCTTTAACCGGACCTATTCCAACTATTGATTGTAAAGCCAGATAATAAAATAATTCATCATTTTCCATCTTAAAAATTTGGTTTTCAATTGTGCATGTTTTTGTTAATAAAAATGGAAGGGCCAATGTAAACGGTAATTGTTTTTTTTTAGTTTTGTTTAAGTGTAACTAAACTCCCTATTTATTGAATCTAGCGAATTACATAAGTGATTTATTATACCGATACGAATGTGTTATAGTTCCGAAATTCGGAGGATTCGTAACCAATAACAAATCAGCGAGAATTGATGGTTCAAATCATACGATTTTCCCTCCATACAAGCAGATTACCTTTAACGCTCATTTGACAAATAATGACGGTTTACTGGCAAATTACATCGCTTCTGTCGATAATATTTCCTACGAATGCGCCTTAAATTATATAAACTTTGAAATTGATGCCTGGAGAGAAAAATTAAAAAACCGGGACTTGAATTTATACGGTCTGGGAACCTTTAATTTATCAGGGGATCAATTACATTTTGAACCACAGCAAAAGATCAATTATCTGACTTCTTCTTTTGGTCTGTCAAACGTAGTGAGAAGTGAGATCGAAAGAGAATCGATCGTAAAAACCGCTAAAGCAATTGAAACTCCTAAGGTTATTCCGATTGTTGAGAAAAAAGCCCCAAATTATTTAAAATACGCTGCGATTTTTGTTATCGGCTTATCTGCTATTGGTTTTGCCGGAAAATATTATCAAGGACACCTCTATAAAAAACAAATGGTTGAAGCACAAAAGCGACAAGATCTAATGGAAGAAAAGATCGAGAATGCCACTTTTGTCATTTCCAAACCCTTACCTACTTTGAACCTGGAAGTAGAAAGCAGCAATAAAAACTTTCATGTAATTGCCGGTGCCTTTAGATTTCCCGAAAATGCCAATCGCAAGGTAAATCAACTATTACAAGAAGGATATGATGCCAGAATACTAGGAGTCAATAAATGGAACCTAACTGTTGTTTCCTATGGCAGTTTCTCTTCCAGAGATGAAGCCCTGGAAAATTTATCTCAGATCAGGAGAAATGTGGCTAAAGATTCTTGGTTGCTAATTCAAGAGTTTTAGTCCGTCTTTTTCAATTTTTGTCACAAACTTATTTTAATAACGTTGTTAATACCCTTTCAGCATGAAAAGCAAGACCCCTAGTGAATCTTTAACCATTATGACCGATCTTGTTTTACCAGGAGAAACAAACCCCTTGGACAATCTTTTTGGAGGTGAATTGCTCGCAAGAATGGATCGTGCCTCAAGTATCTCAGCAAGGCGGCATTGCAAGCGCATCACGGTTACGGCTTCGGTAAACCATGTTGTGTTTTCAAAAGCAGTTCCTGTAGGAAGCGTGCTAACCATTGAGTCAAAAGTATCCAGAGCTTTTAATTCATCTATGGAAATCTTTGTTGATGTGTGGATGGAAGATCGTGAATCAGGTGAGCGAACCAAAGTGAATGAAGGTATTTATACCTTTGTAGCGGTTGATAGAACAGGTACTCCTGTTAAGGTTCCCGAAATTGTGCCGGTAACGGACCTGGAAAAAGAAAGATATGATGGTGCTCTAAGACGAAAGCAGTTAAGTTTGGTGCTTTCTAAAAAGATGGATCCTAAAGATGCTACTGAATTGAAGGCTCTTTTCCTTTAATCATTTTAAATATAACGTTGGATCACCTTTTCTATACCGCTCAGATAAGACTTGCCAAACAACACCAAATGAATCAGGTGAGGGTATAGATTGTGAATTGGAATTCTTTCTTCCCAACCTTTTTCCAATGGAAAACAATTGTGATAATGATCCAAAAACACAGGATCAAAACCACCGAACATTCTCGTCATTGCAATATCTATTTCTCTGTGTCCATAATAAACCGCAGGATCTATAAATACAGCTTGCTGTCCTACACCACAAAGCAAGTTTCCGGACCAAAGATCGCCATGAAGTAAGGCAGGAGATTCGATAGGTAAGAGTTCAGGGAAAACCTTATAGAAATTATCAAAATCAACCAAATGCTTTCTTGTCATAAGTCTCTTGTCAAAAGCTATTTTTATAAGAGGTTTAAGGCGTTGTGATATAAAAAACTCTTCCCAGGTAGACAGTTGGTCATTTTGCTGATCAAGAGAACCAATATAATTGTGCTGATCTAGCCCAAAAGATGTATTGCTTTTACGATGCAACGTGGATAGGTTATTCGCAAATTCAATCCAAAAGTTATTCTCAGCCTTTTCCTCATTTATAAATTCAAGGATCAGGAACTGATCATCCTTATGTTCAAAATGGTCAATAACATTGGGTGTTTTTAGCCCTCCTTCCCGAAGCAAATTCAGGCCATTGGCTTCCTTATAAAACATCTTTGGAAATCTTTGACAGCTGTTGTGTTTTATAACGAACTTACCAAGAGTGGAATTGATTTTGTATACTTCATTGATGTCTCCCCCTGAAAGCGGGGCTATGGATTCAATTTCTGTGGAAAGCCTTTCTTCAATGATCTTTTTGACAATCATGATATGGTGCCTTTTGATCTAAATCTTATATACCCATTCCTCTGGGTTTTGCCTGTGAATTTCTTTGAAAAGGACAAATGCCAGGATCGTTTTGCCCGTTGTCTTATCAGTATGAATTTTTCCAAGCAACTGTTTGGTAGATACCAGATCTCCTTTTTGTACAGTCACATTATCGAGGTTCTTATACACAGAAATATAATTTCCGTGTTGTACTAAAACGGCTTTCTTTTTACCAGGCAGCACCTGTATAGCCAACACTTTCCCATCAAATATTACACGTGCATTGGCATTCTTTTCAGTAGCATAAAATACGCCGTTACTTTCAATAGTAATGCCTTTAAGAGTTGGATGTGATTGTTTCCCGTATCTTCTGACGATGACGCCTCTTTCAACAGGAGAAGGTAATTTCCCTTTGTTGGATATAAAATCCTTTTCCAGGGCTATGGCCTCTGGTGTAAGCGCAAATCCAGAGCTCTTCACATTTGATGTCTTATTTGATTTGGCGATGGCTTCAGCAATTAAAGCCTCAATTTTTGCATCAATCTTTTTTTCCTCCTTTTGTTTATTGTTTATTTGAGCAATGTATTTCTTTTCCTTATTCTTTACCGATTTTACCAAAGTCTCACGAGAAGCTTTTTCTTTAGTGATACTGTCCTTTTCCTCGCGGTTAATAGCGAGTAGCTCTTCTTTTTCATTCCGTCGTTCAACCAGGTAGTCATTCAGATTATGAAGTTTAATAGTTTCTTCCTTGATCTCCTCACCCTGACGGACCCTGTAAGCTGCAAATTGCTTTAGGTACTCGAGACGTTTATAAGCCTGTAAGAAGTTCTCTGAAGAAAGCAGAAACATTAAACGACTGTTCTTGGTCTTACTTTTATAGGATTGTACCACCATATTGGCATAGTCCTTTTTAAGATAATCCAACCTTTCCTCTAACATCTCTACCTGACGTTCATTCTCTTGGATTTCAATTTTTAGCTGATTCGTTTCTTCATTGATGGTATTGATCAATTTTGTTCTCACTCCGATTCGTTGAACCAGATCAGACAAGTCAGACAACAAGGTTTTTTCTTTCTTCTGAGACTGAAATAAAAGTGTGTTGATCTCTTTGATTTCCTTTTGCAACTGAAGGCGCTGTTTTTCCAGTTCCTGTCTGCTTTGCCCTAAAAGGGAAATCGGAAGTAAGCAAATGAATAGTAACAAAATAAAGGAAGACCGAAAATCGATCGATGCGTGTTGTCGATGTTTGTTATCAGTTATGTTAGCCCTAAGTGACATCATTCAAGTTCAATATTTCTATAACCAGCCGGTATTGCAAAGGGGAATTTCAAAGGGACATCAAATTGCACGTTCTTATAATTTACATCTATGATGGTTGTCATATCATCGGCCTTAGCCGTAATCAAAAATCCTTTCGGGAACAAAGATTCATTAATTTTATTAAAATCCCTGTATAATATTGATAAATTTTGATTCTTTTCTGCATGAGTGATTTCCTCTTTCACAACCTTAAAATGAATCGGATCTATCGCGTATTTAATATCAAAAATAGGATTTCTTTTTTTGGAAAACAATTCATATTTACCATCCTTAATAGTCACCTGGTGTTTTTGTGCTTCTAAATTCAGTAAAGCCTCTCCCAAAAATAGGTTTTGAATTTTTTCAAAATCAAAGTCGGTCCCCAGCCAGCTACTGATCAGTTTAAAATCTCCTTCAAAAGATGTTTTTCCAATCTTTTCATAGAATTTTACATATTGAGGTGTAATGATCAATTTGGCAATTGGAAAGCCCAATTTTGAAAAATTAAGCCAAATGACAGAGTCCTTTATCATTCTTAAAGACCCGTTAATATTAGGTAGCTCGTCCTTTCCTCTATATTTTATTTGCATGCTGGCTTTAACTGAAGTTCTGGAAAACCTTGCTTCATGGTTCTTTTTCACTATGGATTTTGCAGGTAAATAATCGACACTTTTATCTGTGATCTTACGACTTCTGCACGAAGCCAAAGACAAAATAACAAGGAGTAAAATAATGGTGCTTCTAATTAATTTCTGCATTATTGATCTTTCAATTCCATGGCTTTATTGTAGTATTCAGTAGCCATTTTATTATTTCCCAAGGCTTTATAACTCAGACTCAATTCTTGATAAAAAGCTGAATTCAATTGATCATCCTCAATAATATAATCCAATCCTTCCTCTAGAACTGCCAAGGCCTCATTGTTTTTTCTTAAACTATTCAGCGCACGTCCGTTCATTAAATACAAAAAAGGTTGCGCAGGAAAAAGTGAAATCCCATCCTCACTATGCTTTAACAATTCGAGGTATTGTTTTGTTTTCCATTGCTGTTCCAACAACATTTTTAAAGTATTATAATCCTTATTTAAGGAATATTCTTCTTTTAAAAGATCTACTTTCCTTTTAGGATTATCGACTATAATGGGTTCATATATTTCTTCAGTTGGCCCATCCGATTCTTGTAAAAGTGATTCCTTCAAGGCTTGCAAGCCCTCTGGCAATTTATTTAGATCATCCAATTTTTTTAGAAGCTTCGTAGCACTTTCAATCTCTCCTGATTTAATATAAAGGATCACCAGATCAGCCTCTTCTTCAGGCTCTAAGCTTATGATTTTTTGCTGTACTTTAATGGCTCCTAAATAATCATTTTGCTTGGTCTTGATCTCTTTTAAATGCCGGAGCATATACAAATTCATGGGATCATTTTCCAAGCCTTTCAAAACATAATACTCTGCTTCTGTATATTTGATCAATAAGTCATAGTTCTTAGAAAGCTCAAATAAAACCGCGATGTTATTTTTCTCAATATTGTTACAGGCTTCCAATGCATAAACTGCCTTGTCATAATTACCTATTGCCTTTTGCTGAAGAGCCTCAAAAAAGAATGTTTGAAAATTAATATGCTGTTGCTCAACCAGCATGTCTTCTGTTGAGACTACGTCCTCCTGACCCATAGCAGAAAAGGAGCATATAATTGCTCCAACTAAAAGGATCATATGACGTGAGAACCTCATCAAGTCTTATTTTAATATAGAATAATCTCCAATGCTTACAGAACTAAATTCACCATCAAAATAGGCATGGTTGCCTATCATCGCTTCCTTTAAATTTGCATTCTTAATAGTCGAATTGGTTTGTATCAAAAAGTTTGTAATATGCGAATTTTCTACGACACTATCATCTCCTAAAGAAACATTTGGGCCAATGGTACTGTTTTTAAGTATCACATTTTCACCAATATAGCATGGTTCGATAATCTTCATTGTTTGTTTTCCTTTTAAACGCCCAAATATACATAAAATTGTTGGAGGCCTATGCTGGGTTTCACATGGTAAAAGCTCCCGTTTTAGTAGTGTCGTGAAAAATTATTTTGTGTTTTTTCGCTGTTCTTTGCCAAAGTAGCTTGTAGGAGAAATAGTTCGAACCATCGGCTACAATTATTTTGGGATGTACTTTCTTAAGTAACCTTTCCAGGTTTACTTTTGGTGAATTCATCAAGATTAAAACATCCGGCTTAAATCCAAAATCTGTTTTTATGGCTTGATGATCGAGAACC
>Ga0233412_10000950_pt1 | contig 15880 bp, 22 predicted proteins | sample Na_anoxic_4_MG_FD_180667 | JGI IMG/M metagenome (GOLD analysis project Ga0233412, IMG submission 180667) | Seawater microbial communities from Saanich Inlet, British Columbia, Canada - Na_anoxic_4_MG | ecosystem: Environmental > Aquatic > Marine > Inlet | place: Canada: British Columbia...
CCTAATTCTTATACAAGTATTGGTTCGCAGTATTCAATTTCTAATACTTATGTTGAATCAGAAATAAGGTTTGGAAATGAAACACAAAGCGGAGGGGGTTCTTATTTAGGTTTTGTTGCAGGTGGGTTAAATTCGGGTAATACAGAAAAAATGCGTATTACAAGTGCCGGCAAAGTCGGGATCGGGACAGTTTCGCCTGATGCTATATTAAATATATCAAAAACAAGTTTTTCAACAACTTTCACATCTGCTGATTCATATATTAGAATTGGTAAAGGAGAAAACGCAACAAATGGTTATCAGTTTATTGGTTTTGGTTATAACAATGGTTCAGCAGATTTAGTACCTGCTTATATTGGGTATCAACAAATTGGAACACCTGGCAATTATACTAAAGGAGATTTAGTTTTTGGAACAAGAAATGTAACAACAAATACTGCTCCAACAGAAAGAATGCGCATAGATAATTCTGGTTCTACAATTTTACAAGATGGTATTGATTACACGGTTAATGCACCAAGTCATAGGGGTGTTTTAATACTAGCTGGTCCTTCAGCGCCAACAAATTTTGGTGGTATAGAATTTCACACAAATCCTGGGGGTGGAGCAGGATATGGAAGTAAAATATATGCTTCGGATGCAACGTGGGGTGTAGCTACAAGAAATAATGCTACTGCGTTTTCAGACAGATTTGCAATATCGGGAAGTACTGGTAACGCTTATTTTACTGGTAATTTAGGGATTGGGGTGACTGGGCCTGCTGGTAAACTTCACGTGAAAGATGGTAGTGTTAATGCATTGTTTGTTACAAGTACAACTTGTGGTAATGTTGGTATAAAAACAACCTCACCAAATGCAAGTTTAGTTGTTAAAGGAAATATTAGTTATAGTTATAACAATTATAGCTCTGTAGCAAATACTTGGTCAAACGCATTAAACTTTAGTGGTTATCCAGCTGGATTATATCAAATTAATATATGTAAGCAAAGTAACGCAAGCGCATATATAATAGCTCAAGTAAAGTGGAGCGGAACTGCTGGTACAGTTATTAATACCGTAACTTCTTTTCAATATGGCATTACATTTAGTGGCACACAATTACAATCAATAATAAACACAACAACAGCGAGCTCAATAAGTGCACAATGTTTAGTGACATACGAACTTGCGTGTGTATAATTAATAAATAAATAAATAAATTAAAACAATAAAAATGGCAATTACTTACAAATGGACAATTAACCAAATGAACGCTCATATCCAAGCAGAAGGTGAAGATAACGTAATCTTTACTGTTCATTGGACATACTCAGGTTCTGAAGAATCTGGAGGAAAAACCTATTCAGCATCACAAATAGGTGCTCAAGGTTTTCAATACACATCAGGAGATCCTTTTGTGCCTTATGCAGACACTGAAGCTTTTGAAGCTGTAGTAATCGGTTGGCTTGAGGGAGCGTTAGATGTACCTTCTATGTCAGCTAGTATTGAAGCTCAGATACAAGCAGAAATAACACCAGTAAATGAAGATTTATACTTCACATGGCAAAACCCACCTGCACCACCGGTTGAATAGTGTAAGTTTTGTAAAAAACAAGTGATAGTATAACTAAACCTATATTGCTAGCGAGGCAATATTAACCAAAAATAAAGTTTAACCCTTAAAACCAAAACACGATGACTTATTTTTATTCGTTGAGCTCAAGCATGGGCCAACCACAAACACCGCAGATTACCGAAGAAACTATTAAAATCTGGAAACATTTATCCAAAAAGAAACATTGGAGAATAGTACAGTTACCTAATGGTTATTTTCAAACCGAACACCGTGACCTTGTAGAAAAAGACAAATGGTACGATGTAACAAGACGTGAAACTATGGAAGCCGCAGAAATTGCAATTGATGGTAGTGTTGATCACTATGCAAAGAAAGTAGATTTTTTAAAAGGACCTAAAGTAGTTAAGACGTTTAAATAATATCAATCAATCAAATCAAATTAAATTAAATTATGTCAAATGCAATTGTAAAGAATCTGAACTTTGGTTCTGATGCTAAAAACAATGTGTTTGCTGGTATTACAAAACTTACACAAGCCGTTAGCTCCACTCTTGGGGCTAGTGGTAAGTGTGTTATGTTAGAAGATCAAACCGGTGAACCTATTATAACGAAAGATGGTGTAACAGTGGCTGACGCTATAACACTATTAGATCCTGTAGAAAATATGGGAGCAACATTATTAAGACAAGCAGCTAGAAAAACAGTTAGAGAAGCTGGTGATGGTACAACCACTGCAACAGTTCTAGCCCATGCTATTTTAGAAGAAGCTTATAAAGTTGCAACAAAAGAAAACTCTAGAGATTTAAAAAAAGCTATAGGAACAGCAACAGATAAAGTTGTTGATTATTTAAATTCAATAGTTACTACAGTAAAAGGAGATATGATTGATCAAGTAGCTACAATATCTACTAACAACGATCCTGAACTTGGTAAAATTATTGCAGATGCTTTTAGATCGGTTGATGAAACAGGTGTTGTTATACTAGAAGTATCAGATTTACCTGAAACAGTATTTGATACAATTGATGGTATACAATATGATAGAGGATTAAAAAATATACATTTTGTAACAAACAAAGAAACTAATACATCTGAATTAGATAAACCTTTGGTACTTATAGTTGAGTCTGAGGTTGAAAATGTTAGAAAAATACAAAGTGTTTTAGAATACGCTATAAAACAAAATAGATCATTACTTATTATAGCTGATGTAGACCAACAAGTTATGTCTGCTTTAGCAATGAACAAGTTAAAAGGTAATATAAAAGTTAACTTAATTGATGCACCTGTCTATGGAGTTAATAAAAAAGAAACATTAGAAGATTTAGCTTTACTTACTGGAGCCACTGTTATAAATGAAGATCTAGGTGATGATATTGATTTAATAGGCCCAGAACATTTAGGTGAAATACAAAAAAGTGTAACAAGCCAAATGGAAACTATACTACACGTTGGTGAAGTATGTGATGAAGTTAAAGAAATAATAAAAGATTTAAAAGCCAAACTTAAAACAGCGAAGCATCCTGGTATAGTAATTAATACTGAAAAAAGATTAGCTAGGTTATCAGGTAAAGTTGCTGTAGTAAAAGTAGGGGCTAATTCAGAAGTTGAATTAAAAGAAAAGAAAGATAGAGTTGAAGATGCAATATGTGCAACTAAAGCTGCTATAAAAGAAGGTATTGTTCCAGGAGGTGGTATTGCATTGTTAAATGCTGCACAACAAGTCAAAACTTCTAATGCTTATGAAAACATACTCTTAAGAGCTATTAAGGCGCCTTTTAAGACTATTTTAAGCAACGCAGGTATAGTTAACTACAAAACATCTTTAACAGAAGGAAAAGGCTTAGATGTAGTTACAGGAAATATGGTTAATATGATTGAGTCAGGGATTATTGATCCTTTACTTGTCACAAAAAGTGCATTAAAAAATGCAGCATCTGTAGCGTCAACTATTTTATCAACCAATTGTGTAATCAATAATCTTAGAATTAATGAAGGCAATAGGGAATAATTTAATAGTTAATATGACTAAGCAAGGCGTCTCTGAAACAAAGGGAGGTCTTTTCTTAGCAGAAAAACAACGGGAGGATATAAGATATGCTGAAGGTACTGTATTATCAGCTGGAAGCAATGTTATTGGAATTAATGAAAATGATGTTATTTATTTTGATAAAAATAACTGTCATCAAATAGAAATTAATAAAGAGATATATCAAGTTGTTAACATGGCCAATGTAGTAGTTGTGCTGTGAGATTAGAAGCTAGTGACATTAGAGATTTAAATCTTTTAAAACATTACAGGATCATTAGAAAATGGGCTTGTAAAAATAATGATTTAAACGATGCAGATTTAGAATTACTTATATACTTCGATTGCATGGATCTTTTCACTAGAGAAGATTTTAAAATCGGTACATATTCTTATAGTTGGGACAACAGACGCTGGAACAGATTACTTAAAGAAGGTTGGATACTGGTATGGAGAAAACATAACCGCACAACCCAAAAGTATAATATCTATAAAGTTTCCTTTAAGTGTAAACAACTAATAAGTCGAATGTACCGTATCATGCTTGGTACTGAGGATATACCAACCTCTACCGCAAGAAATAAAATAATGAAGGGTAAAACCTATATAGACAAAGTTATGATTACGTCTATAAACAATGTTAATAAAGATAAAAACAGATAATCATGGGAAAAAAAGAAAAAAAAGTAGAAGTGCAAAAACCATCTTCAGCAATTGATATTAAAATCAAAAAACTGCAAGACGCTATTGTTAAATTACAATCTAAAAAATAGTGGATCAACAAGCTATGTTTAAATCCCTTATGGGGGGAAGTGGTAAAGCATTAAAAGCATTAACAGGATTCAAAAGAAAGCGGAACCAACCTAAAGTTGTTAAAATGGAAGATTATATAACAGATCCAGATATGTTAAAAGATCTTAATAATCCAGCTAACCAAGTACCTTTAAGTACTGTTAATACAAACCTTGAAAATTTTAGCCCAAAAGGTGATGTTTCAAGATTAGATCCAAGTTTTATGGGTAAAAATCAAATGGACAATTTTCAAAGTTTAACAGATCCATTAGCTGTAGATAGAGCTGGAAGAGCTCAAAGCTCTCAAGAACTAGATCCAGTAGGGATTAAACCAGCTATGAATCCACCGCTTGCAACACCAATAGATATAGATCAACAAGGGGTTAATAGTTTATACTCTAACAAATTTTAAAAATAATATTATGGGAAAACAACCAGGACAATACGGGCAAAATGCGATATGGGTATCAGGTTTACCTAAAGAAGGTAGAACATTAGTAAAAGGTAATTCAAGATGTGGCGATAGCTGTATTCAAGTTATGAAAGCTGATGTACCTTACAAAGCTGGACCAATAAGCTCGTTGGCAAAGTAAAAACTCACTAAAATGAGTGATAGAATAAGTGAACACATATCTCTTAAAGAAGGTATTAAATCTCACACAGCCACTAGGTTAAATATTGACAATATACCTAGAGAACTAGATTTAATTAACATGAAAACTATTGCAGAAAAAGTGTTTGAACCTCTACGTAAATGGGTGGGTGGTCCAATAGCTATTAATAGTTTCTATCGCTCACCCAAATTAAATTCTGCTATTGGCGGAAGCACAACCTCACAACATTGTATTGGCTGTGCGATTGATATAGACGATAACTACGGTTATAAAACAAATGCAGAAATGTATGATTATATTAAGAATAACTTAGATTATGATCAGATTATTTGGGAGTTTGGAACAGAAGACAACCCAGATTGGGTACATGTAAGTTACATATCTGAAGATATTAACAGAAGAAGATGCTTACAAGCTTATAAAGAAAACGGTAAAACTAAATATAAAATAATATAATGGCAAGCGAAGGACCAGCGATAAAAGAAAAAGCATACGAAAAACAAAATCGTAAAATGCGATCTAATTATACTAAAGAAACTGGTAAAAAATTAGGTAGTAGGCAAACGTCTGGAACAGGTAAGCGTAGAGTATCATTTGCTTGCAGATTTGCTGGTATGAAAGGAGCTATGAAAGGTGCTAATGGTGAGCCAACAAGAAAAGCTATGGCTTTAAAAAAATGGGGATTTGGTAGTGTTGAAGCCGCTAGATCTTTTTGTAATAAAAATAAAAATAAAAAAAAATAAAAAATGATTAGAAATTATTACACTGACTCTTACAAGTCTGGAATAGCTGTAACAATAAGTGGTGGCAACTTAAGTGATGACAACTTACTTGACGGTAGAGCTAAAGCAACAACTCCACAAGGAGCATGGAAAGAATATAATATATACATAGGTGATTCACCAACTACTTTACCAGTTACAACAACTAGTAATAATACTGTAGTTTCAAACTCTACGAATGTAGGTTTAGCTTCACCAAACGCACAGGTAAAAGCTGGTATGAGAGTAACAGGTGGTACATTGCCTGCAGCTGGTGTTTTGATAGCATCAGTTACTAATTCAAGTAATTATGTTTTAGCGTCAGCTTCAAGTATAGCCGCTGATTCAACTCTTACTTATAGCTATGATTCAGAAGCTAAAATAAAAGTACATACAATAAATAATGAAGTGATAACATTTGTAAAACCTGCTCAAGGTTTTGTACTGCCAGTTAGTGTAGTTCAAGTGTATGCCACGGGTACTGAAGGTGGAATATCAGATTTAGTAGCATTAAGTTAAAATATATAAATAAAAATAAAAAATTAAAATGGGATCAACAAAACACATTAGAAACAACGGTGAGCATTTAAACATTCATGGTCACGATAATTACCAAATGCCTGGAGCTTATAAGCAAATGGGGGATATGAATCAAAATCAACCTAGTAAAATATCAGGAGGTGCAGCTAAATATATAAAAGAAGCATACGGAGTAAATAAAATAGGTGATGATCCAGAAACTGCAGCTCAAAAAGCAGCTAGATTAGCTGCGGAAGCAAAAAATAAAAATAAAACTAGCGGAGATGTTACTTTTAAAATAGATGACAGTGGGGCTACTTTAAATAAAAGCAAAACAGTAACCTCAAGCACACCTTCTAGTTCTAGCTCACAAAGCTCAACACCAATTGTAGATAAGGGGGAGGATGTTTTTTATAACAATCTTACATCTTCTGCAAAAGATATGAGTGCTATGTCTGCAGCTGGAATTGATGTAAACGATAGAAAAGCTGTTTTAAACTATGGAAATAACAAGGCAAAAAGCATGAAATCTAGTTCTAGCTCATCTACAAGCAGCTCTTCAAGTTCTGAAAATAATCCAGTTACAATTAAATCTATTAATAGTGCTAGTAATTATGCGATGAAAGAGATGTTAGGTAATAAAAATAGAGATGTTTACGCAGGGGAAATGCAAGCTAAAAAAGACTCTGCTTCAACTTATCAACAAACGTTTAAAAACTTAATAAAAAATAATCCAAATGCAGGTTTAGGAAGTCAAGTTTTAAAAGATTTTCATGATATTGCTGGAAGATACGGTAACAAAGATGCTAATGCAACAAGGGGAAAAAATAATATACCTAAAGTAAAATCTAAAATGCAATTAAAACCTAGAACTTATGGCTATATTGGTGGTGGTCGAACAGGCGATACTACACCTTCATATAGTAATCCAGACGCTCCTGGTGGTAAAAGTAGAATCGCAAACTCTCCTACTACATACTCTAGATCAACTCCTATATATGCTGATTTCGCAAATCTTTATGGACCAGAAAATAATGGACCAAACAAAGGTATTCATAGCTCTAAAAGTAAAGGTATAAATAAAATTTTAGGAGACTTAGATAAAAGCGGGGACTTAAGCGCTTATGAAGCTAAAAGACAAGCTGCTATTGAAAAAAATATGTCTAAAGGTTCTACTAAAAAAGGATATAAACATTAAATAATTAACAACAATCAACAATCATTAACAACAAACAAAAATCAAAATTATGGCAAAATTTATCTCAATTTATTCATCAGGAGCAGGGCTTGCTGGTGGAGACATTCTAGTAAGCGGAGAAGCAACAGGAGTTGTAGCTAATTCAGCAACAGAAACTGTTATCTATTTAAAAGGTGGTACTGCAGGAGACACAGCAACTATTACTCACTCTTCAACAGGAACTGTTCCTTCCGTGAGAGATGCGATTATCTATGCATTAACAGCTAACCCAGGTGGTATTAAAGCTAAAGTTAAGCTTCCATCAGGAATAACTGTTTCAGTAGTAGCGTTCTCGTAATGAAACCAAAAGGCTTAGGTGATAAGATAGAATCTTTTACTAAAGCTACTGGAATTAAAAAAATCGTTGACACAGTTTCACAAGGTTTAAACATACCTTGTGGCTGTGAACAGCGTAAAAATGTATTAAACAAAATGTTTCCAGGAAAGTAATGGCTTTTAAACTTAAACCACCTTTTAGTAAATTTCCTACACCAATAGTTAACGTAGAGTTTGAAGAAGAAGACGTTATAGGTAGAGCTGATAAACGTGGAAATATTTTAATTAATAAAAATATAACCGATCCAGATTTAATAACTGAAACCATTAATCACGAAAATGTTCACATACATCAAATGGCTCGTGGAGATTTAGATTATGATGAAAAAGCAATGTACTGGAAGGGTAAAAAATATTTAAGATCATCTTTTAATGAAGGTGATAAAACTTTACCGTGGGAAGCGCCCGCATATAAAGCAGAATAATTATGTCTAAACCTAAAAAGAAATTTGCAGAAACTACAGTAGGTAAACTATTGTTTGGTGCTGCGTCGCTAGTTAACCCTACGTTAGGAAGTGTACTAAGCGGTGTAACTTCACCAGCTGAAGCTATTGCTGCTATAGGTAAATCCGATGTAAGTGGTGAAGACAAAATAAAATTACAACAACTTATATTCGAACAACAAAATAAAGAAATGGAAGCCGTCACTTCAAGGTGGCAAGCTGATTCAATGTCAGATTCATGGCTTTCGAAAAACGTACGCCCTATGGTTTTAGTGTGGTGTATTGTTATATTTTCAATAGCAGGATTATTAGACAGTGTAGAGTCTATACCATTTCACATAGGTGAATTATGGAATGACACATTTGAAAAAGTAATGATGGCTGTTGTTCTAGCATATTTTGGTGGACGCACGACAGAAAAGGCTACAAGTTTATTTAAAAAATAAATAAAACCTGTAACTATATTAATAAATAATTAATCAATTAAATTAAATTAAAAATGGAAATTAAAAAAGACCAATTAGAAAAAATCCAAGGCTTTCAAAAAGACTTAAACAAGTTGTTAAACGAAGTAGGATTTTTAGAAGCCCAGAAAACCTCAGTATTAGGTAAGTTTCACGAAGTAAACAAAGAAACTGAAGACTTTAAAAAAGAGTTAGAAGAAGAGTACGGATCTATCAATATTAATTTAGAAGATGGAACATATACTCCAATTGAAAAAGAAGAGGATAAAAAGGAATAATGTCATCTGTAATTAGAAAGATAAGTATTGGTTCTGACTATAAAACTGATGCTATGCACTATTCGTTAGGGCAGTCAGTATATGGTGGGCATACAATATCACATATACTTTCTGATAAAACAGATAATTCCTATAATATCTACATCAAAAAACGAGACGAAGTATTGCCGTGGAAGAAGTTTAATTCTAACATGGCAATATCAGTTGAGTATGATTTAGAATATTAGTGAAAAGTTTATTTGACTTTATCGTTGAGCCAGTTGGCCAGCGATATAATAATGATGTTAAAGTGGGTGACAAAAGCCTTATAATTAACACACAGGTAGAAACTTTTAAATCCGTAAATAATATAGCTAAAGTTATAGAAACACCTTTATCATTTAAAACTGATATTAAAAAAGGTGATTTAATAATGATTCACCATAATGTTTTTAGAAGATGGTATAATGTAAGAGGTGAAGAAAAGAATAGTAAGTCTTATTTTAAAGATGGTTTATATTTTGTTCAGTTAGATCAAGTGTATTTATATAAAAGAAAGGGTAAATGGCAAACTATTAATGATAGATGCTTTATAAGCCCTATTAAAAGTAATGACAATACAGTATCTGATCAAGAGCAATATCTTATTGGTATATTAAAATACGGTAATAGTGCATTAGAAATGTTAGGAATCAACGAGGGAGACCTTGTGGGTTACACGCCTAATGGAGAATATGACTTTGTCGTTGATGGCAAACGTCTTTATTGTATGAAATCAAATGATATTGTAATTAAACATGAACGTCAAGGAAACGAAGAAGAATATAATCCACGCTGGGCACATAGCGGTTGAAGAATTAATTAAAGTAGCTAAAGAAGCTATTGTAGATTCTGATGACGATATATCTGCTGATAGATTAAAGAACGCTGCTGCAACTAAAAAGTTAGCTATATTTGATGCTTTTGAAATACTTAACCGTATTAAAGAAGAAGAGGATATGATAAATGAAAAACCAAAAGAAGAAGTTCAAGCTAAAGCTTTTGGAGGTTTTGCAGAAAGAAGATCTAAGTAATGTATAAACAAACGTTATATAAAGTAATTGATCACATAAAACCACATGTAATAAAAAGATTAAATAAATCTAAAAAGTGGGATTATGGTTATAACAAAGAACATGATGTTATTGTTATATCTAAAACAGGTCAGATTGGCGAAGTGTATGAAATACAAAATCTTAAAATAGCATTACCAAAAGAAAACGAAGTTTTCACTGAAGCTGATAAGTGGCAAACCCACGAATACCCTAAAGCTTTAAAAAAAATTAAAACAATATTTGATTGGAAACAGTATCCAGATGATTTTAAAGAAAAATGGTATGCATATATTGATAGAGAATTTGCCAGGCGCCACGAAGGTTATTGGTTTAATAACAAGGGTAAAGCTACTTATATTACTGGTGCTCATTACATGTACCTGCAGTGGTCCAAGATTGATGTTGGGCAAGCAGATTTTAGGGAAGCAAACAGATTATTCTATATATTCTGGGAAGCTTGTAAAGCAGATACACGCTGCTACGGAATGTGCTACCTCAAAAACAGACGGTCTGGTTTTTCATTCATGGCATCTGGCGAAACAGTCAACCTTGCCACTATCTCTAGTGATGCTAGATATGGTGTCTTATCAAAATCAGGGGCTGATGCGAAGAAAATGTTTACCGATAAAATCGTACCCATTTCCGTCAACTACCCGTTTTTCTTCAAGCCAATTCAAGACGGTATGGATAGGCCAAAAACAGAACTTGCATACAGAGTTCCTGCTAGCAGATTTACAAGACGTAAAATAGACAGTAACGAACAGTTAGAGGAATTAAAAGGATTAGATACAACTATTGACTGGAAAAATACAGGAGACAACAGCTATGATGGTGAAAAATTAAAACTACTTGTACACGATGAATCTGGTAAATGGGAAAAACCTGACAACATATTAAACAACTGGAGGGTTACAAAAACTTGTCTAAGATTAGGTTCTAGAATTATAGGTAAGTGCATGATGGGTTCAACGTCAAATGCTTTAGATAAAGGAGGTAGAAATTATAAAAAATTATATGATGACTCAGACGTTACCAGAAGAAACCGCAATGGGCAGACTAGCTCGGGATTATATAGCTTGTTCATTCCTATGGAGTGGAATTACGAAGGATACATTGATTCTTATGGATTACCTGTCTTTGAGACACCCAAAGAAAAAAAGACGGGACCTGATGGCTTCCCGATTGAAATAGGTGTAATAGAACACTGGGAAAATGAAGTAGATGGCCTTAAGAACGATCCTGATGCGCTTAATGAATTGTATAGACAATTTCCACGTACTGAGAAACATGCATTCAGAGATGAAACAAAACAATCACTGTTTAATCTTACAAAGATCTATGAACAAATAGATTACAATGAAGATTTAAAACACTCTAATGTTGTCACACAGGGTAATTTTCAATGGGAAGGTGGGATTAAAGATACAAGTGTTATGTTTGTTCCAAGTAAACAAGGTAGGTTTTATGTTTCATGGGTACCAAACAAAAATCAACAAAATAGAGTTCTTATAAAAAATGGTAGAAAGTTTCCTGGCAATGATCACATGGGTGCTTTTGGTTGTGACAGTTATGATATATCAGGGACAGTTGATGGTAGAGGATCAAAAGGATCACTACATGGTTTAACTAAGTTTAGTATGGAAGACGCTCCACCTAACTTATTATTTTTAGAATATATAGCTAGACCTCAAACTGCTGAAATATTTTTTGAAGATGTACTTATGGCTTGCGTATTTTATGGCATGCCTATACTAGCAGAGAATAATAAACCTAGACTGTTATATCATTTTAAAAGAAGAGGTTATAGAGGTTACTCTATGAACAGACCAGATAAAACAATACATAAGCTATCTGTAACAGAAAAAGAAATAGGTGGTATACCTAATTCAAGTGAAGACGTTAAACAAGCGCATGCTGCTGCTATTGAAGCCTATATAGAGATGTTTGTTGGATATAACAATGAACAATACGGGACAATGTATTTTCAGCGTACGTTAGAAGACTGGGCTGCTTTTGATATAAACAATAGAACAAAACATGATGCATCAATAAGCTCTGGTCTAGCAATCATGGCTTGCAATAAAAACAAATATAGACCCGTTGCTGAGGTTATAAAACAACCTGTAAATTTAAACTTTTCTAAGTATGATAATAGAGGCAGCGAATCAAAAATAATTAATAGATGAAATTAAACACTGGTGTTAATAGTGCGTTTCCTGATCAGATGGTATCTGAAGAGGAAAAGAGATCTTTAGAATATGGTTTAAAAGTTGGGCAAGCTATTGAATATGAATGGTTTAGAGGTGGTAGAGTAAATGGTAGTAGATGGAATACAGGTTATCAAAATTTTCATAATTTAAGATTATACGCTAGAGGAGAACAAAGTGTTCAAAAATATAAAGATGAATTATCTATTAATGGTGATTTGTCTTATTTAAATTTAGACTGGAAACCAGTACCTATTATACCTAAGTTTGTAGATATAGTTGTAAATGGTATAGCTGCTAAAGATTATGACATTAAAGCTTACTCACAAGATCCAGGTTCTTTAAAAGAAAGAACTACATATGCTACAAGCATTATGGAAGATATGTATTCTCAAGATTTAATAAATACAGCAAAACAATTAACTGGTCAAGACTTTTCAAGTTCTAATATTCCGCCTATAGATCTTCCTAGAACACAAGAAGAACTAGAATTACACATGCAATTAAGCTACAAGCAGGGTATTGAAATAGCTGAAGAAGAAGTTATAGACAATATATTAGCTAATAATAAATATCATTTAACTAAAAAAAGAATTATTGAAGATGTTGTTACGATAGGTGTTGGCGCTTCTAAAACTAGTTTTAATAAAGCTAATGGTGTTATTGTTGACTACGTTGATCCAGCTAATTTGGTTTATTCCTACACTAATGATCCTAATTTTGAAGACGTATATTATGTTGGTGAAATAAAGTCTATGACTTTAGCTGAAATTAAAAAAAGATTTCCATATTTAACTGATCAAGAATTAGAAAAAATGGTTAAATATCCCGGTCGTGATGGTTATATAGCTAATCCTAATTACGATAATGATTTAGTTCAAATATTGTTTTTTGAATACAAAACATTTATTGATCAAGTTTTTAAAATAAAACAAACTGAATCTGGATTAGAAAAAACAATTGAAAAACCTGATTATTTTAATCCTCCACCAAGTGATAATTTCAATAGAGTGTCAAGATCAATAGAAGTTTTATTTAGTGGTGCTAAAGTTATGGGTGTGCCACAAATGTTAGAATGGAAACTTGCTGAAAATATGACAAGACCTAATAGCGATTCTACTAAAGTTAAAATGAATTATACTATATGCGCACCTAATTTATACCAAGGTCGTATTGAATCACTAGTAAGTAGATGTACAAGTTTTGCAGATATGATACAATTAACATCGTTAAAACTACAACAAGTGATTCAACGTATGGTTCCAGATGGTGTATTTGTAGATGTGGATGGTTTAGCAGAAGTTGATTTAGGTAATGGTACTAATTATAATCCACAAGAAGCTTTAAACATGTATTTCCAAACTGGTAGTATTGTTGGTAGAAGTTTAACACAAGATGGAGATCCTAATAGAGGTAAAGTGCCAATACAAGAGTTGCAAACATCCAGTTCTAACGGAAAAATACAGTCACTTATTGGAACATATCAGTATTATTTACAAATGATAAGAGATGTAACAGGACTAAATGAAGCGCGAGACGGCAGTTTACCAGACAAAGACGCTTTAGTCGGCTTGCAAAAAATGGCTGCCAACGCTTCAAATATAGCAACTAAACACATATTAGATGCGATACTTTATTTAACTGTAAGAAATTGTGAAAATATTTCCTTAAGAGTTGCGGATGCTTTAATGTTTCCTTTAACAGCTAATTCATTAAAACAAAGTATTTCTATTTATAATGTAGAGACTTTAAAAGAAATAAGTCAATTAAATCTTCACGATTTTGGCATATATTTAGAGTTAGAACCTGATGAAGAAGAAAAAGCTCAATTAGAGCAAAACATACAAATAGCTTTACAAAATCAAGGTATAGATTTAGAAGATGCTATTGATATTAGACAAATTAAAAATCTTAAGCTAGCAAATCAAATGTTAAAACTTAAGAGAAAACAAAAACAAGAAAGAGATAAAGCTAATCAACAACAAATGATTCAAGCACAAGCTCAAGCTAATATGCAACAATCTGAGCAAGCAGCTATGAATGAAGTTGAAAAACAACAGGCATTGGCTCAAACAGAAATACAAATAGAGCAAGCTAAGTCTCAGTTTGAAATACAAAGAATGGAGCAAGAAGCGTTAATTAAAAAACAATTAATGGCTGAAGAATTTCAATATCAACTACAATTAGCTCAAGCTAAAGTTGGTAGAGATAAAGAAAAAGAACAGTTTATAGAAGATCGTAAAGATAAAAGAACTAAAATACAAGCAACACAACAATCAAAAATGATTGAACAACGTCAAAATGATTTACTACCTACAGATTTTGAATCTGCCGGTAATGATAACTTAGGCGGATTTGGTTTAGAGCAGTTTATGCCTCAATAAACCTATTTATTAATTTTTATTATATTATATTATGTCAGAACAAGTAAAAGAAGAAGGCTCTTTTAAAATAAAAAAGAAGCCTAAACAACTGGTAAAAAACGATATTATTAAAGTCGATTTATCAAAACCTAAAACAGAAGAAACAGATGCCATTCAAGTCGGAGAAACAAAGAAGGTGGTTGTGGAAGAACAAACCGGAGATAGCCTTAAAGTGGACGAGCAAGTATCAGAGCCCAGCCCAGTTTCTGAAATTAAAGAAGAAGTAAAACCTATTGAAGAGGTTGTTGAAGAAGAAATAATACAGCTAGGTGAGAAAATTGAAGAAAAAGTTATTGCTCCTACGCCCGAAGAGGCAAGAGAAGTAGCTAAATTACCTGAGAACATCGAAAAAGTCGTAGACTTTATGAAAGAAACAGGTGGAACATTAGAAGATTATGTTAGATTAAACGCTGACTACACCAATGTAGATAACGATACTCTTTTAAGAGAGTATTACAAACAAGCCAAATCACACTTAGATTCAAGTGAAATTAACTTTTTAATTGAAGATAATTTTTCATATGATGAAGAAGTGGACGAGGAACGTGAGATTCGTAAAAAGAAACTTGCGTATAAAGAAGAGGTTGCTAAAGCCCGAAAGCATTTAGATGGTTTAAAAAGTCAATATTACGAGGAAATCAAGTTGAGACCTGGTATTACACGAGACCAACAAAAAGCTATGGACTTTTTCAATCGCTATAATGAAGAGCAAAACACAGCTCAACAACAACATGAGGATTTTAAATCTAATACTAAAGATTATTTCACTAATGATTTCAAAGGTTTTGACATCAGTGTTGGTGAAAAGAAATTTAGATACGGTGTTAAAAATCCTATTGAAGTTGCAACTAAACAATCGAATATTACAAACACAATTAAGAAGTTCTTAGATGATAAAGGTAATGTAAAAGATGTTAAAGGTTATCACAAAGCTATGTATGCCGCTGAAAACGTTGACAAAATAGCACAACATTTTTATGAGCAAGGTAAATCCGATGCTACTAAAGATCTTGTTGCTAAGTCTAAAAACATATCCGAGGATGTTAGGCCAGCGCCTACCGGAGACGTATTTGTTGGTGGATTGAAAGTTAAAGCTATAAGCGGTCTTGATTCTTCGAAACTGAAGATTAAAACAAGAAAATTTAACTA
>Ga0233412_10000951_pt1 | contig 15867 bp, 10 predicted proteins | sample Na_anoxic_4_MG_FD_180667 | JGI IMG/M metagenome (GOLD analysis project Ga0233412, IMG submission 180667) | Seawater microbial communities from Saanich Inlet, British Columbia, Canada - Na_anoxic_4_MG | ecosystem: Environmental > Aquatic > Marine > Inlet | place: Canada: British Columbia...
TATAATAGATAATATGATACCTTCTAATAAACTCAGTGTTGAAAATGCAAAGGACCTGTCCGGCATCTTTTTTGACATTGATGACACATTCACAACCTCGGGTAAAATTCATTCCGTTGCATTTCATGCATTATGGGCACTAAAAGATTCCGGCCTCAAAGTAGTTCCCATAACAGGCAGGCCTGCGGGATGGTGTGATCACATTGCCCGTATGTGGCCTGTAGATGGAGTTATAGGTGAAAATGGGGCATTATACTTCTGGTTTGATAAAGACGAAAAAAAGCTTAAAAAGCGTTTTCTTGACCCGGAAGACATTCGGCCAGGGAAACGAGAACGTTTAATTTCCATTCGTGACGAAATTCTGACCTCAATCCCAGGCACGGCTATTGCCAGCGACCAGCTCTATCGGGAGGCAGACTTGGCCATTGACTATTGTGAGGATGTGCCGGCTCTCGGTCAAAGAGAAATTGACCAGATATGTGAAATCTTCAAAAAATACGGTGCAACCTGCAAAGTTTCCTCCATTCATGTCAATGGATGGTTCGGGGATTACGACAAACTGAAGATGACCAAAATCTTCGTTCAGGAACAATGGGGAATGGATCTCGATATCAACAAAGAACGTTTTTTGTTCTGCGGTGACTCACCTAATGACGAGCCCATGTTTCAATACTTCCCTCATTCTGCAGGGGTAAAAAACATTCTCCGTTTTTCAGATCATATGAGACACTTGCCGGCTTTTATAACAAACAATGAAGGAGGAGAAGGTTTTGCTGAAATTGTTGATGTAATACTCCAAAGGAGAACAGGGGGACTTTAAATTTCATAGATATTCCTTATTCTATATGGCTCGACCCGCATACGCAGCGGAAAAAGCACCGGTTTTAACGACTGCCTTCATGCGGATATTACAGTTACATTTGTTGAATTAAATCTCGGCCCGCTGCCGATTTCTTGAGGTGTGCTGTTCATCAAACAATTCAATGGCTTTCCCTTCAACCCTTCAGATTGCCTCGGACACCACATGACCCTCTCAGGAAGGGAGTCGGAGATAGTCACTTTTACCTGTATCTGTCCGTATTCATTTGCGATTGTAACGATATATCCTTCTTTTATATGCAGTCGCTCAGCATCTTGAGAGTTCATTTCCACAACAGCGGGAATTGCACCATAAACCTCTTGAAACTGGGTCCCGGTATATTTGGGAGTAGCGCTATTCAGCAGGATAAAATTCCCCTTCTTAATACATAGCGAAGTGTATACCGGCAGGGGTTTTAAACCGATCTCGGCGGCCATTGAAGAATAAAATTCAATCTTTCCCGACGGAGTCGAATAATTGGTCTTTGATTTTGACTTGAGTGTCAGCATCTCTCCTGATCTTAGAGACTGGAACGTCCCTCCCTCAAAAGCCTTCTCAAGGGCCAGTTCTACAGAATTCCAGGCATCTTCATACAGCCAGTCCGCTGTCAAGTCCAGTCGCTCTGCAATTTTTCGCATGACCCATGGTTCGCTTCGACTGTTTGCGATAGGGCGAACAGCTCTTTTTGAGTAGCGGACATAGTTATGTCCCCAGGGAATGACCAGGTCTTCTTTCTCAAGATAGGTTGATGCAGGAAGAACAACGTCTGCGTACTTTGCAGTTTTTGTCCAATGTGTTTCGTGAACCACGACAAAAACATCCTGTCGTGATATTCCTTCTCTAAAGGCATGCTGATTGGGTAGTGTTATGGCAGGATTCATGCAATTGATGTAGATAAATTTGAATTCACCGCCTTTGACGAGATCGGCAAGGGCCACCAGACTCACAATTTTCGGGGTTTTATCTGTGAGAGCCCTGCCTGAAATGAGCGAAGTATTAACCGAAAAGGCAGTTCCATTGCTGTAATAAAAACCTCTGTGTAAACCGAGAAGTGCCGGGATAAATGATACGGCCCGCACTTGATCGGCGCCTTGTCCGCATTTTTGCAACCCAATTCCGATCATGGTTGCACTGGGTTTCAAACTGCCATACACGTCCCCTAACTGTTCAATGTATCTCCGGGCAACGCCGGTAATTCGCTCTGTCCGCTCCGGAGTCCACTTGTCGGCCTCGGCCTTCAGATACTCATAACCCCCAGTCGATTCATCGATGAACTCCAGGTCTATGTAGTCATTTCGGATTAAGTGATTGATTATTCCATAGACTAAGGCAACATCACTTCCCGGCATCGGCTGAATCCAGAGATCGGCGCTTTTTGCGGTTTTGCTTTCTCTTGGGTCAACAACAATAATTTGGGCGCCCCGTTCTTTTCGGGCTTTTTTAGCAAGTGCCCATAAATGCGGTGAGCTCACGGCTGCATTAAAGCCCCAGAAGACAACAAGATTCATTGAAGGAATCTCAATAGGTTTGATGCCATAGCTATCACCATAGTGCAAAGCCAGTGCATCACGTCCCGATTTGCTGCATAAAGCCCAATCCGTCTGTGTAGCGCCGATATTATTCCAAAGTCTTTTGGGGAATACAGTCGTTAATAACCCCATGTTTCCAGCAAAATCCAGATATAACACAGACTCTGAACCATGATTTTCAATAGTTTCAGCAAGTTTCTGCGATACTACGTCCAGGCCTTCTCCCCAGGCAGCTTTCTCAAGGTGTTTCCCTTTGCGAAGACAAGGATTTTCAACTCTATTTTTATAGAGACGGTTATGATCTTCAGCACCTCTGGGGCAGGTAAAGCCTCGCGTTATCGGATGCGCAGGGTCACCTTTTATGGAGAGAATATGTTCCGACTCTCCAAGTGTGACTGTTAATGAACAGGTGTCATAACAATCCCGGGCGCATACTGTCGAAACCTGTTTCATCGTTTTAATCCTCAATATTTTATAGAGGCCGTGTGATCAAAGATTGAACTATTCATGTGCAGCCTTTCTTACCGGCTATTTACTTTTTTGTGGACCTCCCGATTTTCCGTTCCCGGCCATTTTATCAGACCCACTGAAAATGCCAGGAGAAACTGGGCTGTGTAGTACAGCGGCAGCCCGATGAGCCGATTGTAGAATTGCTCTACGACGAATCGATGATGAGCCACAAAGATGTCAGAGACATAGAAAAACACTGCTCCAACCAGTATAAACCAAGCCCCGAGCCGCCGGACCTTGAGGTTACGAAAAGCAGCCCATGCACCGGCCACCATCACGGAGATCACTGCAATATAGAATGTAACAGGCACGAGCATATTGCCGAGGTGCGGTAGAAGCCACAAGTAGATGCATCCACTGATCGCGATGATCAGGATGTTTCCAGGGTTGATCCAGTCTACGCGGCGGGTAAGGGTCGCAAATGCCAGGACATAGAGTATATGACCCCCGAGAAAAGCCGCGAGTCCGACTCTGAAAGGGGTCAACCCCGGCAGACCCAGACATACGTCTCCCACAAGTCCGAGAATCAGTCCTGTAAGAATAAACTTGAAATAAATGGGAAAGATCCTGGGCTGAACCAGCACGGTTATCACGAATAAGATAGACAGCGGCGTCTTGAATCCCAAAGCCAGCCAGTTGTTTCCGGTGCCCACCGCCCACACAAGGCACGACAGAAGACCGGCCGCGACAAAAACCAGAATGTACCTAAACATATTCCCTCCTTATATATTAACCTGGCAACTAAATAGTCTAACTCCGTCATGCCGGACTTGATCCGGCATCCAGTACCCTCCTGGATTCCGGCTTTCGCCGGAATGACAACATTGAGGTATTTAATTGCCGGAGTAATACCGGGACGCCCTTAAATTCTAAGAATCTCATCCGATTAACTGACGGCGTATTCCGCAGGCAATCTCCATGGCATATTGCTGCTTTCTTAAACGACCCTTCCTGATATGAGAATTAGGTGCTTACGAGTTCAGTTCATCAACCGGTGATTGAGCTGTTTTTCTATAATCTTTCTGATAAAAAAATCCTGGCAGGGAAAACCGTGTTTTTTGAATTTACTTTAATGACCCCGGATTGGAGATCCGTATATGCTGCTTTGAATCCTCAAATGAAGCTGGGGCATTATTATCTAAAATATTTCAATCACACAAGGGGGTGGGCCTGGCAATTGCAGAGTTCCTGTTTATTTGCCGTTATCGCCCTGCATGATCTTTTTACGAAGAGTGAAGACAAGCACTCCCCCTGCTGTACAGAAAATGAAATCAATGATATAGGACCAGGCTGGAAACCCATATCGTATACCGCCCACAAGCGAGAAAAGACCCATGAACAAAATCCCAAAGCCCGCAAGAGGAAGCATCCCTCCATATTTCATGGGATTTCGTGCAAGGATTACAAAGAATATTCCAATCAATCCAAAGGCAGCCATGCATAGACGGAGCAGATACGAGGTAATAGGATCAGTTGCAGGTGACTGTATCCCAAAAAATCCAAACCAGGCGGTTATTGCCTTCCAGGGCAGAGCGCCAAAGACAAAGCACAGCAGACAGGACACGGCACAGACCCACAGTACAATTTTCAGTTCTTTCATTTTCTATCTCCTTATTTAATAAATTGAAAGAGATGTTTCAGCATTAAAAATGTGCAAATGCTGCAGATTTAAGGACAGCCTTATTTTTTCACCAATATTAATAATTCTTCTTCCCTCGCTTCTCGCTATGAATTTTACTCCCTGAAAATCCATATGCATATTGGTTTCGCCGCCCAAAGGTTCTACTACCTCAACAATGCCATCTGTTTTCCATTCTTCCGGAAATCTGTTGTCCCCATTGTCAATCGTCAAATCTTCCGTGCGAAGGCCCATGACAACTTCCATTCCATCCCGGACTTTGGTATCTGATTTCTCAGGAACGGGGATCTGCAATTTTCCATCAAAATCCATCTTCAGCCCGGTGTCAGTATTGACAATTTTTGCCGGAATAAGGTTCATGGGAGGGCTGCCGATAAATCCGGCCACAAATGTGTTTGCGGGTTTCTCAAAAATCCCTATGGGTTTACCAACCTGTTCGATATATCCGTCACGCATGACAACGATCCGGTCGGCTAATGTCATGGCCTCTACCTGATCATGGGTCACATAAATAATTGTGGTTTGAACTTCTTGATGCAATAGCTTTATTTCCGTACGCATTTGAGTGCGCAGTTTTGCGTCCAGGTTGGAGAGCGGTTCATCAAAAAGAAAGATAGACGGTTTTCGAACCATTGCCCTCCCCATGGCAACCCTTTGCCGCTGACCACCTGACAGTTGATAAGGTTTTCTTTTGAGAAGCTCACCCAGTTTCAGAATATCAGCAACCTCCTGAACACGAGTTACAATTTCCGCTTTAGGTGTCTTGCTCAGCCTCAACCCGAAACTCATATTACCAAACACATCCATATGGGGATACAAGGCATAGTTCTGGAAGACCATGGCCGCACCCCTATCCTTTGGCTCAACATCATTTACAACAAGGTCTCCAATAAGGATTTCCCCTTCTGTAACCCTTTCCAGGCCTGCAATCAGACGTAATACTGTGGATTTTCCACACCCTGAAGGACCCACAAGGACCACTAATTCTTTATCAGCAATTTCCAGGTTAATCCCATGAAGAACTTCTGTCTTGCCAAATTTCTTAAATAAATTTTTTAAGGCTACATTTGCCATTATAATACTCCACCTCGGACAGTCTCCTCGGATAAACCTAAACCAAACATTTATGATTGAATATCTTTATAAGCACCTTTATTCAGGAATTATAATTTATTAACACTTATAATAAAAACCATGTTTTACCTTATAATGTCAAGAATTCTTTATGGCATCAACACAGGTTTTTCCGAACAATTAGAGCTTGACTCCGTCATAACATAACTCTAAACTGCGTATTAAAATGAGATTGTTGATTTATGAGGAATTTCGTTCAAGATCAAATCGAAAACCCCTGACTTTTCGCAGGGGCATGCGAAAAAATAACCGAAGGCATATATTTGATATTCCGAGGATTTATCCGCCTCTGGAGAGTTATTTTTGAGCATAATGCCGAGATTGAACGAAAATACCATTAATCAAAAGAATCATAAAATAAACCTTAAGAATAGGAGAAAACGATTATGAAAACACGTAAACTGTTACTAATTATTGGAGTTTTAGTCTTTGCGGCCCTTTATACAGGTCAGGCAATGGCAGAGCCGATTACTATCAACTGGTGGCACGCCATGAGAGGCGCCCGCGGCAAAGTAGTTGATAATATGATAAAGGCATTCAATGACTCCCAGTCCGAGTATAAAGTGGTAGGGACATACAAGGGGGCTTATGATGAAGTAGTAAATGCAGGTGTTGCCGCATACCGTGCAAAAAAACAGCCGCATATACTCCAGTCCTTTGAAGTCGGCACTCAAACCATGATGCTTTCCGGTGCCATATATCCTGTTTATGTATTGATGAAAGATGCAGGATATAATATTGACTGGTCGGGGTATCTTCAGCCGGTTCTTTCTTACTACATGAACGCAGACGGTAATCTGATGTCCATGCCGTTTAATTCATCCACCCCGGTTATGTATTACAATGTGGATCTTTTTAAAAAGGCCGGAATCGCGCCACTTTCAAAGACAAAACCCATAACCTGGGATGAGCTCGGTGAGATTACCGCCAAGCTGGTCAAATCCGGTGTGAAAGGGGGCATGGTTACAGCATGGCAGTCCTGGACACAGGCCGAAAACTACAGTGCCATCCATAATATCCCTTTTGCTACCAAAGCAAATGGATATGAGGGTCTGGATTGCGAACTGGCCATTAATAATCCCAAGGTTGTCAATCATATAGCGCGCCTTAAATCCTGGATGTCCGACAAACGGTTCCTTTACGGCGGCCAGAAGTATCAAGGTCCCAAAGCTGAGTTTATCGCTCAAAATGCCGGCGTTTATATAGATTCCATCAGCGGCATCGCCAAGCTGAAAAAGGCAGTCAAAGACTTTAAATGGGATGTTGCCCCGCTGCCTGTTGAATCATGGATGAAAGACCCCCAGAACAGCATTATCGGAGGCGCCTCTCTGTGGGTATTTAAGGGACACAACAATAAAGAATACAAAGGGGTTGCTGCATTTTTAAAACACCTTGCCACCCCTGAAATGCAGATATACTGGCATAAGGAAACCGGATATTTTCCGATCACCCTGAAGGCCTATGAGACGCTTAAAAAGCAGGGATATTATAAGGAAAACCCGCTTCAGGAAGTCGGCATCAAACAATTGACCCGTAAGATTCCGACCAAGATTTCCCGTGGGCTTAGATTGGGATATTTCATTCAGATCAGAAATATTATCAATGAAGAGTTTGAGCTTGTCTGGAATGACTCCAAAACACCCCAGGCAGCTCTTGATAATGCCGTAAAACGCAGCAATGCAAAATTGCGTGAATTTGAAAAAATATATAAATAGTGTCTCTACCCAGGTTCAAAAGGTTCACGATCCAAAGGTTTCTGTTCCAAACTGAATACGGAATTCATCCGACTCTTACGATTCACAGGATAACCAGCCGTGAACCTTGAACCTGAATTCTGAAACTTTTTGCGTGGTTCGCGCAAAATTTTGTTGTTAAGATAGAAAGCCATGATAAAACGATCTATCTTTAGATCTAAAACTCTGCCATATTTTCTGATACTTCCACAGATACTGGTTACCATAACCTTTTTCTACTGGCCGGCAGTACAGGGATTGGCTCAGTCATTAATGCGCAGCGACCCTTTCGGGCATCGTAATACGTTTATATGGCTGGACAATTTTATAATTCTTTTCACTGACCCGCTTTATCTTAAATCAATTGGAATTACTCTGGTTTTCAGCTTTTCTACGGCATTTGTCGCCATTTCTATTGGTCTTTTCATCGCAACTATGGCAAATCGAGCGCTAAAGGCCAAACCATTGATTCGCACAATGTTGATTTGGCCCTATGCCGTGGCACCGGCTATTTCAGGTATACTTTGGCTATTTCTACTTCACCCGTCTTACGGTGTGGTTGCGATAGCCATTAAAGACTGGTTTGGCGTTGAGTGGAATCCGATATTAGAAGGCGGAGATGCTATGGTTATGGTTATTATGGCCAGCGCATGGAGAGAGGTAAGCTATAATTTTATCTTTTTTCTTGCAGGGATGCAGGCAATTCCAAAATCTCTGATTGAGGCAGCCGCAATGGATGGAGCAAATCCTTTCATGAGATTCTGGAAAATCACTATTCCCCTGCTGTCACCGACACTCTTTTTTGTTACGGTAATGAATATAATTTATACCTTTTTTGACACCTTTGGAGTAATTCACACAGTAACCCAGGGGGGGCCGGGTGGTGCGACCAATATTCTGGTCTATAAAGTATATCAGGATGGATTTATCGGCCTGGACCTTGGCTCTTCAGCAGCCCAGTCTATAGTACTTATGGCCCTGATTATTACAATAACGGTTGTACAATTCAAATACGTGGAAAGAAAGGTCCAATACGCGGGATAGACAGCGATGATTGAAAAAACACCTATCTTAGACACTCTTACCTATCTGTTTCTTATGTTGGGGATAGTTGTTGTCGGATTTCCCATAATATATGCCATTATCGCTGCCACACTTCCGATAGAAGAGGTATCAAAAGTTCCCATGCCCATGATTCCCGGAGATCAATTCTGGGTCAACATTCAAGAGGCATGGACAAGAGGGCACCTAAACACTCAACTGTTTAATTCCTTTATCATGGCGGCGGGAATTACTTTCGGCAAGATTACGGTGTCTATGATCGGCGCCTTTTCCATCGTCTATTTTGATTACCGATTCAGGACTGTAGCGTTTGTTACTGTGTTCTGCACCCTTATGCTTCCTGTGGAAGTGAGGATCCTGCCTACTTATGAAATGGCAGCCAATCTATTCGGCCCCCTTCAACCGGTCTGGGACGTGCTGCACTTAAATAGTCTTGTAAGCTGGTTTGCCGGGCATGAAATTGAAGTATCACTGGAATGGAGTCTCCTGGACAGCTACACCGGATTGATACTCCCTCTGGTTGCCTCTGCAACCTGTACATTTCTTTTTCGGCAGTTTTTCCTGACCATACCTGAAGAACTTTGTGAAGCAGCTAAAATGGATGGGGCCTCAGCAATGACTTTCCTGAGAAAAATTCTGCTCCCCCTTTCCAAAACAAATATTGCAGCCCTGGTTGTAATCGAATTTGTTTACGGCTGGAACCAGTACTTGTGGCCGTTGCTCATCACTACAAACCCGAAAATGACTACTGCAGTCATCGGTTTGCAGCATCTGATACCCTCCCCCGAGGATGTGCCTGAATGGAATATTGCTCTGGCCGGTGCTTTAATCGTCATGCTGCCACCCATCCTGGTTGTGCTCTTTATGCAGCGCTGGTTTGTAAAAGGGCTTGTGGACCCTGAAAAATAATACGGGCAGGTACTCAGCTTATGCCCTTGCCTCTCCTCTACCCGGAGGCCATCGGGAAAAGAAAAATCAAAATCCTTTAAAATTGAAGGGAGCCTGGAATGAGTGATAGATTGATCAAGGCAATGGAAAAAGCTATCCAGGAAATAGACAAATGGCCGGAAGCTTGATCTGAACAAAATATCCCGTTTTTTATTTGGACACCAAACAGGAGGGAGGCTGTCAGGTTCACAGTTCCATATTTAGAAGACCGCAGTAAATAGCCTCCTGCAACTGTTCCTGAACAAGCTGAGTACCCCAAAGAACCGGTCGTAGACCCTGCCAATGCTGATCAAGGAAAGTTTTTATCTGGTCTAACCCCTCACTGGATCTGATTTCACCTGTTTCATACAGATATCCAAGCGTTCTGAGCCCACAAAATGCACCCTGGCAGGGACCTTTGCTCAATCTGCTCCGCAATCTGATAGCATTAAGGTCAACAGGAATACCATGGGCGTTTAGATTATCGATTATTTGCCTGACAGCACTTAAAGGTACCATTTCACATTCACAAATAAGGGCATCGTTTGTGCTTTTATGCTTCAGCCACTGGCGGGGTGACAGACCGGCCACAACCCATTTATTTTCATCATTTATAGATAATGGAAGTTCACGGGTACGGCAGGGGGTCGTCACACCCAATCGGCCACATACGATATCAGCAGCTTTCTCGGCCATGAGCCGATAAGTCGTCAACTTACCTCCGGTTACCGTCACAAAATTAGAAATGCCATTTGCTTCGTGATCCAGTGCTACAAACCCGCGACTCACGGAACGATCGTCCGGAGAGGCTTCCAGGCCTACCAAAGGCCTCACACCGGCGAAGGCCCTAATATATCTAATTTCTTTCAATACCGGTAACATTTTAGAACATTCCTGTACCAAAAAATCTACCTCAGAAAAGGTGGGGGAAATTTTTCCCAGATTATTCAATCGTATTGACGTGGTGCCTACAAGAGAGACAGTACCTCCTGGAACAACGATGTCACCATCGGTCGGAGGTCTCAATCGGTTGACAACCCTTTGGGACACTCGTTTGTGGGTAACCAGTAGAGTACCTTGGGACAAGATAATGGGCAGTTCAATTCCGGCAAGAGCTGCCACTTGCCCGGCCCAGGCACCGGTTGCATTTATAACTTGATCCGCCTTTACAACAATCTCCCTGCCATCCGGGTCTTGTCGCAGGCGTACTGAATTGATTCGATTTCCCTTGCGTTCAATTTCAATCACCTCTGAATGATTCAATAAAGAGGCGCCATAGGACTCTGCCTGTGCAAGATTATCAAAGGAAAGCCTGAAAGGATCAACAGTGGCATCTTCAACAAGATAGGCGGCAATAATAGTTTCCGACAAAGCAGGTTCAAGGTCCTTTGCCTCCCGGCAATCAATTTCCGAAACAGTTATTCCGTTTTTTTCACAGAATTGTGGAAACTCTGAGATGTATGATTCATCATCCCCTTCAATAGCAACAAACAGTCCGCCGGTATCTTCGATACATTCAGGCGCTAATTTCCTGAGTAATTGTGCCTCATCACGGCATCCTTTTGCAGAACTCGGATCATTAGAAACATAACGCGCACCACTATGAAGCAGCCCATGGTTTCCACCTGAGGCCCCGGCATTGACATCCCCTTTTTCCACTATCAGGCAATTTACGCCTCTGAGCGCCAAATCGCGGGCCAACCCGGAGCCTGTCACACCCGCGCCGATGATTAACACTTGAGTTTCCAAACACTCTTCCCGGGGTTTATGTTACCCCTATACGTTATGGTTAAATAATCTCAATTAATGGTATCGATGTCACCTAAAAAACAATCTGTCAAGCTTCATAATATTTCATTGTGTTTAAAAGCGTTTTTTTATTCAGACCCGGATTCAGCCTTTGAACGACGGTTGACAAAAACCATACCAAGGCTGACTAAAATAAGGGCCACAATAAGGCCGGGATTGATTATCTCTCCAAGTATCAGGGCCCCGCTTAAAAACACACCAAAGACCGGCGTAAAAAAAGAAAAGGCATGGAGAAGACTGACCGGGTAGCGATGGACGAGCTCGAACCATATAAGAAGGCTGAGAAAAGCCACAATGATACACTGATAAAACAGCGCGAAACCTGTTGCAAAGGAAAGGTTTGATAAAACCGGGTTTTCGAGGGTAATACTCATAGAGAACAACAGAGGCGCTGAAAAGAAGACCTGATAAAAGAGGGTCTGCAAGGGCACTGTCTTGTGTGATAAGTACTTCTTTACATAAACGGTCGTAGCCCCCCACAATACGCCACCGGCAAGCGCCATTAGATCACCGGGCAAAGTACTGAGGGATGTGGACCCGAGATCACGCATAAAGAGGACTACCACACCCGCAAATGCCAGTATAAGACCTCCTGCCTTCCAGGGGTTGAGACGATCGTCTTTAAGGAAGAAATGAGCGCCCAGAGCCACAAAGAACGGGGCAGTGTATATGAGGATGTATATTCTGGAGGCCAGTGTGTATTCAAGCCCTACATAGATAAGACCGAACTCGGACCCGAATAATAATCCGATCACTACTCCGTGAATAAGAACACCTTTGGAAGGGAAAACACTAATCCCTTTTGCCTTCATCCAAATGTAAAGACATCCGCTGGCCACGAAAGAGCGCAAACCTGCCATAAACAGAGGAGGCAGCTCACGGGCTCCGATCTTGATAACAGCCATATTCACTCCCCATATTAACGCAAGGACCATGAGGATGGCTATTGGTTGCCATTGGAGTTGAGCCTTGTACATAGAAAGCTCGGCACTTCTTTTATAAGGGCTAATAGGCCCGGGGCATTGTTTGTTTTCCAGAGTATGGGAAAGATGTTATTACTCTGGCAATTAAATACCTCAATATTGTCATTCCGGCGAAAGCCGGAATCCAGGTGGGTACTGGATGCCGGATCAAGTCCGGCATGACGGAGTTAGACTATCTAATTGCCAGGTTAATATTAGATAGTGAGACTTTTGCAAAACTCCCCCTTTTGGCCATTTATGGATGGGCACTATATGGGTTTTGTGAAACCGCAGTCTTTATTTCGGCAGGCCAAAACAGGCTCAGCCCCTTTCCGACGTTTCACACCTAACACCCGGGACTCACATTCAGGGCAGACATCATCAAATGGTTCTTCCCACATGGCGAAATTGCATTCGGGATACTGGTTGCATGCATAGAACTTCCGGCCTTTCTTTGACGCCTTTTCCACTATCATTCCATTACAATCATCATTAGGACATTTAATATTTGTACTGACAGACTCCGTATAGGTACATTTAGGATAATTCTCACAAGCAAAGAATTTCTGTCCTGTGCGACTCCGCTTAACTAACATCCTGCCACCGCACTTCTTGCATTTGGCCCCCGGTTTTATGATCAGCTGTTTCTTTTGATCCGCTGTCTCCTTCGATCCTATATCCTGAGTATTTTTACATTCCGGATAGCCTGAACACCCGAGAAAAGGTCCAAACTTCCCTCTTTTAACAACCATGGGTTTGCCGCATTTCTCACATGTACCCTCTTCCTTGCCCATTTCATGTGTCGTTTCCATAATTATCTTTCCCTTTTCGTCTCTGATAAAATCAGCGGTATTCTTACATTCCGGATAACCTGTACAGGCCAGGAATACCCCATTCCTGCCTGACTTTATCGCCATTGGTCTCTTGCATTTCGAACAGGTAATATCCGTTAAAACCTCTCCTTTTATTTCCTTTTCAGCCCTATCAAGGTCTTTCTTGAATGAGCCGTAAAATTTTTCCATCAAATCAGTCCATTTAACTTTTCCCTGCGCAATTTTATCCAGGTTTACCTCCATTTTGGCGGTAAATTCGGCAGTCAGGATTTCGGGAAAACTCTTGATCAGGAGTTGCGTGACTAAGAGACCTAATTCCGTAGGTTTAAAACGTTTTTTCTCAATAATCACATAATCTCTGCCACTAATGTTGGCCAGGATTGCAGCATAAGTTGAAGGGCGGCCAATCCCATTTTCCTCCAGGGCCTTGATCAGAGTTGCCTCAGTAAATCTTGGTGGGGGCTGTGTGAAATGCTGGGCCGGCTCAAGCTTGACGAGACTGAGAACCTGCTTCTTTTCTAAGGGTGGTAGCAGTCCATCCCGATATTCATCAGACTCAGAGCCATTCAGACGTTCTTCGTATAAGACCGTAAATCCCTTGAAAACTACAACGGAGCCTGATGCCTTGAAAGTAGCCTTTCCTGCTTCAATCTCTACTTGTGTCTGATCCAATATAGCCGGAACCATCTGGCAGGCAACAAATCTTTTCCAAATGAGTGTATAGAGTGATAACTGATCTTTGGTAAGGTATTTGGAAATAACTTTCGGTTCGAGCTCAACCGATGTCGGTCGAATAGCCTCATGCGCCTCTTGAGCACCTTTTCGACTCTTGAAATGGTTAGGTTTGACAGGCACATAATCCTTACCAAAGGATTGAAGAATAAAATCCTTTGTCTGAGAAACAGCATCGTCTGAAATACGGAAAGAATCAGTCCTCATATATGTAATGAGCCCTATTTGACCCCTGTCTCCAAGCTCAACTCCCTCATAAAGGCTTTGGGCAATTGACATTGTCTTTCTTGCCGGAAATCTGAGTTTTCCATAAGCCTCTTGTTGTAAAAGACTGGTTATAAAAGGAGGTGGAGGGTTTTTCTTTTTCTTCTTTTTGGAGACATTCAAGACCTTAAAAGGTCGGCCCTTCACCTCGGAAATGACATCCTGTGTCTGATTTTCATTTTTAAGTTCTATTTTCTTGCCTTCATATTTCAAAAGCCTGGCCTTGAAAACCGGCCGTTCCTTTGCTTCGAGATGTACTGTCAAAGACCAGTATTCCTGAGAATCAAATGCGCGAATTTCCTGCTCCCGATCGCAGATCATTTTGACCGCCACTGACTGAACGCGGCCTGCACTCAATCCCCGTTTCACCTTAGACCACAGAAGGGGAGACATCTGGTAGCCCACAAGACGATCAACGATTCTCCTGGCCTGCTGGGATTCAAACTTGTCTTTGTTTAATGTCTGGGGTGACGCTACTGCCTCCTGGATGGCCTTTTTTGTGAGTTCGTTAAAGAGGACCCTGAATATCTTACCTTTACTCTTTTTTAGTTCCCGGGCAATATGCCATGCAATTGCCTCCCCTTCCCTGTCAGGATCAGGCGCCAAATAGACTGCCTCGGATTCTATCCCTGCCTTCTTAAGAGCCTTTAAAATTTTGGTCTTTCCTTTGATAGTTACATATTCGGGTTTAAAGTTATCATCAACATCTACTCCCAGTTTGCTGACCGGAAGATCTTTAATGTGGCCTACCGAGGCCATAATCCGAAAATCCGGCCCTAAATATTTCCCTATAGTCTTGGCTTTAGCCGGCGATTCAACAATAAGTAAGTTCTTTTGCATATTTATTATCCATTTTTTGATTAAAATTTAGTGTCTACTCACGTAATCAGGTTTAAGCTGTTCAGGCTGAAGGTTATAAGTTTTCCAAAGTCTCTACAATCTTTGATTCGCAACGAGGAATGTCATATCCACCAAAATACCTCAAGCGCTTTGCCAGGTCAAACCGGTAATGAAACTGTCTTAATGTTCAGAGTTTTCCTGCCTGATCATCCAGTTTATCATGTCAAAGCCCTATATACGAATAAACATCTTACCCGGAAGTTGTTTTACTGCCCCTTTTAATTCCATCTTCATTAAAATGCTCAGAATCCTACCCGGATCGATACTCCCTGATCTACCTATTTGATCAATATGCATTGGATAATCACTTATGATCTCAAAAATCTTTTTCTCAGATTCATCCATATCCGGGAGTTCGCTGGGGCTGCTTTTCAAAACACCATTTTTTTCTGCGTTTTTATCACCCGAATTATATTCATCAAGAATATCATCAGCATTTTCAATAAGCTTTGCGCCCTGTTTGATTAAAAAATGTGTCCCGGTGCTTTTAAAGGAATTAATACTCCCGGGGACAGCGAACACATCTCGTCCCTGATCCAACGCCAATGAGGCAGTTATCAGAGACCCGCTTTGTTTCGTAGCTTCCACAACAGCAACGCCCCTGCTCAAGCCACTTATGATTCGATTACGCATGGGGAAATTCCTTGGTTCAGGTGGAGTACCCATAGGAAATTCAGAGATGACGGCACCGTTTTCCACGATCTGTTTTATTAGTTTCTTGTTTGGGGCGGGATAAATCACATCGATACCAGTTCCCATAACCGCCACGGTAAAACCTCCACCTCTCAAACAGCCTTTATGAGCCGCTGAATCAATCCCCCTTGCCAGACCGCTGACAACCCCGGCCCTTCTCATCGCAAGCCCTTCCCCAAGGGTTTCAGCCACTTTTAGACCATAATGAGTTGGGCGTCTTGAGCCAACAACTGCAATGTATGTTTGATTAACAGGAATATCTTTTCCATTTACATAAAGAA